>Ga0214921_10005416_pt1 | contig 18047 bp, 14 predicted proteins | sample LL1505_MetaG_FD_177992 | JGI IMG/M metagenome (GOLD analysis project Ga0214921, IMG submission 177992) | Freshwater microbial communities from Lake Lanier, Atlanta, Georgia, United States - LL-1505 | ecosystem: Environmental > Aquatic > Freshwater > Lake | place: USA: Georgia | collected...
CAAACGATAAGTTCCCAAATGCAGAACTTGAAGAAGCAGGCTTTTATAGCTTACCGTTGGGACAAAAAACCTATAACGGTGTTGCTCTACTTGTAAGAAAAACCTCATTGGCACCACTGCATCAAGATCCTGAAACTACCTTTTTACAAGTCCAAAAGAATATTCCTGATTGGGTTGATGAGCAACAACGCCTGATTGCCAGTACGATTCACTTCAAAGAAACTGCTCCGATACGGATTATCTGTGGCTACTTTCCGAACGGACAATCTCCAGAAAGTGATAAATTTGCCTATAAGATGCAGTGGCTTGATGCTTTAAAAAAATATCTAGCATCTCAACTACAAGTTTATCCAAGACTGATCTTAATGGGAGATTTTAATATTGCACCTGAAGACCAAGATGTACATGATCCCAAAGCATGGTTGGGACAAAACTTGGTATCTCCAGAAGAGCGTGCCTTTTTTGCTCAATTTCAAGACATGGGACTTTTAGATAGTTTTCGCTTATTTGAGCAAGAACCTAAATCATTTAGTTGGTGGGATTACCGGATGATGGGGTTCCGTCGCAATGCTGGTATGCGCATCGATCATGTGATGGTCTCTCAAGAACTAAAAGAAAAATGTACTGCCTGTACAGTTGATAAAGTCCCTAGAAAATGGGAACAACCTTCAGATCATGCGCCGGTAATTCTTACTCTTAAAAAATAAAACCTTTACTCAATTCCTAGTTCATGCAATTTTCGAGTAATCGTATTGCGTCCAATACCTAAGCGCTCAGCAGCTTCTACCTTTCTACCACGTGTGGTTTCTAGAGCAGCTTCAATGACAGATTTTTCAAATTGTTGCAAAAGTTCCTGAAACACATTTTCACGACCGTCCTCAAGCATCTTTTTAGCAATCATATGTAATTGATGTTCCCACTTACCCCCGCCAGATGTTGGGGGGAAATGAGTCGAGGATCTAGAATCTTGGCTCTCAATAAATGTGGGCACCACATCGCCTCCACGACTGATGAAAGGCTTAGACAATGGTGGTGGATAAGTCAAATCACGTGGTAAATCAATTGCATGAATCTCAGGTGCAGAAATCATGACGGTCAACCAATGACAAATACTTTGTAATTGCCGAACATTACCTTGAAATGGTAACTTCGATAATGCTTCGATCGTTTCCGGCAATAGTACCTTTGGCTTAACGTTTAACTGTCTTGCACTCATTGCTAAAAAATGTTGTGTCAAGATTGGAATATCTTCTTTACGATCTCGCAGTGAGGGAAGTCTTAAACGAATCACATTCAAACGATGAAATAAGTCTTCTCTAAACAGGCCGTTAGCTACTAAATTTTCTAAATTTTGATAACTCGATGCAATGATTCTGACATTCGCTTGGAGTTGGACATTGCCCCCAATTCGATAAAACTTACCATCCTCCAGTAATTGCAACAAAGAACTCTGAATCGGTAAAGGCATATCAGCCACTTCATCAAGAAATAAGGTCCCTCCATCTGCAAGTTCAATTTGACCTCGCTTCATCGTATTGGCATTGGCAATAGCTCCTCTCTCGTAACCAAACAACTCCGCCTCAATCAGATCTTTCGGAATCGATGCTAAATTGACCTCCATGAAGGGCGTATTCGCACGCGATCCATGCTTGTGCAGGGCACGTGCCAATAATTCTTTACCAGTACCTGACTCCCCAGTAATTAAGATGGTGGCATTCGATGTCGACAAACGTCCCACCGCACGAAATATTTCTTGCATCGCTGGTGCCTGTCCAATTAATTCTGGAACAATATTTTTACTCTGCAAACCAGTTGGCGCAAATTGAGTTCTTACCTCCTCAGCATTTTTACTTTCAGAAATGGCACGTTGTAAGATAGTCATCACAGATGCTATATCAAAGGGTTTGGTGATGTACTCATATGCTCCTCCTTGAAAAGAAGCAACCGCAGAATCCATATCAGAAAAGGCTGTCATGATAATCACAGGTAACTTAGGATAATCATGCTTTAACTGTTGTAATAAACTAATTCCATTACCTTTGGGCATTCTGATATCAGAAATAACCACTTGAGGCTTTTCTTTTTCTAAGGCATCTAGAACATCATTCGGATTAGAAAAACTTTTGAAAGGAATCATCTCTCTTGTTAAAGATTTTTCTAATACCCAACGAATGGACTGATCATCATCAACAATCCATACTGACTTCATAGCTCACCTCTTAATTCTGAATTATTTAAATACTCTAAAGATGTATAAGGAATTTGAACATGAAAATCAGTATTGCCTGGTTCACTTTGCACACTTATGAAGCCTCCATGCATCTGAATGAACGATTGCGCCAAAGTTAAGCCAAGTCCGCTGCCTGACGCTCTTCCTGATACCAAGGGTAAAAAAATATGGTCAATGATTTCGACGGGAATACCGGGTCCGTTATCAATAATATGAATATTGAGGGCTAATTTAAAACGCTTTTTTCCAATCGTGACATTACGAGATACACTGGTTTGTAATTGAATTTTTGCATCACCCAACTGGCGACGATCTTCTAAAATTTGTGCGGCATTATGCACAATATTAAGTAAAGCTTGAATCAGAACTTCTTTATCACCAATGATTTCTGGCAAACTTACATCATAAAAACGAGTAATTGCGAGGCCTGTAGGAAACTCCGCCAACACCACGCTCCGCACGCGTTCTAAAACCTCATGAATATTTAGTTCCGAGATATCTTTTTTACGTTTATGCGGGGCTAAAAGGCGATCAACCAAAGTTTGTAAGCGATCGACTTCTTTAATCATAACCTTGGTATATTCCTTCAGAGATGGATCAGGTAATTCATAATCTAGCAATTGTGCAGCTCCACGAATGCCCCCCAGTGGGTTTTTAATTTCATGAGCCAAGTTTCTCATAAGCTCTTTATTGGCTCTTGCCTGGAGTATCAAGCGTTCTTCTCGCGCACTCTTCATTTGTTGATCAATTTCAAACCACTCAAATATGAGTAAATCTGTTCCTTCAATAGCAGATAAGATGACATAAGCCAAACACTCTTTCTGATCAGGGCGGATTGGCCCATGACCTAGAGTTAAATCAATTCTTTGCGTACCACCATCCAAATGAAATTGCGAAAAAAGATCGTCTAGTGCGGAACTATCTCCAAATACATCCGTCATTTGATAACCAATCAAATTTTTCTGGGAAATCTTTAATGAAACTTCAGCCGCTGAATTTGCGTAAACAATAACTGACAGTGCTCTATCAATCAACAAGATTGAGTTCGGCATTTGATCCAATACATCTTGCGGACTAAAAAGGGCAGCCGTAGCTGCCCTGCTTTGAAAAATGCGCATGGCGCTTTTCAGATCTTAGAGTGAGTAATACATATCAAACTCAATCGGATGAGTCGTCATACGGAAACGTGTGACCTCTTCCATCTTGAGAGAAATATACGCATCAATCATCGTATCAGTGAATACCCCACCGCGTGTTAAGAACTCGCGGTCTTTATCCAAGTTCTCAAGAGCCATATCTAAACTACTACATACGGTAGGAATCTTCGCATCTTCTTCTGGAGTCAAATCATAGAGATTCTTGTCAGCCGCTTCACCTGGGTGAATCTTATTTTGAACACCATCAAGACCAGCCATGAGTAATGCAGAGAAAGCAAGGTATGGATTAGCAAGTGGATCTGGGAAGCGCGTTTCAATACGGCGACCTTTTGGATTGGCAACGTAAGGAATACGAATCGATGCAGAACGATTACGTGCTGAATATGCCAATTTCACTGGAGCTTCAAATCCGGGAACTAAACGCTTATAAGAGTTAGTACCTGGGTTTGTAATCGCGTTCAATGCACGAGCATGTTTGATAATTCCACCGATGTAATAGAGAGCGAATTCTGATAAACCAGCATAACCATTACCAGCAAATAAATTGATCCCATCTTTCCAAACAGACTGGTGAACGTGCATACCAGAACCGTTATCGCCAACAACTGGCTTTGGCATAAATGTCGCTGTTTTGCCATAAGCATGGGCAACGTTATGCACAATATATTTTTGCAAAATTGTCCAGTCAGCACGTTGCACTAAAGTACTGAATTTAGTACCTAATTCGTTTTGTCCTTGACCAGCAACCTCATGGTGATGAACTTCGACAGGAATACCAACTGACTCTAACAAGAGACACATTTCTGAGCGCATGTCTTGGAATGTATCTAATGGTGCTACAGGAAAATAACCACCCTTTTTACCAGGGCGATGTCCAGTATTACCACCTTCAAATTCAAGGCTTGATGACCATGGAGCTTCCTCAGAATCAATCTTAACAAATGAACCCTGCATGTCTGATCCCCAACGCACGCCATCAAATACGAAAAACTCTGGCTCAGGGCCAAAATAAGCGGTATCACCAAGACCCGTGCTCTTCAAATATGCTTCGCAACGCTTTGCAATCGAACGTGGGTCACGGTCATAACCTTTGCCATCAGATGGCTCAACGACATCACAAGTCAACACTAAGGTTGGCTCTTCATAAAATGGGTCAATGTAAGCAGTAGATGCATCAGGCATCAAAAGCATATCAGATGCTTCAATTCCTTTCCAACCAGCAATAGATGAGCCGTCAAATGCATGACCACTTTCAAACTTATCTTCTTCAAATGCAGAAACAGGTACTGAAACGTGTTGCTCTTTCCCTTTTGTGTCTGTAAAACGAAAATCAACAAAAGTGATCTCTTTCTCTTTCACCAACTTCATAATGTCAGCAACAGCTTTACTCATCTAGTTCTCCTAATACGATGAAATGCAAAAAATTAAACCCTCATTCATTAAAACAAAATAAGGTCTCTCAAAACAACGAATATGCACCATAATAGTGCATCTTCGTGCAATTGGTAAATACTATTTTACTTGGTTAAATCATACGTGATGGTATTAAACGCTTCAACCCCAACACGAAGCTCTTTTAATGCTTCATCAACTTGACTTGCTGGCCCCTTGACCCCAAGCTCCATATGACGCTGGGCCAAAATACCCTCCTTGGTCGGATCTCCCACAGATGGTAAGCTAAACACCTTAATTTCAGAATATTTTTTCTCAATTTCTTCCATCAAGGGGGTAATCGTCGCTTCCATCGCACCAGCAGCAATAAAACTTTTCTCTATAAAGTCAGTTTGATGAAATAAATGGGAATAAAACGTATCCAAAATCCAAATCATCATCGGACCAGCCATGACGGGAAAACCTGGCATGTAATAATGCTCATGGATATAAAACCCAGGAATTTTGTTATATGTATTCGGAATAATGCTGGCCCCAACAGGGAACTCGCCCATTTTGAGTCGTGGCACATTAAGTGGCGAGTTAATATCCGCTTTGACTGGATCACCCTCAGCCATTTCTACAATGCGTTGACCAATTAAATCTTTTGCCTCTGGATGAAGCGCTAAGTCAACTCCCAAAGCTTTGGCAGCACATTGACGCGTGTGGTCATCTGGGGTGGAACCAATACCACCTGTCACGAAAACGATATCACCACTGGCAAAGGTACGTTTAAAGGTATTAATAATGCGCTGTGGATCATCGGCGATATATTCTGCCCAAGATAATTGCAAACCTCTTTCTTTCAATAAACCCAAAAGATAAGGCATATGCTTATCACTTCTTCGTCCAGATAAGATTTCATCACCAATCACAATTAACCCAATGGTTCTATTTTTTTGCTGCGTCAAATGCTTTCTCCTTTTAACTCTCTATGGTTTTTAAGGGCAAATAATAAATAATGCGCAAACCATAAAGCGGCAAATATAAATACTAAACAATAAACCCACATCATGAACATTGATACAAGTGGAAATAATACCAAGACAAATATAGATGATAACCAAAAGAATGTTGGAGCAGCCCCTAAAAGTCCTACAAAAATGCCAATCATCAACAATGGTCCTCGGTGAAGTTGACTTAATTCAATCCGCTCATCAACTGTTGCATGCCTAGATAAGACATCATAGGTCATCAGGCGGGTGGTTAACCAACCCCAAAGAATTGGCGGAATGAGCGCAAAAATAGGTGGTATCCACCAAATCGGTAAGGTAATCAAAAACAACACCAGAAAAATACCGCATGAACTGATCACCACCCACATGCTGCCAAAAAATGAACCGCCCTGCTCTTTTTTAAGTCCTACATAAGCAGATTTTTTTTCTACATGTCGTAAAACGGACGTGATGGAGGTAAAAGATACTAGAACAAGGATACTTACAATCACAAGCGGCATGATGAGTACGATAGAAAAATAAGGAGTAATAACTGCGCGCACAGTCTCCCATCCAATGGTACTCAACATTATCTCAATCCAAGCAGAGGCAAACGAATTCGTTAGAAATCCTCTCATCCAATCTAGCAAAGGAGTCCAAATGACCCATAAAATACCAAACCAAATCGCCGCACCAATTAAAAATGGACGGATGGTGAGCCAAATAACCCAAGGATGAAAAATCCCCTGTAATGCCAATCCAAATGATCGCATCATGAGCTTCATCAAGTCAAACCCTCTTAAATAATGATTGCCAACTCATTTTTAAACTTTGCCATTGTTGTTGAAACAATGCATTCGGTGGTGAAAAATCACGCACGCCACTGGGGTAATAAGCTTCATCAAACTGAGCAGTTTTAAACAGCATATCCCACCAAGGAAAAAGAACCCCAAAATTACACCCCCCAAGAACTCCAGGCTTACCAGGTACTTCATATCCAAGATCAATAGCATGGTGATAGCGATGAAAATTAGGCGTCACAATCACATACTTGAGAAAACCATAACGGTAAGGATAAAAACCGTGTTGCCAACTCTGAATCAATCGGCTAGTCAAAATCAACATTAGAAATTGGCCGGGCTGTACCCCAAGAAACAGACCAATCCCTGAAAAAATAAAAGCACGAAACACATCGTCAACAATGTGATTACGATTGTCTGACCATGCCGTCATATGCCGCTGACTATGGTGCAAAGCGTGCAACCTCCACCAAAAATTGAAGCGATGAGATAAGCGGTGATAACCATAATCTATCAGATCAAACAAGACCAAGTACAGAAGAAAACTCACTACAGGAAGCGATGTAATACTTGGTATCCATCCTTCAACATTCAAACGTAAAAAACCAATGTCGTGGAGTATTCCCCCCATATAGAAAAAGAATCCCGAAAACAGCATAAAAAACATCAGTTGAAATAAGCCAAGTCGATGAAAACTACTATAAAAAATATCAATCCGAATCGCTTGCTTCATGTCCTTTAGCCATGATGCTTGACTTTGTGCATTGGAGTGAAAAACCTCTTCCTCTTTTTTTTCTAATGGTCGCAAAATAAGGGCAATGATTAAGATTTGCAAAATTCCCAATAGGAACCAATCAACAATCAGATCAACATCATCAGCGTATCCCATCCAATCGAAAAAGTACAAAACCGGCAAGACTATTTCCTGCACAAACCATTCATGAATCTGATCGTAAATTTCTATCATCATGAGTTCTTAATCAATGGTCCCAAAACAAAAACCTTGGGCTTTTAAGCCAACAATCAGGGGATCTAAAACTCCTAACGCCCAAGGATCTTTTCTGGACCAAATACCTAAATGAGCCATTGTGATGTCACCATCTTTAATCTCTCCTAGAGATTTCTTGAGTAATTGCTCATTTGGATATTGCGATGAAGAGAGCTCATCACCTAAAAATCCTGTTGCTGCCCATCCAATATGCTTAAAGCCACAAGCATTTCCCATTTGAATCAATCTGGGTGATGTTTTACCACCTGGTGCTCGCCATATCTTGTTCACATTGGCTCCCGTTAATTCATGAAATCGTTGATCAACTAATTTAATTTCATGGCAAACCTCTGAATAATCAGCTGCATATACCTTACCCGCTTTAGGACCAAATTGGGGTTTCAATAGTACTTCACGTTGATTCGTAACATCTTTTTGAAAGTATGCATGATGCATAGTATGACTACCAAAGGAATGTCCTTCTTGCTGTAATGAGCGCCAAAAGTTTTTCCATGAATCATCCAAAGCCATATCACCACGATTAGTTTTCTCGTTCGCCAAAAAAAATGTTGCCTTTACCTGATGCTTACGTAATGTATCAGCCACATATTGTGCGACAGACATATTACCTGTATCAAATGTTAAATAGACGGTCTTTTGACATGTTTGGGCACCCACCTGAAATGACAATACGAAAATGTAAATCGCTAAACAATTGCGAATAGTTGACATCAAGCGGTTCATGTTACCTACTGCCAAGCGGCATTTGGGGTAAAGAAAACACCATGCGGACTATTGCCGACCTTAATCGTTTTTTCAAGCTCATTGGTGGTTAAGTTAATAATACCCACTTTCTTGGAAAAGCGAAAAGTGACCCAAAGCTCTTTTTGATTGGGAGTGATATCCATACAATCAGGGCCGGCGGGCAATCCTTTGATGGTGGCAACATTTTCTAGAGTTTCCATATCAATCTTACTAATGGTTGCCGAGACGCGATTGGTCACAAAAATATGTCGTCCATCACCCAATGGACGGAAATTATGCGCACCCTTTCCTGTTTTGATGGATTTAATAATTTTCTGAGTTTTCCAATCAATGACTTGTACAAAATCTTCACCCGTTACACCCAGTAGCAAATATTTATCTCCAGGTGTCATCCACAATCCAGCAGGCATCTTTCCCACTTTCATCTTCCACAACTCTTTTTTTGCTTGTAAATCAATCGCAACAACTTCATTCGAGTCTTGCAAGGTCACAAAAGTGATCTGGCTATCACTCGTAAAAGCAATATGACTTGGGGTTTTAGGGAGTTTATAAATGTCTGGCTTAGGGACAATATTGCCATTATTGACTGGATAAATATCAACCCGGTCAAGACGGTTACCTGCAACAACAAACCACTTGTTATTCGGTGAAAATCCAATTTGATAAGGATCAATAATCTTTGGAATCGCACCTAACTTGTTACCCGTCGCTGCATCTAAAAGAACTAAATTATCTCCCGCAGCATTTGCCACAATTAAAGTTTTACCGTCTGGCATCATCATCAAATGATGGGGCTCTTTCCCAATCGGAAATTCATCAATCACTTCTCTTTTTTGCATATCGATTCGAGAAACTGAGGCAGAACCGGAATTTAGAATAATGGCAAGCTTGGGAGTAGCATCTGTCTCGGGCTTTGCAACGGGTTTTTCCGATGCAAAAACCACCAATTGAGCGCAACAAAAGAGGCTAATCAAAAGACGAATCATCATTCTCGGTTTGCAAATAATCATTTACACATTTTAACCCCGAATCGAATTTAAAATCTTTTCGATTCTTTTTACTGACATGGGTGTTGGCGTTTTTAATTCTTGTGCGTATAAAGCGATTCTCAGTTCCTCTAATTGCCACCGAATATCATGTATTTCTCGACTGACTTCTGAACTGACATGATTTTTAATGACCTGAATATATTGACGTTGTAGACGCTGCCATTGCGCTTGATTTTCTTGATCTCGAGTAAGGTTGGTTCTTAATTTTTCGACCCTCACCACAATCCCTTTTAAATACCTTGGTATATGGATCATTTGTTCATAGGGGGTATGTGCTACAAATTGACGATTAACCAATTGCTGGTATTGAATCTGCATATCTTCAAAGGCTTGAGGACAAATACTCTTGGCAAGATTTAACTTTTTAGGTATTTCTGCTGATAACTCTAAGCATTGCAGTGATTTTTTTGCAATATCCTGGGCAATTAAAGACAATTTTGTTTTAGCAACTTGCATCCGAGTTTTAAACTCATCCGCACTTCTCGGTAAGGGCTCAAATAAACAGGAGCGCTCAATCGCTAAGTCCAAAATTTGTTGCATGATTTCTTCATGGGTACCAATTTGCATAAAAAGTAAGCCAATCTCTCTTCCACCAGGTAGTTGCTTTTGTAACAGCTTGAGTGTCTCTTTATGTGCAATAGATGAGAGTCTTCGCATCCCCCGAAAATGTATCTTTCTGGCAAGCTCAGGATCATCATAGACATTTAGCTCACAATGCGTCACACTATCCTCGAGTGCCGGATATCCATAAAAGCTTTGTTTACCCTTTTGGATTTCCAACATTTCTGGTAATTCACCAAAACTCCAATCAATAATTTTTAATTGCTCTGACTGTCCATCCGCCTTTGGACTGGGATTTAAAGTGTTTTCACTTGGCTCTGTGCTTCGACTAACTTCTTGAATCGCCATACTAGCTGCTTCTTGGAAAATCTCTCGAGCATCTTTGGCATACTGAGCTCGAAGATGCGATAAGTTACGATCTAAATCAAGTTGTCTCCCATGCTCATCCAGCATTCGGTAATTCATCTGGCAATATAAGGGTAGATTTTCTGGTCGAAAATCAGCCCTTGCGACGATGACTTGTGTTTTTTCTCTCATGTGTTTGATCAAGGCTTCTATCAAATCTCCCTTGCCAAACAGTTGTTGCTCTAACCAATCGTCAACACAAGCTTTGGCAAATTCTGGCAATGGCACAAAGTAACGACGTATTTTTTGCGGTAAGGTTTTTAATATAAGATGTATCTTTTCAACGCACAAACCAGGTACTAGCCAAGCACATCTTCGTTCATCCACTTGATTGAGTAATGCCAAGGGCACAACAAGTGTCACTCCATCTTTTGGGCTTCCTGGCTCGAAGTGATAATGGAGCGCCAATTGTGTCCCCATCATTTGCAAATGTTTTGGATAGCGATCATCGCTTATATGAGTAGCCTCATGTCGCATCAAATCTTCTTTACTTAATTCAAGTTGTGGCGCATGACTGGGATGCTTTTCTACCCAAGTTTGGAGTGAGCTTCGACTTAATACAGATTCTGGTAATACTTCGGCATAAAACTCATAAATGATTTGATCACTGACCAAAACGTCCTGTCTTCTTGATCTGTGTTCTAATGCCTCAACTTGTTGAATGATTCGTTGGTTTTTCCAAAAAAACTGAAATGTCTTACCCGACTGTTTTTGTATTTGATTGACGTCGACTTGTCCGAGTAATGCCCCCTCGACCAAAGCACGCTGAATAAAAATCTTTCGCGCCTCAATAGGCTCCATTAAGGCATATTTAATTTTTCGACCATGGTACAAACTCAGGCCATATAACGCTCCTTGCTCATGCGCCATAACTTCGCCAGTTCTTGTATCCCAAAAAGGTTCACTCCATGTTTTTTGCAAGCGATGCTGACAAATTCTCTCGACCCATTTGGGCTCTATATTGGCGATATTGCGTGCAAATAAACGATTTGTTTCTACAAGCTCTCCAGCAACAATCCATGACTTTGGTTTTTTGAGCAAATGATTGCCTGGCCAAATGGTTAATTTAATTCCTCTTGCCCCCTCAAACCATTGGTCTTCTTCTGATTTTTTACCAATATTACCGAGTAAACCAGTTAACAAAGATGTATGAATTTGTTCGTAGGTGGCAGGTAAAGCATTCATGCGCCACCCTTGAGCAATCAAGATTTCTTGTAATTGTTGATGAACATCTCGCCATTCCCGCATCCGCCGAGGGGATAAAAATTGTTTTTTACATAATTCATCAAATTGACGATTACTTGATTTTTTTTCCGCGGCTTGATGGTACCAATCCCATAATTTAATAAAACTAATAAATTCAGATTGCTCATCAGCAAATATTTTGTGGGCTACATCAGCTTGCTGCGAGAATTCAGGTGGTCGTTCTCTTGGATCCTGAATCGCCATGGCGGAGGCAATGATGAGAACTTCTCGAAGTGCAACGTGTTCTCTCGCAGCAATTAACATTCTAGAAACTCTGGGATCAAGTGGTAGCTGCGCCAACTCTCGACCAATAGCAGTCAAAATAATTTCTCTTCCACCCTCTTTATATTGGGCTTCTAATGCACCTAACTCTTCCAACAACTGAATACCGTCACTAATTGCTCGTCCAGTCGGTGCTTGAATAAATGGAAACTCATCAATCTTAGAGAGTCTTAAGGACGCCATTCGCAGAATCACACCAGCAAGCGAACTTCGCATGATCTCTGGATCGGTATATGCTGATCGTAATTGAAACTCATCTTCACCATACAAACGGATACAGATTCCATCAGCAACCCGTCCACATCGTCCAGCACGTTGATTAGCTGCTGACTGTGAAATAGCTTCAATTTGTAATTGCTCTACTTTGTTTCGATAAGAGTAGCGCTTGATTCTTGCCGTCCCTGTATCCACCACAAATCGAATGCCTGGAACTGTTAAGGAAGTCTCAGCGACATTAGTCGCAAGAATAATACGTCGACCTCGCCCTGTTTGAAATACTTTTTCTTGCTCAGCCACGGATTGCCTTGCAAACAAACTCAATATATCGGGATGATAGCGCTGCTGTAATGGAATATTTTTTCGTAATAATTCCGCACAATCACGAATCTCACGCTCACCTGGCAAAAAAACCAAAATGTCTCCCGTACCTGAGACACCTTGCCCCCATAACTCCATGATTGCCTCTAAAACGCCTTCGGCAATTTCTTTATCTTCTTTCACATTGCCGTCTGATAAGGGCCGATATCGAACCTCTACAGGAAAAAGTCTGCCACTGACCTCAATGATCGGTACCTCTTTTCCAAAATGAAAGTGCTGTGCAAACATCGAAGCATCGATCGTGGCTGAGGTAATAATGACTTTTAAATCGGGGCGTTTGGGTAATATCTGTCGTAAATAACCTAATAAAAAATCAATGTTCAAACTTCGTTCATGGGCTTCATCAATAATGATCGTGTCATAAGCCAACAATAAAGGATCTTTTTGTGTTTGCGCCAATAAGATCCCATCTGTCATCAGCTTAATAGATGCAGTTGAGCTCGTTTGATCAGTAAATCGTACTTGATACCCCACATCTTGACCAATAGGCGTGCCTAATTCATCAGCAATTCGCTTAGCCGTTGAGGTTGCAGCAATTCGTCGAGGTTGGGTATGGCCTATCAAACGCTTTGAACCATTTATCCGGCCTCGTCCCATTGCTAAACAAATTTTAGGTAATTGAGTCGTTTTTCCAGAGCCGGTCTCACCACACACAATAATGACCTGATTCGCCTCTAAAGCCTCCATAATTCTCTTGCGCTGCCCGCTAACAGGCAAAAGCTCCGGAAACTCCAGGCGAATGTGAGATTTTTCCAACTGATTCTGAGTATTTTTAGCATTTTGATTCATAAGCATCCTATAATTTTCGCTTATGTCGACAAAATCATCCGAAAACCAATTCAACGAGCCTCATAACCTAGATACTTTTCCATTTGTAAGCTGGTTAAGAACGGTTGCCCCCTACATCCATTCCTTTCATGGCAAAACATTTGTCATTGCTTTTGCTGGTGAGCTAGCCACTGATAGTGAATTAGAAAATCTGGTAGAAGATATTGCTATGCTACACGCAATGGGGATGAACATCGTTCTCGTTCATGGATCTCGTCCACAAATCCAGGAACAATTAGCACTTCACTCGATAGCTGCCAAATACGGTGAGGGACAGATGTTAGGGTACCGCATTACCGATGCTGCCACAATGGAGTGTGTCAAAGAAGCCGTCGGTGAATTACGCTTAGATATCGAGGCTTGCTTTAGCCAAGGGTTGCCGAACACGCCAATGGCAGGTTCTCGTATTTCAGTGATTTCGGGTAACTTTATCACTGCACGCCCTGTTGGGATTGTGGACGGTGTTGATTTTATGCACACTGGATTAGTACGTAAGGTCGATGCTGAATCAATCAAAATGTCCCTAGAACATAATAAAATTGTACTTTTATCCCCCTTAGGATTCTCACCGACAGGACAAGCGTTTAACTTGGCTTATGAAGATGTCGCATGTTCAACGGCCACTGCGCTCAAGGCCGATAAGCTGATCTTCTTGTCGAGTGTTGATCGTTTAGTGGATGCTGAGGGGGTACCGATTGCAGAAATTGCTCTTCCAGAACTATCGAAATTAACCGGCGATGAAGGCTTACCACCAGGCGAACTACGCTCTTTACTTGCCACTTCAGGTAAGGCAGTTAAACTCGGTGTCAATCGAGTACACATCCTACCTCATAATCGTGATGGCGCTGTTTTAGAAGAATTATTTACTCATGATGGTGTTGGTACCATGATTGTGGCTTCTGATATCGAAAATTTACGTGAAGCCAATATGGATGATGTGGGTGGTATTTTACAAATTATTTCCCCCCTAGAGGAAGAAGGTGTTTTAGCGCCTCGGGGTAGATCAGTGATTGAGCGAGATATTTCTAATTTCTCGGTCATTGAACATGATCATGTAATTTTTGGTTGCGCAGCTCTTTTCCCCTTTTCCAATGGCATGGCGGAATTAGCTTGTCTTGCAGTTGATCCCGACACTCAAGGGGTTGGTGATGGAGAACGTTTACTAAAGCGAATTGAAGCTCGAGCTAAAGATCTAAGTGTTAAAAAACTATTTGTGCTCACTACAAGAACGGAGCATTGGTTCTTGAAACGTGGCTTTGTCAAATGCTCGGTAGACGAATTACCGAAAGAACGCAAATCTCATTACAACTGGGATCGTAAATCCATGGTTCTAATTAAAAATCTATAATACTTTAATCTTATTCATCATTATTCACAGGAATTTTTTATGGCACGCACGGTTCAATGTATTAAATTAAATAAAGAAGCTGAGGGCCTTGAGTTTGCACCAGTCCCTGGTGAACTAGGTAAAAAAATCTGGCAACAAGTTTCCAAAGAAGCCTGGGCAGACTGGCTCAAGCAACAAACCATGTTGATTAATGAAAACCGCCTCAATATGGCAGACGCTCGAGCTAGACAATATTTATTAAAACAAACAGAAAAATACTTCTTTGGTGAAGGTGCTGATACAGCAACTGGCTATGTCCCTCCTCCAAGCGCTTAATAATCAATCCTTTTTACCCCAACAGTACTACTAACAATTAAGGTACTTGCTGGGTTAAGGGCAAAAATTCCATTACAAATCACACCCGGTATCTGATTAAGCTCCATCTCAAACTCTTTGGGGTGCTCAATGCTCAATCCACTCACATCCAAAATCCAAGCTCCATTGTCAGTCACAAAAATCTCTGAAGCTTGATTTTTTACTTTTCTCAAACTCACTTTTCCTCCCCATCTTTGTTCTAATAATCCTTGGATATACGCACTCGATAATGGAATCACTTCGATAGGTAACGGAAATTTACCTAAGGTATCCACTTGTTTGGTAGCATCACAAATACAAATAAATTGCTTTGACATAGAAGCTACAATTTTTTCGCGAGTTAATGCTCCACCACCGCCCTTCATCATTTGACCTTGTGGATTAATCTCATCCGCACCATCAACGTAGGCAATTAAGCCATTCACTTCATTGGCATCAAAAACATGAAATCCGTGTCCTTGTAATCTTGTTGTGCTCGCCTCAGACGAAGAAATCACGCCCTTAAAATGGTTTAAGTGGGGAGCTAAGGCATCAATAAATAAATTGACGGTGGATCCAGTTCCTATACCTAAAATTTGACCTGCTGAAATTTCCTTCAAAATCAATGACACTGCTTCTTTGGCAACTAATGCCTTTTGTTCATCTTGACTCATCATTGATTACCTCTCGTGAATATCCGTTTATTTTACTAACTTTCTTTCGCAGAGCGTAGCTTTAATGTATAAAATAAAACATATGAATCTATTAGAACAAATGAAAAAACATACTTTCATGGTTGCCGACACTGGTGATTTTGAGCGCATACACGCGTATCAACCAAAAGATGCAACTACGAATCCTACCCTCATTTTACGAGCTGCCAAATTACCTACCTATCAACATTTGATTGAGGAAGTAAAAAGAAGTTATGCAGATCTGCCTACTACAGATAAGATGGATCACCTCTTAGTTAAGTTTGGTATGGAAATCTTAAATATCATTCCAGGTAGAGTCTCTACTGAAATTGATGCTGAATTATCTTTTGATATTGAAGACTCTGTTACGCGTGCAAGAAAAATCATCGATCTGTATAAAGCCAATGGGGTTAATAAAGATCGCGTATTAATTAAAATTGCTGCAACTTGGGAGGGTATTCAATCAGCGAAGATTCTAGAAACTGAAGGAATTCATTGCAACTTAACGCTGGTATTTAATTTACCGCAAGCCCTTGCCTGCGCAGAGTCAAAGGTAACTTTAATTTCTCCCTTTGTCGGCCGAATCACGGACTGGTATAAAAAATCATTAGGTGATCAATGGGATGATGCAAGCATGTCTGGAATCAACGATCCTGGAGTGAAATCAGTTACCAATATCTATAACTACCTTAAGTATCATGATTTCAAAACTGAAATCATGGGTGCCAGTTTTCGAAATATAGAACAAATCACCTCACTAGCTGGATGTGATTTATTAACGGTTAGCCCTGAGCTTCTTGATCAATTACAAAAAACTGATGGTGAAATTAGACCAAAGCTAAGTTTTTTAGCTGCAAAAAATATGAGCTTTGAACCAATCATGATCGATGAAAAAGCATTCCGTCAACTCATGAACGATGATCCAATGGCTACTGAAAAACTAGCCGAAGGAATTCGTAACTTTAAAAACGATATAGTTCTTTTAGCAGAATTATTAGAAAGCTAACTACTTGGCTTTTAAAATGCGCTGACGCACGGCTTCATACAAACAAACACCACTGGCAACTGAGACGTTTAAACTCTCAACACCCCCAAACATAGGAATACTCACGAGTTCATCACAGGTTTCTTTGGTCAAACGGCGCATACCTTCACCTTCTGCACCCATAACAATCGCTACTGGTCCGGTTAAATCAACTTCATACAAGATTTTTTCGGCGTCATCAGATGTTCCAATGAGCCAAACTCCCGCTTCTTGTAACTCTCTCATAGACCGAGCTAAATTTGTAACTGCTACAAATGGCATAATCTCAGCTGCACCACTGGCAACTTTACTCACCGTAGTATTGAGTTGTGCCGAACGATCTTTTGGCACAATAATCGCATCGGCACCAGCACCATCAGCAACGCGTAAACAAGCGCCTAAATTATGTGGGTCAGTGATACCATCAAGTATGAGCAATAAGGGATTTTTGTCGCCCAAGCTATCGAGTAATTCAGCCACATTTCGGGCCAACGATGCTGGTTCAGCAAAAGCCACAACGCCTTGATGTCGATCATGCCCAGCGAGTTGGCGAAGTCTTTCAGAATCGGCTTGATGTACTTTACGACCAATTGTTTGTTGCGTAATTTCAATAAACTCTTTCATTCTACGATCACGTCGCGATAGATCGTAATAGACTGTCTTAAGGCTATCTGGTGCTTGTCTGATCCGTGCAATTACCGCATGAAAACCTACTAATATCTGTTGTTCCATTAATGACGGCCTCGGGATTTGGAACGCGAACTTGCAGAAGTCTTTTCTGCTACTTGGGTTCGCTTGGCATTACTTTTTGCTTTAGGCTTGTGACCAGCTCTTGATGCCCCTGATTTTTTTGAGGCTGTACTTCTGCCAACTTGCGGAGCTTTTTCTAGGGGACGACTTTGCTTGGAAGCTGCGCGCTTATTGGGCTTACCCATATCATCCATCGTGATGGGGGAAGCAAAACGATTGCGCTCTAAGGTATTTTTTACAAGACTAAACTCAATCTTACGTGCATCTAGATCTACACGACTCACTAACACATGTACCCGGTCACCAAGTCGATAACGAATCCCTGTTCGCTCACCGCGTAATTCTTGGCGAGCCTCATCGTATTGATAGTAATCACCACCTAATTCAGAGACATGTATCAATCCTTCGACAAATAAGGTTTCTAGTTGAACAAATAAACCAAAGGTGGTGGCGCCTGTAATCGTTCCAGCAAATTCTTGACCCAGGCGATCACGCATGAAGTAACACTTGAGCCATGACTCCACATCTCGAGACGCTTCATCTGCACGTCGCTCATTCGCTGAACAGTGAACACCTAATTGCGCCCAGGAAGCGATATCTATGGTATCCATCGCTGGTTTTTTA
>Ga0214921_10005417_pt1 | contig 18045 bp, 19 predicted proteins | sample LL1505_MetaG_FD_177992 | JGI IMG/M metagenome (GOLD analysis project Ga0214921, IMG submission 177992) | Freshwater microbial communities from Lake Lanier, Atlanta, Georgia, United States - LL-1505 | ecosystem: Environmental > Aquatic > Freshwater > Lake | place: USA: Georgia | collected...
CCTATGGACTCAAGTCTTTCAGAAGAATATAGCGGGCGATCTCTACCCATGATTGCTCTACCAATAAAACCTGAACGCTCATAATTATCTAGAGCTCCCTCAACACGCATCTGCACCTGCTCTATTTGTTGTTTCAGCGTGTCCACAATTTGCTGTGTTTCCGGGTCAAGTACGGGTGCAGCACGCGGATCAATTATTACGGGAGATAAATCTTCTAATCCATCTGTTTGCAGAACATTGAAATAAGTCGACTCATTTAGTGCTACCGCACTCTGATCTCCTGAAACAACAGGTGCAGCACCAGGGTTATTAATAGAGTTTTGTTCGTTTACTGGGAGCGTTTCCATATGTGCAATATTGGCATAATACAAAAGAGGATGTCAAACCATACTTGTCTTTTGGAGCTTTTCGGGGGTTTCTATAACAGGGTTTCGCCATTTTCTCCATAAACAATTCTTGAGTCGTGGTTTGGTGTTGGCGTATTTTCCATTGTTGTCCTATCTTTCTTTTTGCTGGCCTATTCTATTCGTCTTTATCGGTTTTATTTGCTGTTTTTTTACTACTAATTGGCATCACAAATTTTGTGGCTCCTCTCACCATATCAGCAGAGGACAACTCTCTTTCCTTACTGTGGTCTATCGTAAGGGTCGACATCTCTTCTGGTCCCCTTGGTGGTGGTGATGGCCCTGGACCACCACCAGACGTTGGAGGGTTGCCGCCACCAGATGGCCTTGGAGCAGGTGGTGGTGTGGGTGTAGTCACAGATGGCCTTGGACTAACTGGGTTGGTAGGAATTGGATTTCCGTCATCGTCTACTGCTCTAGCTCCTGGAGAAGAGCCCTCGCGTCTATAAGTGCGTATCGTTTCGTCGTTTCTAACTTGGTCTAGCCAGGTGCTTACTGGAACTTGGGCTATAGTCTGAACGGGAGCACCTGCTTGATCTACCACCGCTGTGCCACCACGAACCATTGGCTGTCCACTCGGAGTAATAGAATTAATGTCCTGACTCGTTAATGACTGCTGGAGAGCCCTGGCTGTTTCTGCTTTTGCATAACTCATAGTGTCATATACGGACATAACTGGAGCAGCAGCTTGGGCTACTCCTTCCCAGGCGGTCGCTATAGCCGCTTCATCCCCTCCAGCAACTTCACCTTCCCAAGCACTGTATTGTGTCTGAAGATTTTCGTTAAGAGCTTCACCTAATCGACCGGCAGCTCCAGCATCGGCACTAGCCATAGATTGAGGGGTAATACTGTTTCCTGCGCTTGTTGCCATATTCCGTCTCAAATCAGGCATTAGTGCTTGCACTCCGGCCTCATCTCCAGCGTTTACAATTGATTCTCGCGCATCAAGATATGCACCGTGACCAGCGAGCAAGTCAACCCTACCGGACTGTGTAGCTAATTGTCTTCCCCAAGCAACATCTTCGTTGTATTTTGTTAGGTCACCTTGGCTTGCAGCAGATATTGCTAGGGCTGCTTCACTTGAGCCACCTATGTGACCGTCAGTGGTTCCCATCTGGCCTGCAGCTGCTGTTCTTCGGGCCAAATCTCTGCCTAGAACTCTTCTGGCACGGTGGGCTTTAGATGTTGCATTCTCAAGATCTTCATCATTTGTAAATCCTCCGTTCTGTCGCAAGTATTCGCGAATAGATGCTTTACTTCCGTCACCATGGGCAGTTGCTCTCAATAGGGTAGAGTCACTTTTAACAGCAGCAACGGCAGCATTTTTATCATACATTTCTCGCATGTGGGCGCCTTCGACACTCGTCCTAACACCATTAAAGTCACTCCGATTTAATACTCCTCTGGTACCTAGCTCACGTTTAGCCTCGCCGTAAATTGCGCCAGTTTGAATTCCTCTGTTAAGTCTATTTCTTATTCCCCGGCCATCTTCTCGAGCAGTCCTTAAATAATTCCCAGCTTTTGCTCGAGTTTTCATGCCCTCTATATTTTGTTTGGCAATATTTCCGCGAGCACCTTTTGCCCAGCCCATGCCGCCAGCAGAAACTCTTTTACCTAGATTGCCCAGGGTGCCCATTATGCCGCCCGCAATTTGGAAAGCGAATGGAATTAAGTATAGTGGCGCAAATAAGCAAATTACGGCAAGCAGCCCAGAAAACACTTTTAATGACGAAGTGGTGTTTGAAATAGTTACCGAAAGTACGTTGGCCATCGCAAAAATTACTGCAACGATAGGATAAATTAATAAAGTTCTAAATAATGTGTCCCACCACCGCTTAAAGTATTGCTCGGTATTTGGCAAACACCACAGTGCAAAGGCTATCGGAGCCGCAAATATTAGCAGCAAAATTAGCCCTTGCCTAACAAGCAGTATTCCTACAATTAAAGCCATTACAATCAATGTAGGTACCAATATAAACAGCATCAAAAACGATATAGGACCCCAAACAGCAGCTACAGTCCAAAGACCACCTATTACTCCCACTATGCCAAGTGCATCATCGCTGAAACCCGGACTGGCGCCGAAAATATTTAACTTAAAGGCGTTACCAGCCTGGAACGGAGCTTGAATAAGGCTTTGCAAGCCGTTGCCAAGTATGTTTGCCACATCCATTCCAAAAGCCACTATATATATAGACAGGTTTATGAGGATGGCTCCAATTAACAGCCTCGGCAAGATCTTTCTTGCCGTGTAGGCATCTATTAGGCCACCACCAATTGATTCACCGAACACGACTATTAGCAAAACTATAACCAACAGTACGTTGCCGTATATTCTGAAATTGTTCCAGACATCATATGTTTTGTTAGGGTCGCCGCTGTTCGGAGTTAAGTTAAGGGGCCTAGTACGCAGCAAGGGCTGTATAAGACCCGAATATAAACTGTTCAAGGCGTCAGCGACGCCATTTATTATTGGACACAATAACCAGCCCAGCACAGAGCCATTAGACTCACAAGAAGGCGACTCATTCGTTCCCCCAGTCGCCCCGCCCGCAGTAGCTCCCCCGCCCGCAGTAGCCGGAGCTTCGCTAAGTGGCTTTACCGATATCGTTGTGTTCACGTTGTGTCCACCGTTTTCACTCACTTCTCCGCTAAATGCAGTTCTTTGTATGGGCGGCATGCATTCATTTGGCACCTCAGATGTTTTAGTTATGTCTTTTGACTGCTGTACAGTACCAGGAGTATTTTTAGAGACATATTTCACACTAGTAAAGTTAATCCAGTGCATGTTCACGCTACTATTGAGCTTATTATTTTTTATTAAGTTGCCCCTGTCGCCAGCCAAATCTACAGAAGCAGCAAGATTGATAGTGTAACTAGCGTTATTTCCTGCACTTTGCACTAAACCTTTCCCTGGCTCGCAAATATACTGAACATTGTAAACATAAAGGTTGGCATCTTGTCCTCCAAAATGAGTATCCAAATTAGCACAAAAGCTTAACGCTAACGGGTTATTATTACCGGCCTGAGCGCAGCCGCTATTGTCTGCGCTGTAATTCATAGCTACCGGCGTGTTGCCAAACACCCCGCCCTTCACTTGCATTTGTGTTTTAGCTAGAGTTGAATTATTCTCGTCGTTGTCTGCCAGTGCTTTTTTAATTGAAGCTAAGTCTGAACCGCTATTTGGAGTATAGAAAATAAAACTTCCGGTACTCGCTGCTGCTGCTTTGGGCATGCCCAAAGAGGCAGGCAGGACTCCGCCGACGTTACTTATCAATAGGGCAACAAGAAACGGAACGGCTACTAACAGGTCTTTTAATCGATGTTTCATTTTTATCTATTCTCTTTATAAATATACCATAAGCCCTATAAAGAATGAACTCGAGTTGGCTTGTTGTATTTGAGTTTTTGTAGCATAATCAGTTTATATATAAAATATATGTTTATGAAAACTAAAACCCTACCAAAACCAACCAAGTTTTTACTGAGCACTGCCCTGCTTTCAATATTCATAGGACTATTCGCCATTACTTTTAGTACGTTTGCTTCGCTGAATGTCTTGGCTGCCCCTGCAGAGAAGTGCAGCGGACTGAAAAACGCAAATTCTCAACCACCAGCAAATTTAAATACTGTATGTGCGACAGATAAAGTAAATACAAAATATTATTGTGGTGCTCCAGACAAAAATAATAAAGTCGAAACGACAATCGACATAGGCTGCCAAGGTAGAGGCAACCCTGTTACTGACCTTATGTTTGCTGTTATTCGTTTTCTAACTAATGGCGTTGGCATCGTTATAGTTGGCTCTCTTATATATGGAGGTATTATGTACTCCACTTCTGGAGATAGTCCAGAGACAAATGCCAAAGCCAAGAAACGCATACGCAGCAACATTGTCGCACTTATGATATTTATTTTTGCATACGCCATACTTAATTACGTAATACCAGTGACGGTTTTGAAATAATGAGTCTCCAGCTATTTACCGAATTTAGTGTCGCATGCAAGAGTAACGGCAACTTTCTCAGTTTTCCTACTTGGTATAAGTATCTAGACTCCGTTCAGACGAACCAAGGTTGTTCGCCAAGTTTAACCTCGCTTAGTTCGGTGTGGTTGATTGTCATGGCCATCATTGAAATACTGCTTAGAGTTGCCGCGATTGTTGCGGTGGGTGTGATTATATACGCTGGCATAGGCTACATAACCAGTCAGGGTGAGCCAGAAAAGACTGCCAAATCGAAAAATATGTTGATTAACGCTCTTGTGGGGTTGGCGATTGCCGTCTCCGCCACAGCCATAGTTTCCTTTTTGGCTGGGAGGTTTAAATAAATGCAAATTATTAAAGCAATGAGTTCTATGGCGGCTGAAGTACAAAAAGTAGACCTAAATTACACAAACGGTTTGCCGCAAGCATCGGCCAACAACGGCACGCTCCAAGCAATTTTACAGATTGTTTTTGGCATTGCCGCCGCTTTGGCGGTACTAATGATAGTGATTGCAGGATTCAGGTTTATTGCTGGCGAAGGCAACCCTCAGGAAGTATCTAAGGCCAGGAGCACCATACTCTACGCTGTTATTGGCCTGATAGTGGCAATCAGTGCAGAAATAATTGTATCGTTTACACTAGGAAATCTATGAAGCAAAAAATATCTAACCTACTAATAGTCTTAATGTTGAGCTTTACTTTCGCGGGAATTGGACAGCAGTTAGTTGCCCAGCCTGTTGCTGCTGTTGACGTTCTAAGTCAAAATTGCAGTGGCGCTGGAGCAAGCTCCGCTTTTTGTAAAGACCAGGCTGCCAACAAAAACTCCAACCAAAACCCAATTATAGGAATAATCAAAACAGCAATCATAATCGTGTCGTATATGGCTGGAGCCGCTGCCGTGATTGGAATTTTGTTTAACTCTATACGGTTCATGACTGCCGGGGGTGATTCTGGAAAGATCGCGTCTGCTAAAAGCGGGTTGATCTTGTGCATAGTGGGTATAGCGGTAGTAATTTTATCTCAAAGCATCGTAGTGTTCGTCTTAAATAAGCTTTAACCAAGGAGTATAATTAGTGGTATGAAAACAAAACTCTTAATAGCAGCTGCATTATTAATCGGAAGTTTTAGCCTGCTTGCTGTGGGTACAACAAATACGGCATATGCGGCGTCAGCATCGAAAACGGCGGCGTGCAACGGACTATCTCAGATAGATACTACCCAGGACTGCGGCAACGGCGGCAATGGAATTGCCAATATAGTTAAAGTGGTTGTACAGATAATAAGCTTCATCGCAGGCGCTGTAGCGGTTATTATGATAATCATCAGCGGATTTAACTACATTACATCTGGTGGCGACTCAAATAAAGTTGCTGCTGCAAAAAATACGCTCATATATGCCGTGATTGGAATTGCTATAGCTGTTCTAGCTCAGGTGATCGTCAATGTAACCGTAAAAACAGCTTCTGATGCGACAAAATCTAATAGCAATAGCTCAAAAAACAACTAATCCACCACCTTCCACCCTTGCTTTAGCACAAGCGCTTGTAGTATAAGTATTATTAATAACTATTAAAGAAAGGCTCCTCTAATGTTACAAAAACTAAAGAAAATGATGTATGTTGGCTCGGCCACTGCAGCAATGATGTTTTCTGGAATATTTATGCCCTTTGCTCTCGCAAACGTATCGGCTAGCACGATTACATCAAATCTATGCTCAGGCAGCAACAGCGCGGCCGGTGACGTCGGTAATTCCGCATGTTCACAAGGATCAGGACAAGACGCTTCTACTAGCATTGGCAATGTTGCCAAAAACATCACCAAGATATTTACCATAATAGTGGGTGCAATTTCCGTGATTATGATTATCTACGGCGGATTCCGCTACATTACTTCTGGAGGAGCTAGCGACAAAGTCGGTAGCGCCAAGAACACCTTAATCTACGCCATCATTGGTCTGATTATAGTTGCTCTTGCAAACGTAATTGTAAGTGTTGTGATCAACCAGGCATCAAACCAGGGATCAAACTTCTAGTACTAAAAACTCAATCAAAAAAGCCTCCACTTTCGGAGGCTTTTTTGTTGAATCAAATTAGATCTTTTTAGAGTACTTGGATTTTCTTTACAGTGTCTTGCTGTAATTTTCCAAAGCTTATTGTAAGCACGCCGTCTTTGAGTACGGCTTCAATCTCTTCTTCTTTAACTGGTACTGGCAAAGCAATTGTGCGAGAGAACTCACCCCAATAGCATTCTTGCAAGAAATAGTTTTCTACGTTATCTTCGGTGCCACTGCTTAGAGTGCCCCTTATAGTAAGCTGATTGTCTGAAATGCTCACATCAAGCTCACTTTTGTTGACGCCTGCTGTTCTTGCTTTCACGACTAGCTTTTCTTTGGTTTCGTATACGTCTACGGCAAGCTGTCCTGGCACGCTGTCGTCTTCGTCCCACTCATCTTCAGCCACTGGGACTTCTGTTGCTGCATCTGTGTCTGCTGGTAATCCAGAGTCATCACCTAGAAATGCTGCGGTTAATTCGTCTTCTTCTAGTAAAAGATCATCATCACGATTGCGTCGTGCCATGGTAGTGTTACCCTCCACTTAATAGTTATGTAATGTTCTCGTTATTATGGAGAATCTTGTTTGAAAGAGATTTGCTTTTTTGTGTTAGTAACAGTATAGCTTAGGTAATCAGTGGTAGCAACGAAAGATGTATATATTTACAACATTTTAAAAACAACATGCTGAATTTGGATAAATTATTTTCGTTTTTCGCACCCCATGATTGCCTTATATGCGGCAACGAGGGCTCAATTTTATGCAAAAAATGCATGAATACGGTCGAGATTAAACGCCCTGTTTGCTATGAGTGCAAGGCAGTTCACTGCTTCTCTGCCTGTTCCCGAAAAAGTCCAATTAACAGATTGTACTACATAGGTTTATACGAAGATTTTTATAAAAAAATACTACTGCAGCTCAAATATTCTAGTGTTCAGGAAGCAGCAGTAGTCATGGCCCTTTTGATGGCCAGGCAGGTCGACATACTTCCCTGTCCATTAATTACCTACTCACCGACAACTGCCAGCCGTACAAGGACTCGTGGTTACGACCAATCTAAGCTACTGGCTAAAAACATAGCCAGAATCAATAAGCAAAAATTCATTAAATTTTTAATCCGCACCTCAAAAACTCGCCAAGTAGGCTCCTCTAGGATAAATCGCCTGAATCAGGCCAAAAACTCTTTTCGGCCGATTAATGTTGGTAAATTGCCGGGGGTACACGTACTTCTGGTGGATGATGTGTTGACTACAGGCGCAACCGTAGAGGCGGCAGCCAGTACTCTAAAGGCGTTTGGCGCTGCCCAGGTAGACGTTTTAGTTTTTGCGATAGCCAAAAATAAGTCTGGCGAAAAACTGCCAGAGCTGGTATAATCGCCTCTGTTACTTTGTGGTTGGAAGGGTGTCCGAGTGGTCGAAGGAAACGGTCTTGAAAACCGTCGTGCCGGCAACGGTACCGTGGGTTCGAATCCCACCCCTTCCGCCAAGTAACAATCTTGGAGAGGTACCCAAGTGGCTCAAGGGGACGGTTTGCTAAATCGTTAGGGGGGAGCAATCTCCCGCGAGGGTTCGAATCCCTCTCTCTCCGCCAATCAATAAAGCCCTGCCCGTTTTACAGGCAAGGCTTTTTTGATTGATTGAACTATTCGTATACAATAATGCTTATGCAAGACGATAAAACTGAAGCTCCTATTCAAGAACCATCTCAAGAGCAACAACCCGGGCAAGACCCCGATGCCCTTTCCTGGACAGGATCAGAATATATTTATCATGAAAAATCTAAGGGCTGGTTTCTGAATCTGCTAGGCGTCGCCATACTTTCAGCCGGCGGACTGTTTGTCATAACTCGTGATTTCATTCTCACCGGTATGGTTTTATTTTGCGCATTCCTTTTTTCTATATTCTCTAGGCGCCAACCAAAACAAATTAAGTATTCAATTAGCGACACCGGTTTTGAGATTGGTAATAATTTCTATACCTTCAATCAATATAAATCTTTTGTAATTGCACAAGACGGAGCCATGAAATACATAACCCTTAATCCTGTAAAAAGGTTCGACACTCTTAAAACTCTCTATTGCGCACCAGAACAACTAGACCAAATAACAGATATAGTGGCGGCACACCTCCCAATAGAAGATCACGAACCAGACCCAATAGAAAGATTAATGCACAAAGTCAGGTTCTAGATTAACGGCGCTTAAGCGCGCAGTTTGCGGCCAAGTTTTCTTTCCATTTTGCTAATAAAGTTATGTTTGGCGTGTTTGGCATCCCATCTCTCAAAAGTTTCCATAAATTTTTCGGCTTCTTCGTGTGACATAGGCACTCCTTTTTAATTGGTAAGTAGCATTATTTCAGTTTTTGGCTTTTTTTGGCTGTAAGCTTTCTAACTTTTTAGAGATGCTTATGTAGCATGCCGGTTGGTGTATGATGGAAGCATAAATAAATGAAAATTATCAGCAAAAAAACAACTGCAATAGACAACTTCCAGCGCAATAATAAATTTTTTGGGTTTACTTATGCGGTCTTTAAAAAATATGACGAAGATGGAGTTGGCTACAAAGTAGCGCTTTTAACGTATTACGGATTTCTGTCGTTATTCCCTCTCCTGCTCATAATCACAACCGTTGCCGGCATGTTTGCATCCAACAACCCCGAAGCACAGGCCACAATTACTAAGGCAATCAGCGACTATATCCCGGGCATCGGCTCTCAGGTGTATGACCATATACACTCTATTAACAAATCCGGCTTCGCGTTGGTAGCGGGTATATTTCTTGTTCTGTATGGTGCCCGAGGTGTCGTAGATGTGTTCAGGTACGGCGCTAAAGATATTTGGCATGAGCCCAAAATCAAAAGCGAATCTCCAATCAAAACTTTTGCTAGGAGCATCGTTATTTTATTCGGCGGAGCGTCTGGATTGATACTAGCCTCTTTGTTGACGGGATTGGCTGCCTCTGCTGGTAACGGCATAATGTTCAAACTATTTTCAGTCTTGGTAAATATTTTTGTATTATTCTGGGTGTTTGTGTTTGTGCTGAAAGCAAGCATAAACCGCAAGCTACCTCTGAAAAAAATAAAGCTCGGTGCTCTGTTGGCGGCTTTAGGTCTAGTAGCGCTTCAACTCGTAGGTGGAATAATTTTGTCGCACCAACTAAAGTCCTTAGACGCACTGTATAGCATTTTTGCCATACCACTAGGCCTAATATTTTGGATTTATTTGCAGGCGCAGGTACTTTATTTGTCAGTGGTTGCAGCTGCAGTTAGCTCCAAAAAACTATGGCCCAGGGGAATTGATTCAAACAACCCAACGGCCGCAGATCAAATCTCTCAAAACTAGCCTAGATAGTTATATATTGGCGCCACCAGTCTTCAGCAATTTGCTGGTTCTTGGATTCAGTGGCTCTGTCTCGTCTTTGTAACATAATAATTCCATCTCGCGTTAATTATTTAAACCGAATTATATATACAAAAACAATTTACTGCCGTAAATATTCTTACAACTGTTATTTAGTGCTTTTGAGGTGTTTATGAAGTGCTTCTAGGATCTCGACTTGTTTACGGTTGATTGCCATTAACTCTTCAATTTCTTTTTTAGAACGTAAGTTGGTTTCATAATCGTGTTTTGCCATGGCTGCGCTAATGCTATCAGCTCTTTTTGCAGCAATAAGCAAGATTGCTCCCTGCAGTCCTGCCAACATAGACAGGAATAAGTTCAAAAGTATAAATGGGTAGACGTCCCAGTGTTTGACTGCGGCAACGGTGTTGAGTGCGGCCCATATTGCCATAAAGATCAAGAACCCGAACACAAATCCCCAGCTGCCCATGCGGTTGCGCATGCTATCGGCTGCACGCTCACCTCTAGTTAGATTATCCTTATGTGCTTTGTGCCAATTTACTAGGTTATCCATAATCAGAATTATAGCACAGCTAAATATATATAATTACTGCTATTTACGATGTAAAACTGCTGCTTTTTTGCTAAATTTTTTATCTGTTATTTGATCAACAATTGACTGGGCTACTGCTTTTCTAGGAATTGAGGCAATTAGTCCGCTGGTTGATAAATCTAGCCTATATTCACTGCTTTTACCGTTAGTCATAACTGGTGATCTTAGCACTGTCCAATCAAGTGAACTGTCTTCCAGCACACAAATGTGTTCATCTCCGTCTTTAAGTATTTTGGGCGCTACTACATTAAGAACAAGACTATTTATGTGATCTTTGAGTTTTGGCGCGTCGCTGCTCCAATGAGCCATGCCCGTAAGGCTTATTATTCGTTTCAAACCGCTCTCTTTCATAGCCGGCACAATTGTATTCATAGCGGTGCTAAGTGTGTTTTTGTTCTTTGTACCCCAGCTGCCAAGCGTGCTTATAACTATTTCGTTGCCTTTTATCGCTGCTTTCACGTCAGCTAGACTGCTTACATCACCCTTTTTGATCGTCAAAGACTCACTGGCTTCAAAGGGGTTGTTGCTATGCACAAAAGCGGTGACTTTATACCCCTGCTGCAGTAATTGTTTCACTACCATGCGACCAATTTTGCCAGATGCTCCAAATACCACTACATTCATACTGATTAGTATAGTATTTTTGCTTAACTATCTGAAACAGCATTTAAGACAACATTGCCGATTTGCTGTTCGGTGATGCTTGTATTTTGGTATTGTTCGGGTGGTTTTCTGTAGCCGTACCAGTAATAGGTAGCGCGGGGTCCTGGAGTAGGTAATGGGTCTGGTTCTGGTTGTGATTCGGAGTTTTTTGGTCCTAATTCCATTGCTACGTACTTGCCTGCCCTTTGCTAATTAAAAATTAATCTATTATAAATATTTTACCACTTAAATAACTGAAGAATAAGTTCAGTGCTTATTTATTTTATAGATTTAATACTTGAAGCCACAAATTTACATGAAATTTACAGAGATAATTTCGGAGTTAGCATTAATTTTAACCATGCCACCGACCGGTAGAGTAGCCATTGGCGTAGTGTGGCCAAAATCAAGATTAGCAATTATTGGAATACCCAATAAATCTTTTGACACTAAGAGTTTGGTTAAACTTTCGTTCGTAACTTTGCTGCTCTTTTCGAAGCGTCCAATTAAGATGCCACGAATATTTTGACGGACATTCGGTAGCTGCAGCATCGATTCAATGTTTCGTGCAAAACCGTGTAGCGTGTACTCTTTGGATAAAGAGTCATCTTCGATTGCTAAAATAAAGTGTTCGTCGAAGCTAGATTGAAATTCGGTACCCTGCAGTAAAAAGAGCGTCTGGATGTTCCCTCCTAGCAGGATTCCCTCCCCGGTGCCATCTTGAACAGTTAGCCATGGTTCAGTCTTGTAGGCCTGTTTATCATCGATGTAGCTTTTACTGGGCTTTAGTAAATAAGGTCTATTGTGATTTATGGCCTCAAATAATGAGTCAAAGGTGTACTCCCACAAATCTGCAAGTCCAAGTGTACTCAGATTAGGCCCCAAATAGGTTTTCACTCCAGTTTTTGCAAATATCGCATTACACAGGACAGTTATATCCGAATAGCCTACTAGTGGCTTAGGATTGTTTTTAACTATATCCCAATCGACATGCGGCAGAATATCGTTCGACGAAAAACCACCATGCAACGCAATTATTATATCAACACTCGTATCACTGAACGCTTCGTTGAAATCCTTCGCTCTTTCACTCGAGCTTGCCGTGCCTAAATATGCTACTGATTTAACGTGGGGAGCAAACGTCACTTGATAGCCAGCTACTTGAAGTCTGCTGACTGCAATTTGATAAAATTCTTCCTTTTCTGGCTTCCAGCTATCAGCAGGCGCAATTATGCGTATTTGTTTCATTGTTTAATCATAGCAAATAAAAAGACTCCAACAGGTGGAGTCTTAATTTGCGTACATGTAAAATGGTGTACCCGACAGGATTCGAACCTACGACCTTCGGCTCCGCAAGCCGACGCTCTATCCAGCTGAGCTACGGGTACACATGTTTTGACAACAGAGGTAATTTTAACATATTTAAGATATAAAAGCTAGACTCTTAAAAAAGAGTACACTTTTATTAATTAGAAAAACTAAGTATTTATTTATCAGCTCTTTTTACAGGATGTCCGCCAAAAGTAGCTCTTAATGCAGCAACCACCTTAGCAGCAAAAGATCCACTGACATTTTCATCATCAACAGAGCGTCGTCTGAAGTCAATTGATTGCTCCATGGATTCGGTAGGAACGCCTAATCTTTTTGCTTCTTCCACGGCCCATACGGCTTCACCTGAAGCTGAACCAATCTCTCCATGGTAAGAACTTAGTCCTGGATCAGCTTCTAGCGCTTCAACTAGTCTATCGTTCATAAAACCTGAAACCAGAGTACCGTGTGTGTAAAGTTTTGCAATTTGTTCTAAATCAAAATCGAATTCACTGGCTTTTAACATTCCAAAACCTTCGCCAAAAGCCTGCATAATTGGATATTCAATTGCATTGTGAACCATCTTTACATAATGTCCTGCGCCGCCGGCTCCAAGGTATTCATGTGTGCCATGAGGCTTAGCTAGGCTGTCTAGAATTGGAGCAACATGATCATATGCACTTTTATCGCCGCCAATCATAATTGGGTAGCCTGTATCTTCGGCAATAATACCGCCACTCACACCCATACCCAGAAACCTTATGCCGCTTTCAGTCATTTTTTTGGCTCGACGATTCGTGTCTTGATATTTGGAGTTACCCCCATCAATTAATATATCTCCCTCTGACAATATTTTTGAGGCAAGTTCTAGAGTTGTTTCGGTTGGCTCAGGATGAAGCATTTGTAGAATAACTCTTTCGCCTTTGTTGTCTTGAGATAGAATCGACTCTTCAAAAGTATCAGGAATTATTAATCCGGCGTCTTCACTGGTCTTTCGAGCATTTTCGTCAACGTCCCATCCGTATACAGTGTGCCCTTCTTTGACAAGTTTTGCACCCATTCTGGCGCCCATCTTGCCTAGGCCAACAATAGTCAGGGTCATTTGATTTTCTATCGCACTATTTTCAAAAACTTCTTTGTTCACAGCAAACATCTCCTTAAAGCTAAAAGTTTTATTGTTATTATGTTTATTTTAACACTATTAAGCTTTTTGGTCAAATTTATCAGATATGTAATTTTTTGAATAATGGCGGAGAGAGAGGGATTCGAACCCTCGGTACTTTATGCAAGCACACTTGTTTTCGAGACAAGCCAGTTCAACCACTCCTGCACCTCTCCTGGCGCACAAGAACATTTTAACAGATATAGGTTATTGAATAAGCCGAGGCTTACGAGGTTTTTTGGGCCTTTGCATAGAAGGCTGAGGATTTGTTCTGATTGTTGGTTGTTTGATTACTTCTACTTCTTCAATTTCGGGAATATCTATAGCTTTTGGTGCCGGTGTTTTAACTTTTTTCGGCCTTGGGCTAGGAGATGAATTGGACTTTTTCCTGGCAACTACGAGCAGCCATATTGCGATCAGTAGCATTACAGTTCCGATTATCAGATCGATTGTAGCGAAACTACCAGCAGAAGTATGAATAACCTTAACAAACGAAACATTGAGCTCAGGATTGATGTCTACGTTGAACCAGCGGATTGAGTTGTTGGTGAAAGATAGTTCTACGAATATCTTCTGGAACAGTAGTACTAAAAAAGCTCCAATTAGTGCAAAGGCTACATTTTTGAGGCCTTTTTGCCGAGTAGTAGATGCAAAGTAGACCGCTACTGCTAATAGCACAGACAAGAGCAGCAATACAATTGGAGCGAACCTAGCTTCCTGGAAAGCGCTTGGCAAGGAACTGTATTTTTCGTAATAAGGCTTAGTCAAAGAGTCGGTGCCGTTTAGGCTGCTAGCCGTAATAACTGGATCATTCAAGAAGTCCGAAGAAGTTATTTGATCTTTTGCGCGAGCCGCTTCAACACTTGGGTTAAGTGAGCTTGGCCTACAACTTAGGCTGAAATATGCAACATTATTTTTTGTTTGTAGAGCGGCAACCTGTTGGGGCGTACACACCGGCAATGCGGTTAGATAGCTTTGTACTTTATCGGCAACTTTATTGCCAAATTCTTCCTTCTGAGCTGAAAGATCAATTTTAAAGTTAGGAGTTTTAGAACTTCCCTGCAGCCAAGCCGCGTTGCTGTCTATGAAAGTTTCGAAACTATTCTGCATAACCTGCGGTGAAAATACTTCTTGAGCAATTGCTTTAACCTGAGGATCTTGGAGTGAAACTGAGTCGGAATTACTGCCACTGTCATTTTGATTGATTACTCCCACAACGATGTTATTGTAGAGGCCACTTTTAGCAAACCAACCCTTTACAGTGCTGGGACTGTTAGCGATATATGTGGCGGTTGTAGTATGCGCAGTACTAAGCAGCACTGCAAAAAGAATAATTACCAACAAAAATACACCAAACTTACGAAGCCAAATCATAAGAACATTGTAATGGAAAAATACGATTCTGTATAACCATTATTGATAAACCATATATTTATAAGACCTGTTTTTTACAGATACCAGAGAGTAGCTTACAAACCAGATAATTAACACAGATAGAATTATTTGCCACCAGAAAATCGTCGTTACAGGTTTAGAATATTTTTTTGAGTATTTGTTCTTGGGCCTACTAATGTGCTGAGCATTGAATTTTTGATTGTTTATTTTTTTGGCAGCAAGAACCGCAGAACTTTTATTTATCTTTTGAGCTTTTTCTGGGGGTTGACTGCTAACCGTCAATGATTTTGAAGATGAAGTGTTTTTTGGTGCATCGCTTCCATTTGAAACGGTGTTGGTGCCAACTGTCGGCCTACCAACATCAGTGTTGCTGGTAGTCTTGTTGAAAATGCTGTCGCAAACATCGTCTATTCCATCATGGTCTTCATCTATGCCGCTGTTGATTGCTGCTGGACATGAATCTTGAGCGTCATTGATGCCGTCTCCATCAATATCTGTGTCAGTGACGGGCACATATATCGGTTGAGTAATGTCTACCTGATCATTGCCCTGATTGTCTCCGATAATATCGATTGTGGTCCCGCCGCTATCAGTATCATCCGGCAGGTTTATGGTGATATCGATATCACCATTTTGATCAGTTGTTGCAGTGCCAACTGATTTTCCGCCAGGCCCACCTAATTTAATACTGTAACTACTGTTCTTTTTTGTCCCAGAGCTAAGGCCGCTGACTTTTATTTTTGTGCTTTTGCCTTTACGCACCACCTTGGAGGTTATATTTTTCGAAGGTATTTTGACATAGGTTTTTCTGCCAGTTTTTGGGGCATTTAAAAGTTTACTGGGCTTGGAAGGGTTCGGGGCAAGCGCCTTACTGAAATTATTTGTCTTACTCAGGACGCTTTGTTCCATAAGCCTTTGACCCAACGCGTTAGGGTGGTAGCTTTCACTGCCAAAAACACCAATACCCAGTGGCCCTCCATCCTTCCCAGCCGTTAAGCCGTTGACTGCGGTTGCTGCCCAGTTCACTTCACACAATCTGTATCCCACCAACGAGTCACTAATGTCTACATAAATGGTATTTGTTGCTGCTGCGGCTTTCGACATCCCTTCGTTTATATAGCTAACCATTTCATCGGCAAACTCCAGTTCACTCTTGTTTAGGTGCGTGTTTAGGCCACAGTTACCTTTATCGGCCACAATTGAGGGGTAGCCTACAGCATAGACTGTGCCACTAGGTGAATTATTTTTAAGCTGCAAAAATAGTGATTTCCATTTAGGAATAGTCCGATCGACGAGCTGTTTGAGCTCCAGCCTATCTTCGTAAGTGTTAAAACAGGTACTATCGCTTAGGTGTCGACTAAAATGAGGCACTGTACAGTTTTGCAATATATCACCAAACCCAACATCGTTACCGCCAATCGAAACCGTCGTTACCTTTGGCTGATATTGTTTTACGAAACGCTGCTGAGCAATATAGCCTGGCAAAAAATTGGTTGTGGCTGCGCCCAGTAATGTTTGGTCATTGGCTTCAAGACTTGAAAAATTCGCAACCCCACTCACCTGACCTCTGTAACTATCGTCATTACTGGCCACGTCATTGATGACTGCGCCCGAACAAGCAACCGAATGTCCGCCGTTTACGCCAAACAGATCGGCGGTTAATAGGTAGGGGTGAGATCTTATAGAAAGGTGGCATTTATTGGTGTCGCTATCTGTCCCCGCAACATAGTCGTAGGCACCTTCACCTGATGTATATGAGTCACCTAAACCAATATAGTTAGTCAGTGAGTCAATACTAGACTCAGGGGCCAACAAATACTTCCCTGAAGCATTGCTGGCATATGATTGAGCCTCGAAGCTTAATAATCCGGAATTAATAAACCTGACATGCCTAATACTGCTTAGCTGGGGTATTTGCTTCTTTATATAGGGTTTATAGTCATAAGACTGGCAAAAGCCGCTACTTGTAGCCGCCACGCCGCCACTACAAGTACCTAAGTCATAGACCTTGAAGCTACCTGATTCGGCATTCGACAAAGCAACATATTTTCCATTGTCACTAATTGCTACCTGGGTACTAAGTAGCCCAGGTGAGCCAAGCCTCGAAAACGAGGGAGCAAACGCCAGCACATCTAAAGTATTCAAGTTTAGCCTTACAAAAGATCCGCTCAAAGTTTCGGCAACAAGCCAGCTGCCATTGCTGGAAAAAGCTATTGTTTGAGGGTTAATTATTAATTTTTTGCCTGCCCCATCATCTAGAGCGACTTCCGGTGGTGCAGTTATTTGCTTAGAGATGATTTGCCCCAGAAGGTTGCGGTTGTCTTTGATGTTGTTTAACGGGTTGTTGTACATAGCCAAAAGAACGCCATCGGTAGAATACGGAGATAGAGTAAGCGTGTTAGTCGTTTGCGGCCACGGCACAAGCATCCCCTTGTCCAACAGAGGTAGCAGCTGAATTGCCTCGTCGGTCCCGTTAAAAATCGTCATGTAAGTGTCGGTGTCGATCATGCCGTACGCTGTATTGCTAAAGCAGCCCGTTTTCATTTGGCTGCTACCTGCTTGTCTGTATTCCACCAGGGTGCAGTCTAGATTATTGAAATAATATGGCTCATTTTGATGATCACTCGTCAAACCAGTCTGTTTGATTGACATAACTACAGGCTTAACCCAGTCAGTGTTCGGATCATTAAGCCCGTTTGCCTCTATAGATAAAGACTTGATCAAAACAAAACCCATCAATATAACAATGCACAGGATCGTAATATTGAACCTTCGACACCACCGTTTTAATCGCTTCATTTACGTTTCAATAATCTGCCCGGTATTCTAAAATCACAAACTTAAGCTTTATTTTTTATAAAAAATTTAATTCTAATTTAATGAAACTAGCAGTTATAATCAGGTTATGCAGGAGACAATATTTACAAAGATTATCAGAGGCGAAATCCCTTCATATAAGGTTTATGAAGACGATAAAACCTACGCCTTTTTAGATATCAACCCAATTCAGCCAGGCCACGTGCTGGTTGTGCCCAAAAACCCCCAAGAATTCCTATGGGATCTTGGCAGTGAAGATTACCAAGCCGTTATGGCCACTGTTCAGAAGATCGGTCAGAAAATACGCTCCGAACTAAAGCCAAAGTACGTGG
>Ga0214921_10005418_pt1 | contig 18045 bp, 15 predicted proteins | sample LL1505_MetaG_FD_177992 | JGI IMG/M metagenome (GOLD analysis project Ga0214921, IMG submission 177992) | Freshwater microbial communities from Lake Lanier, Atlanta, Georgia, United States - LL-1505 | ecosystem: Environmental > Aquatic > Freshwater > Lake | place: USA: Georgia | collected...
ATTTATTCCACATTCTTGCAGCGCGCCTATGATCAGGTCGTGCATGATGTTGCCATTCAGAACTTGCCGGTTCGCTTTGCCATTGATCGGGCGGGTCTGGTCGGTGCGGATGGATCCACCCATGCGGGATCCTTTGACATAACCTATCTGGCAACCTTGCCCAATATGGTCGTGATGGCGCCATCTGATGAGGCCGAGCTGGTGCATATGACCTATACGGCGGCGCTACATGACAGCGGGCCAATTGCTGTGCGCTATCCGCGAGGCAATGGCACAGGGATTGCCTTGCCCGAAACACCAGAACAGCTTCCTATTGGGAAGGGCCGGATTGTTCGGCATGGCAAGAAGGTTGCCATTCTCTCGCTTGGAACGCGATTGGAAGAGGCGCTGAAGGCGGCAGAGCAGCTTGAGGCGCGGGGCCTGAGCACAACTGTTGCCGATCTGCGCTTTGCCAAGCCGCTGGATGCCGATTTGATCCGGACATTGCTGACCACGCATGAGGTTGCGGTGACGGTTGAGGAGGGGGCCATTGGCGGCTTAGGCGCGCATGTGCTGACGATGGCGAGTGATGAGGGATTGATCGACGCTGGCCTGAAATTGCGGACGCTGCGCCTTCCCGATGTGTTTCAGGATCAGGATAGCCCGCAAAAACAATATGATGATGCCGGGCTGAACGCGCCGCACATTGTCGAAGCGGCGCTCAAGGCCTTGCGGATTAATTCGGCGGTGGCCCAATCTGAAAAGCGCGCCTGAGCAAAGATGGCGAAACAGCGTGCGGATCAAATGCTGGTCGATCGCGGCCTAGCTGAAAACTGCGCGCGCGCCCAAGCCTTGATCCTCGCCGGGTCGGTCTATGCAGGCGACCGAAAGGTTGAAAAGGCAGGTCAGCCGATTTCTGAGGACGTGCAACTGACCGTACGTGGCCGGGATCATCCTTGGGTATCCCGCGGCGGGATTAAGCTCGATCATGCGCTGACGCATTTCGGATGGGATGTTGCGGGCCAAATTGCCATTGATATTGGGTCTTCGACGGGCGGCTTTACCGATGTTTTGTTGACGCGGGGCGCCGCCAAAGTGTTCGCCGTGGATAGCGGCACGAACCAGCTCGCTTGGAAGTTGAGGCAGGATGAGCGGGTTATTGTGCAGGAACGCACCAGTGCCCGGCTTTTGACGGACGTTCATATTCCTGAAGCCGTTGATCTCATCGTCTGCGATGCCAGCTTCATTAGTCTTGCCAAAGTTCTGGAGCGGCCTTTGTCCTTCGCAAAGCCAGGGGGCGGGCTCATCGCGTTGATCAAGCCGCAATTTGAAGCGCTACGGCAAGATGTTGAAAAGGGGGGCGTTGTTCGCGACCCCGCCGTGCATGACAGAGTATGTGCGGATGTGAAAAGCTGGTTGACCGAGATAGGTTGGCTCGTAGAAGGGCTGACCGAAAGCCCGATCAAAGGGCCTGAGGGTAATATCGAATTTCTGATCGCCGCGCGCAAGCCCGCCTAAGCGGTCAATTGGGGGACTATGAAAATCTGTCTGCGCCTTCTTGCCGGAGTGGCCGTGCTGTGGCCTTCTATAGCCTCAGCGCAGCGGACCTCCGAAAATTTGGTCACCCAATCTGGGGATGCTTTTGGCAAGACGATCGGCAGTGAGAAAATTGGTCTTTATAGTGCAGAGGATGTGCGCGGATTTAACCCCGTCGACGCTGGCAATGTGCGCATTGAAGGGCTGTATTTTGATCATGTGGAGCGGGTTCCATCGCGGATTGTTGAAGGGTCAACGGTGCGTGTCGGCCTTTCGGCGCAAGGTGTGCCTTTTCCAGCTCCGACAGGGATCGTCGACTATAATCTGACCCTTTATGAGGGAAAGTCGATCCTTAGCGGGATGGTTGAGCGCGGCCCCTTTGGCGGTGTTGCGGGTAATTTGGAATTCAGGCTTCCCCTTGCTGGTGAAAAGCTTGGCATTGCGGGTGGATATGGTTTTCGGGAACAGGTTCGGCCAGAGGGTGGTCGCAACGGGTTCCGCTCCTATGGCGGGTCCGTCGTCTGGCGCCCGACGGGTGCTGCCATGTTCACCGTTTTTGCAGGTGCCTTCACAAATCGCGGGGATGAGGCGCATGTGACGATCTTTCCAGCCGTCGGCGAAGACTTGCCAAATGTCCCGCGCGGCCTGTTTCTTGGTCAGTCTTGGACAGACCGTAAGGGCATGGGCACGACCTTTGGGGGCATTGGTAAGCTTGCCAAAGGGCCTTGGTTGTTTGAGGCGGGTTTGTTTGAGTTCCGCACGCACAGCGGAACCAATTTTGCTGACCTTTTGCGCGGCGTTAAGGCTGATGGCTCAGCCAGCAGTCGAACAATTATTTATGATCCTGATGGTGAAACCCGCAGCTTTTCCGGCGAGGGACGCGTTACCCGTCTTTTCAGGATGGGTGCGGTTGAGCATCGCATCATTGTCAGCGCCCGTGGTCGGGAGAAGGATCGGTTATTTGGCGGTGTTCAGCGGATTGATCTGGGACCAAGCTCTGCAATCACGCCAGATTTCCGAGCAAAACCAGTGTTGCTGCCTCAGGTGAAAGATGAGGACCATGTTCAGCAAATGAACTGGGGGGTGGCTTATGGCTTTAAGTGGCTGGATCGAGGTAGCTTTGATCTTTCGGCCTCGCGCACAAGCTATACCAAAAAATTGGACTTTGCTGATGTGCGGCTGCCTGTTTTGGAAACGCGGGATAATCCCATTTTGGTCACCGCGGCGGGCTCCGTTCGTCTGGTGGGCCGTTTATCGCTTTATGGCGGGTTTGTGCGTGGGCTGGAAGAGGCCCTGATTGCCCCTGATGTTGCCACCAACCGTTCTGAAGCGCCGCCCGCCATTCGCACGCGACAGATTGATTTTGGCCTGCGCTATGGCGTGTCGCCAAAACTCACTTTGGTTGCTGGCCTGTTTTCGGTCAGCAAGCCCTATTTCAATCTTGATCCGTCTTTGCGCTACCGTCAGTTGGGGCAGGTTGATAATCGCGGGTTTGAGCTGTCTTTGGCCGGAAGTTTGGCGCCGGGCGTCACCATCGTTGCGGGGTCGCTCTTCCTTGATCCCGTCATTTCGGGAGAGGCCGTTACCGCTGGGTTGATCGGCAAGCAGCCCGTGGGGTCTGTGCGTCGCCGCAGCATTGCTAATATTGATTGGCGATTTGCGGCTGGAAACAGCCCAATATCCGTCGACCTGGCGCTGGAAAGCTTGTCATCACGCATGGCCAATCCCCTGAATACCTTCGTTGCGCCGCCGCGTGAAACGATCAATTTGGGCGGGCGTTATCGCTTTAAGCTAGATGGGCATCCCATGCTCATTCGGGCCCAGTTGCAGAACGCGCTGAATGATTATGGCTGGCAAGTCTCCTCCAGCGGGGGCTTCACCTATTCTAGCGGGCGCACCTATATGGCGCAGCTCGTCTTTGATATTTGATCTGCCTCAGGAACAAGCCAGAATTGTCGCTTGCGGCGGGGCGTGGTAGGTCTACGTTCTAGCCTTACCTAAGACGGAGGCGATGATGACCGCAAAAACACATAAGGCCGCTTCAGGATCCTTTCTTGGTTGGGCGGTGGTCATGGTGCCGCTTGTCGTTGCCCTTGGTATGGTGTCTGGTTGGCTTGCCAATTCTGGCTATGACAATGGCTGGTTCCTTGCAATTGAACGCCCTGATATCATTCCCCCCGGCTGGGTTTTTGGGGTTGTTTGGACGATTTTGTACATCATGATTGGCCTATCGCTGGCCATGATATTGGCCGCGAAGGATGCGCCGGGGCGGGGGGGGGCGCTGACGCTGTTTATGGCCCAGTTGGTGCTGAATTTGGCCTGGTCACCGCTCTTCTTTGCTTGGCATCAGGTCACAATCGCCTTTTATCTTATTCTTGTGATTTTGGCACTGACGATCGCGACGAGCTTTGCGGTTGCGCCCATTCGTAAGGCGGCGGCGTGGCTCTTGCTGCCCTATATGGTCTGGCTCAGCTTTGCCTCCATCCTGAATTATCAGATTGATCAACTCAACCCCAATGCGGAAACCCTTGTCTCCGCCGCCGCGCGTCCCCAAATAGGGGGCTAATTGGCCTTTGGCTTTAAGGATAAAGACATGCAGACCGAAAACCGCTTCTTCGATGACCTCTCCAAGCTTGTGAATGGCGCTGCCGGCACGATTGCCGGCATGGGCCGCGAAGCTGAGTCCGCCACGCGCGAAAAATTCCGCGAATGGATTGGCGGGATGGACTTTGTGAGCCGCGATGAGTTTGAGGTGGTCAAGGCAATGGCCGTTGCCGCGCGCGAAGAGGCCGATGCCCTGAAGGCCCGGCTTGAGGCACTTGAGGGCAAAACAAAGGGCTGACCAACGGTCTTGTCCACAATTTTGTCCGGGGAACCCGTCAGCGTCCTTGCTCGTTTCCATCTTTAAACGGCAAGTAGACCGAGATGAGCATGGAATCTCTCGACATGGCGCAAGCCGCAGGCGCGCCTATCGAAACCCTTGAAAGCTGGTTTTCGGCGCATAACTGGCTGCATGAGCGTATTGGGGATGATGAAATCGTCGCCTCGGCCAAGGGCGCTTGGAGCACCTACGAGCTGCGCGGCCTTTGGCGCGACGATGATTGCGTGCTGCAATTTCTGGCGTTTCCCGACATTAAGGTCACCGAAAACCAAGCAGCGTCCGTCTATGAAGCCATTGGCTTGATCAACGAGCAGCTTTGGCTTGGCCATTTTGAATATTGGCCCTCAACCGGGATCATTGTGTACCGGCATGCCGCCTTGCTGGATTCGGGGAGCGGGGAGGCCGTTTTCTCCTTTGATCAGGCCGAAGTCATGGTTGAAGCCGCCATTGATGAGCTGGATCGGTTTTATCCGGTCTTTCAGTTCGTTCTTTGGGGCGGCAAAACACCGCGCGAGGCCATTACCTCTGCCATGGTCGAAACTCAGGGCGAGGCATGAGCGCCAAGGCCGCAATCTGGCTGGTCGGATGCGGCAATATGGGGGGCGCAATGCTGCGCGGCTGGATTGACGCCGGGGTCGATCCGCAAACTATTCTGGTTATTGATCCAGCAAACCCCGATCTGCCCGCGGGCGTCATGTTGACCGCCAAGGCGCAGGGCCCTGCACCAGATATTCTCTTATTGGGCATAAAGCCTCAAATGTTGGCTGAGGTTGCGCCGACACTGGCCATTGGACCACACACGCTGGTGGTCTCTATTCTCGCCGGTGTGGAAACTAAGAGCCTCAAGACGCATTTGCCGGGCGCTGCTGCTTATGTTCGCGTCATGCCCAATATGCCTGCCGCGATTGGCGAAGGCGTGAGCGTCATTTTCGGTCCAACACTCGATGCTGCTGGAAAAGCGCAGATCGACCAGCTGATGACACCTCTGGGCCATGTGGAGTGGGTTGAGGATGAAGATGCCTTTCATGCTGTGACCGGCGTTTCAGGGTCTGGCCCTGCCTTTGTCTTTCGCTTTATCGATGCATTGGCCAAAGCAGGGGTGCTGCAGGGCCTGTCGCACCCATTGGCGCTGCGGCTTGCGTTGGAGACGGTGGCAGGCTCTGCTCGATTGGCGCTTTCAACGGGGCAGGCGCCGTCTGACTTGGCCGAAGCTGTGCGCAGCCCCAATGGCACCACCCATGCGGGCTTAACAGTCCTAGATACCTCTGATCTGGCGGAACTTATGGCCGCAATAGTTGCCGCCGCTGCCAAGCGCAGCCGCGAATTGGCCAATGCCGCAAAGCCGGACTAATTCTCCATAAACCCCCGTTGACCTTGGGCCAGACCTCGCATAGCGGGGACAGGAAGTTGCGGGTTTTCCCCTGCGGGCAATAGAAAGTTTCCCTCTCGATGAGCGCCAATATCCCGTTCGCGATTATACCCTCTGCCAACCCCATTTCTGCCCAGGAGCGCGCAGACCGCATTGCAGCGCCCGGCTTTGGCAAAGTCTTTACCGACCATATGGTGACGATCCGTTATGTCGAAGGGCAGGGGTGGCATGATGCAAAAGTCCATGCGCGCCAGCCGCTTGTGCTCGATCCGGCGACTGCGGTGCTGCATTATGCGCAGGAAATTTTTGAAGGCCTAAAGGCCTATCGGTTGGAAGATGGGGCCATGGCCCTGTTCCGGCCAGAGGCCAATGCGCAGCGGTTCAACGCCTCTGCCCGGCGCATGGCGATGGCAGAGCTTCCCGAAGAGTTGTTCATCGGGTCTTGCCGACAGCTTGTGCAGATTGATCGGGACTGGTTCCCCGATGTTGAGGGCGGCTCCATCTACCTGCGGCCCTTCATGATCGCGAGCGAAGCCTTTTTGGGCGTCAAGCCGTCCTCTGAATATCTGTACATGGTCATTGCGTCGGCCGCAGGCGGCTATTTCAAGAGCGGGGCCCCTGCAGTCTCGCTCTGGGTCTCGCAAGATTATAGCCGGGCCGCCCCCGGCGGTACGGGTGCAGCGAAATGCGGCGGCAATTATGCGTCCAGCCTTATTGCACAGGCCGAGGCCATGAAGCTGGGGCATGATCAGGTTGTTTTCTTGGATGCAGCGGAAAATCGCTGGATCGAGGAATTGGGCGGCATGAACCTCTTCTTCGTGTTCGAAGATGGATCAATCCAGACCCCGCCTTTGTCCGGCACAATCCTGCCCGGCATTACCCGGGAATCGCTTTTGACGATTGCGCGCGATGAAGGCCTGACCGTTCGGGAAGAGCGCTATGCCATTGATCAGTGGGAAGCTGATGCCAAGAGCGGGCGGATCGTCGAATCCTTTGCCTGTGGCACGGCGGCAGTTGTGACACCCATTGGCAAAGTGTCGTCGCCTTCTGGCAGCTTCACCGTTGGGGCAGGTGGCCCGGGGCAGGTGACGCAGCGTTTGAAAGAAAAATTGGTCAGCATTCAGCGCGGGGCGGCCGCCGACCCCCATAATTGGGTCATGCGGCTCGATTGACCGATTGCCTTCCGAGATAGGGCCGCTATAGGAACGGCCCACGCATAAGTTGGGGCGTCGCCAAGTGGTAAGGCACCGGTTTTTGGTACCGGCATTCGTAGGTTCGAATCCTGCCGCCCCAGCCAATCCTCTTTTGACCATCTTTCCTTGATCGGCTCGGCGTCCTATCTGAGGCGTTGAATGAGGAGATTGGTCGATGACAGAGATTGCGACGCTGGCCGGGGGCTGTTTCTGGTGCGTGGAGGCTGTGTTTCAGCAGTTGGATGGCGTGGAGCGGATTGAGAGCGGCTATATTGGCGGCCATGTCCCTGATCCGACCTATAAATTGGTGTGCGGTGGCGATACCGGCCATGCCGAGGCGCTGCGCATCTGGTTTGATCCGTCGCGGATTTCCTATGGGGATTTGCTGGATGTGTTTTTTGCAACGCATGACCCGACCCAGCTTAACCGTCAGGGCAATGACATTGGGACGCAATATCGCTCCGCCATTTTTCCGCATGATGCAGGCCAAGAGGCGGAAGCAATCGCCGGGATGCAGCGGGCTGCGGCGGATTGGCCGGCCCCGATTGTCACAAAGCTCGAAAAGCTCGCCCATTGGTATCCGGCGGAGGATTATCATCAACGCTATTGGGATGGGGAAGGGCAGAGCAATGGCTATTGCCTTGCGGTCATTCCGCCAAAGCTCACCAAGCTGAAAAAACGGTTTGCCGACCGGCTGAAAACGGCGGTTTAAGCAGTCTTTACGAGGTAGAATGGAAAAGAGCCCAGAGACGAAAGTCTCCGGGCTCTTTTTATGGCCTTAGCGGCTTCCGGTTTTCCGGATTGCACCTTTATGAGCACCAACGCCGCCGGGTTTGCGGTTGCCGAAATGGCGACGCTTGGCATTGGGGCCATTGGCATTATCGCCCCCACGCCGTGCATCTTCATGACGACGCTGCGCCGTTGCGGGCGCTTGCTTAGGCTGCGGCATGCGTGCCACTTCTGCTGCAAAATCCTCGGGCAAAGGCACGGGCTGAAGCTGAACACGGGTCAGGCGCTCAATCTGGCGCAACCAGCCGCGTTCTTCCCCATCAACAAAGCTGATCGCAATGCCATCGCGCCCGGCGCGCGCGGTGCGGCCGATGCGGTGGACATATTGTTCCGGTACATTGGGAAGTTCAAAATTGAACACATGGCTGACGCCCGACACATCGATGCCGCGTGCGGCAATATCTGTGGCGATCAGAATGCGGATTTCACCCTTGCGAAAGGCTTGCAGGGCCAAGGTGCGCTGCGCCTGGCTCTTATTGCCATGGATGGCCGCACAGGGGATGTTTGATGCCTGCAAATGCTTCACGACCTTGTCCGCACCATGTTTTGTGCGCGTGAACACCAAAGCGCGATCAATCTCTTCTTCACGCAGGCGGATGGTCAGCAGCGCCTGCTTTTCGCGCTGGGTGACGAAGGTCACATATTGGCTGACGCGTTCTGCTGTCGTTGATTCCGGCGTGACGGACACGCGAACCGGGTTGGTCAGGAAGCGGTCGCCCAATTCGGCAATGGTTTTCGGCATCGTGGCCGAGAAGAAGAGCGACTGGCGCTCTTTCGGGAGCATCTTGTCGATCCGTTTCAGCGCATGGATGAAGCCTAGGTCGAGCATCTGATCGGCTTCGTCGAGGACGAAAATCTCAACATTGCGCAGCGACAACGCGCGCTGATCAATCAAATCAAGCAAGCGGCCCGGTGTTGCGACAAGAACGTCGATGCCGGGGCTAAGCGCCTTGATCTGGCGATTAATCGGTACGCCGCCAAAGACGGTTTCAATGCGCAATTGCAGCTGGCGGCCATAATCTCGGAACGATTGGGCAATCTGCGCTGCCAATTCGCGGGTCGGCGACAGGACAAGCATCCGGCAAGTGAGCGGGGCGCGGGCCTTTGGATTGTTCATCAAATGTTGGAGGGACGGCAACGCAAAGGCGGCCGTTTTGCCGGTTCCGGTCTGCGCGATGCCGCACAAATCCTTACCTTCCAGCAGGGGCGGGATCGCCTGAAGCTGGATCGGGGTCGGCGTTTCATAGCCCTTTGCGAGCAGCGCACTCAGCAGCGGCTTGGCAAGGCCAAGGTCGGAAAAATGTGTCATGAATAACTTTCAAACATAAAGCGCGGGCGCGCCAAAAGGACGCGCGCGAGCGGGGTCAAAACTGACAACCCGCGTGACAAGGGAAGCCTTGGAAGGTGCGACTGGAACCCGGCCTGATCCGCATTCTTTGCGAACAATCACGCTGGCCATGGGGATCCGCAAGGCATCGACCTTGCTGCGCTGCAACATGTCATAGGCCGTTTTTCCCGCACTTGCAAGGGATTCAGGCGGCGGCACGTTTCAACCGATCATTGATCGCATCGCCAAGCCCGCCAAATGGAACGGGCGCAATGGCAATATGATGCCGTGGGCTTTCATCTGCGGCATGCAGTAAATCAAATAATTTGGCGGCTGCTTCAATCAGATTACCACTGGGGCTGAGATTGGCATCACACGCCATATCGCCAAAGCCGATCAACCATTCATCCGCTTGCGCCGATGTTGCATTGAGCCGCAAAGGCTTGGTGGGCGCATAATGGCTTTCCAATTGGCCGGGGGCCTGTATGGTGTTTGGTGCCTCCAGTGCCAGCGCCAGATCAATTGGGCCGGGTCGCAAGAGGCGCACATGATCATCATCAACCGCGACAATAGTTGACTCAAGGCCATGTACCGTTGGGCCAGCATCAATGATCATCGGAATGCGGCCTGAGAGCGTGCGCGCGACATGGTCTGCCTTTGTCGGGCTGATGCTGCCGCTGGCATTGGCGCTGGGTGCGGCCAGGGGACGACCGCTCTCGCGCAAAAGATCTTGTATGGCCGGATGGGCCGGGCATCGGATTGCAACAGTTGAAAGCCCGGCTGTGACAAGGCTGGCAATCCCGCTGTTCGGACGCAAAGGCAGGACAAGCGTCAGAGCGCCGGGCCAATAGGCCTCAGCAAGCGCGCGGGCAGTTTCGCTAAACAGGGCAATCTGTTCGGCGGCCTCCAAATCGGCCACATGAACGATGAGCGGGTTGAAGCTGGGTCGACCCTTTGCCGCGTAGATGCGGGCGACTGCATCGCCATTGGTTGCGTCTGCGGCGAGTCCGTAGACGGTTTCTGTGGCCACAGCCAGGCAATGCCCCTCCTGGATGAGGCGTGCGGCGTCGGCAATTGCCGCCTTTCCGTAGGCGCGCGTTTCTGTCCGAAAGGCGGGGTTTGTGTCCATCACCGGCATCGCTATAGCGCATGAACACAGGTTGCAACCGCAAGAGGACTGCATGAGCTATACCCCGCCCATTGCCGAACAGCGTTTCGTGCTGGATCATGTCACGAACATTGATGAACTGGCCGCGCATCCAGCGTTTGAGGCCGCGTCGTCCGATATGGTGGATGCCATCCTCGACGGCGCAGGCGCGCTGGCAGCAGGCGAGTGGGCGCCGACCAATCGGGTGGGGGATACGTCCAACCCCAAATGGTCGGATGGCAGCGTAACCATGCCACCGGGCTTTAAACAGGCCTATAAGGCCTATGTTGAAGGTGGTTGGGGCACAATTGATTGCCCGCCGGAATTTGGCGGGCAGGGGCTTCCCTTTGCCCTTGGGTTCGTGGTGCTCGAAGATTTGGGCAGCGCAAATATGGGTTTTGGCCTTTGCCCGATCCTCACATCCGGCGCGATTGAGGCCATTGCCGCCCATGGCAGCCCGGAACAACAGGCTATGTATCTGCCCAAGCTGATCACCGGCGAATGGTCTGGCACGATGAACCTGACCGAGCCTCAGGCGGGATCCGATGTCGGGGCACTGCGGAGCATGGCAGAGCCAGCCGCCGATGGCAGCTATCGGATCAAAGGCACGAAAATCTACATCACCTTTGGGGAGCATGATTTGGCCGAGAATATTGTGCACCTTGTGCTCGCACGGACGCCCGGCGCACCTCCGGGGACCAAAGGGATTTCGCTGTTTCTTGTGCCCAAAATTCGTCCAGATGGCACGCGCAATGATGTGCGCTGCGTCTCGATCGAGCATAAGCTGGGGATCCACAGTTCCCCCACCTGCGTCATGTCTTATGGCGATCATGATGACTGTCATGGCTGGCTGATCGGCCCGGAAATGGGCGGTATGCGGGCCATGTTCACGATGATGAACAATGCCCGTCTCAACGTGGGCCTTCAGGGTGTCCAGATTGCGGAACGGGCCACGCAGCAGGCGCTGGGCTATGCGCGGGATCGCGTTCAATCCGCGCGTCCCAATAGTGGCGGTAACCCGGTTCCAATCATTGAGCACCCCGATGTTCGCCGGATGTTGTTGCGCATGAAGGCGCTGACACAGGGCGCGCGGGCCTTGCTCTATCTGGCTGCGAGCAATGTCGATCGCGCCCGGCTGGGCGAAGAGGGGGCGCGCACGCGCGTCGACCTACTGACACCGCTTGCCAAGGCCTATGGCACCGATATTGGCTGCGAAGTGGCGAGCATTGGTATCCAGATCCACGGCGGCATGGGCTTTGTGGAGGAAACGGGGGCAGCCCAGCATTATCGCGATGCCCGGATTGCGCCGATCTATGAAGGCACAAATGGCATTCAGGCGGCCGATCTGGTTGGGCGCAAGCTGACAGGCGATGGCGGCGCTGGCATGGCAGGCCTCATCGCTGATGTGCGGGCCGAGGCAGAGGATGCACGGCTCATTGCGCTGACCGATCTTGTCGAAAAATTGACCGCCCATTTGCTGGAGGTGGATGTCGATGATCGACTGGCCGCCAGCTATCCCTATCTCACCATGGTGTCCGTCATGACCTGTGGTTGGCTGATGGAGCGGCAGGCCCGCATTGCAACCGATCTGCTGTCCAAGGGGGAGGGCGATCCTGCGTTCCTCAAGCAAAAGCAGGTGACGGCGCGCTATTATCTGACCCATTTGGTGGGCGAAGCGCTGGGTCTGGCGGGCTCAGTGACGGCGGGGGCCGAAGGACTCTATGACCTTTCGGCCGAAGATCTGGTGGCTTAGTCCGCCAGAACCTTTGCCAAAAGGGCGTCGACCTGAACCTGTGCGCCAGCAACGGCATGGAGTTCAGCCAAAATCCCATCAAAGGGCGCAATTAAGCTGTGTTCCATCTTCATAGCTTCGAGCGTCAGCAGCCTTTGCCCACGTGTAACGCGATCGCCTGCCGCAACTTCGACGGAGAGGATGCGGCCTGGCATGGGGGAGAGAATGGCTCCATTGCCGCTCGCGCCGCCGGATTTGCCGTCTTCCCGCCAAGGCTCCAGCCGCCAAACGGCACCATTTTCCGCCACAAGCATTTGCCGCGCTGGCGTTGTTTCGCCGGGGCCATGCAATTGCGCCTCGACCCGCTCTCCATCGAGTAGGAAGGGCGCGCTCCTCTTGTCTGGCGCATTGAGGCGAAAGCCCGCCTGAAGTGACTGAGGCACCATCGCCATAGCCGCCCGTGTGAGGGCGCTTACCGAGGGCTGCGGGGCAGCAGTTAAGCTATCCGCCCCACGCTCGATCAGGCCTGTGTCCACATCGCCGTCAGCAAAGGCAGGATGGTTCAGCGTGCGATAGAGGAAGGGGGTGTTGGTTTTGACAGGCCAGACCGCGGTTTCCCCCACCATATCGGCCAATTGATTGCGGGCGTCCTCCCGATCATCGCCCCGGGCGATCAGCTTGGCGATCATCGGGTCGTAATAGGGGCTAATCTCACCCCCTTCTTCAACGCCGCTGTCGATCCGCCCGCCATAGCCCGTTTGGAACAGCTCCAACTTACCTGTGCTTGGCAAAAAGTCCCGCGTCGGGTCTTCGGCGTAAAGTCGGGCTTCCATCGCCCAGCCATTGAGCGTGATCTCGTGCTGCAGCAGAGGTAGAGGCTCTCCTGCGGCCACGCGCAGCTGCCATTCGACGAGATCGACTCCCGTCACTTCTTCCGTCACGGGATGTTCAACCTGAAGACGCGTGTTCATTTCCATGAACCAGATGCGATCCGCACGCAGGCCTTCTGAGGCATCGGCGATAAACTCAATTGTGCCCGCACCCACATAATCAACGGCTTGAGCGGCGCGAACGGCGGTATCGCACAAGGCCTGCCGTGTCGCGTCGTCCATGCCGGGGGCTGGGGCTTCTTCAATCACCTTTTGGTGACGGCGCTGGAGCGAACAATCCCGCTCAAATAAATGGACGATATTGCCGTGCATATCGCCAAACACTTGCACCTCAATATGACGCGGGCGGGCGATATATTTTTCGATAAGGACGCGGTCTTCCCCGAAAGAGGCCGCGGCTTCCCGCTGGCAAGAGGCCAGAGCCTCGGCAAAATCCTCCGCCCGGTCAACACGGCGCATGCCTTTTCCGCCGCCGCCTGCAACTGCTTTGATGAGGACGGGATAGCCAATCTCATCCGCCTCTTGCGCCAGCCTTTTCGGGGACTGGTCGTCGCCCAAATAGCCCGGTGTCACGGGCACGCCCGCGTCTGCCATCAGCTTCTTGGCGGCATCTTTCAGACCCATAGCGCGAATGCTGTGTGGGCTTGGCCCGACCCAAATCAGCCCTGCTGCAATCACAGCTTCGGCAAAATCTGCATTTTCTGACAGAAACCCATAGCCGGGGTGAATGGCCTCTGCCCCAGATGCCTGTGCAGCGGCAATGATCCGTGCTCCATCCAAATAGCTTTCCCGCGCCGGCGACGGCCCGATATTCACGGCCATATCTGCGTCGCGCACGTGCAATGCATTTTTGTCCGCATCGGAACAGACAGCAATCGTCCGCAGACCCATATCGCGCGCTGTGCGGATAATCCTACAGGCAATTTCTCCGCGATTTGCAATAAGGAGTGAGGAAAAGGTCATCTTAACGTCTTTCAAACCTCTCTTGTGTTGCGGACAATACCCCTCCACCCCGCCCGCTGGTGCGGGCGCGGTCCCCCTCCCCGTGCCGGGGAGGTTCGGACGGTGATAACCATTTGCCCAAGGCCTTAACCCAAAAGAGTGACATCCTTCAAACCTCCCCGGCACGGGGAGGGGGACCGCTCGGCACAGCCGAGGGGTGGAGGGGCCTTTGGCATTCAGACATAATGGCGGCCAGAGCAGCCTCAAGATCGTTGAAGACAAGCATGGCGGGGAGCCGGAGCACTGAAAAGCCCTGTTCGCGCAGCCAAAGATCACGCTGCTGGTCACGCTCTGGCCGGTCAGCGCGATTATGTGCTTCTCCATCTATTTCGATGGCGAGCTTTATAGCGAGGCAAGCAAAATCCAGCACATAAGGCCCGATTGGATGTTGTCGGCGGAATTTGTAACCACCGGGGCGCTTGCGCAGTTCAGTCCACAGACGAACTTCGGCGGGATTTCCACTACGCCGTTCTCGCTTTGCAGTCTTGAACGCAGTTGGAGTTGCGGACAATACCCCTCCACCCCGCCCGCTGGTGCGGGTGCGGTCCCCCTCCCCGAAACGGGGAGGTTCGGACGGTGATGTCCCTTGCGCCAAGATCACATCCGGAACACGCCGAACGACGGGCGTTCGGGAATAGGGGCTTGGAGAGCAGCCGTCAGCGCGAGCGCCACGACATCGCGTGTCTGGGCTGGGTCGATTATGCCATCATCCCAAAGCCGCGCGGTGGCGTAATAGGGGTTGCCCTCATCCTCATATTTCTGACGCACGGGGGCCTTAAAGGCCTCTGTCTCTTCCGCGTCCCAGTTGGCAGCGTCGCGGTGTACGGTTGCGAGCACGGAGGCGGCCTGTTCTCCGCCCATCACGCTAATCCGGGCATTGGGCCAGCTGAAGAGGAAGCGTGGATCATAAGCGCGCCCACACATGCCGTAATTGCCAGCGCCAAAGCTGCCGCCGATCAGGATCGTCACTTTCGGGACAGTCGCGGTTGCGACGGCGGTCACCAGTTTTGCGCCATGTTTTGCAATGCCTTCAGCCTCATATTTTCCGCCGACCATGAAGCCCGAAATATTCTGAAGGAAGAGTAGGGGAATTCGTCTTTGTTGAGCAAGTTCAATGAAATGCGCGCCTTTCATGGCACTTTCACTGAACAACACACCGTTATTGGCCAGGATCGCAACAGGAATGCCCATGATATGTGCAAAGCCACACACGAGCGTGCTGCCGTAAAGCGGCTTAAACTCATGAACTTCTGAGCCATCGACGATCCGCGCGATGACCTCATGCACGTCATAGGGAGCGCGCACATCCTCTGGGATGATGCCGTAGAGGTCTTCCGCGGGATAGCGGGGCGGGCGGGGGTCGAGGATTGTCACATCGGGCGTGCGGCCGCGCGGCAGATGCGACACAATGTCGCGCACGAGCGTGAGCGCATGGGCATCATTATCCGCAACATGATCGACCACGCCAGAGGTGCGGCCATGCAGATCACCGCCGCCCAGATCTTCGGCGCTGATTTCTTCGCCTGTCGCCGCTTTGACGAGTGGCGGGCCGGCGAGAAAGATCGTGCCCTGATTGCGGACAATGATCGTCTCGTCGGACATGGCGGGCACATAGGCACCGCCTGCCGTGCAACTGCCCATGACGCAGGCGATCTGCGGAATGCCTTTGGCCGACATATTGGCTTGATTGAAGAAAATGCGCCCAAAATGCTCCCGATCCGGGAATACTTCGGCCTGATGCGGCAGGTTCGCTCCGCCGCTATCGACCAGATAGATGCAGGGTAGGTGGTTTTGTTCGGCAATCGCTTGTGCCCGCAAATGTTTTTTGACGGTCAGCGGGTAATAGGTGCCGCCTTTCACCGTCGCGTCATTGCAGACGATCATGCATTGGCGGCCCGACACGCGTCCGATGCCCGTAATCAGGCCTGCGCCGGGGATTTCATCCTCATAAAGACCAAAAGCCGTCAGTTGACCAATTTCGAGGAATGGACTGCCTGGATCGAGCAGGGCTTCCACACGGTCGCGGGGGAGCAGCTTGCCGCGTGAGACATGCCGTTCCCGTGCGCGGTCATCCCCGCCCAAAGCGGCTTGGCTGACATGCGTGTAGAGTGCATCTCGCAAGGACTGATTATGGGCTACGCGCGCTAAACTTTCCGGAGCATCGGGGGCGTAAAGCGTTTGGAGGACGGGGGCACTCATGCGCCGATCAATTCCCGGCCAATGAGCATGCGGCGGATTTCGTTGGTTCCCGCCCCAATATCCATCAGCTTGGCATCGCGCAGATAGCGTTCCACGGGCCAATCCTTGGTATATCCGGCACCTCCCAGTGCCTGAATAGCCTCCAGCGCGACCCGCACCGAATTTTCGGAAGAGAGCATGACGGCACCTGCCGCATCAAAGCGCGTTGTTTGGCCGGCATCGCACGCCTTTGCGACAGCATAGACATAGGCCCGTGCCGAATTGAGCGCGACATACATGTCCGCCACCTTGGCCTGCATCAACTGGAACGAGCCAACAGGCACGCCAAATTGCTTGCGCTCCCGAACATAGGGAATGACCGTATCGAGGCAGGCCTGCATGATGCCAAGGCCAATGCCCGCCAAAACCGCGCGTTCATAATCAAGCCCCGACATTAAGATGCCAACGCCACCATGGATGGGGCCGACCACATTTTCATCCGGAACAAAGCAATCGTTGAAAACCAACTCTGCCGTGGGGGAACCGCGCATGCCCATTTTGTCGATTTTCTGACCGATGGAAAATCCCGGCATATCCTTTTCAATCAGAAAGGCAGTGATCCCCTTTGAGGCCGCATCCGGCACGCTTTTGGCGTAAACGAACAAGGTATCCGCATAGGCAGAATTGGTGATCCAGAATTTTGTCCCGTTGAGGCGATATCCGCCCTCCACCTTGTCGGCGCGCAGCTTCATCGAGACGACGTCCGATCCCGCGCCCGCTTCCGACATGGCAAGGCTGCCGACATGGTCGCCCGAAATGAGCTTGGGCAGGTACTTTGCCTTTTGCTCCGGATTGCCCCAGCGACGGATCTGGTTGATGCAGAGGTTGGAATGCGCCCCATAGCTCAGCCCAATAGAGGCTGACGCGCGGCTGATTTCCTCAACAGCAATTGTGTGTTCCAGATAACCAAGGCCCAGCCCGCCCCAATCTTCCTCCACAGTCATGCCATGCAGCCCAAGGGCGCCCATTTCTGGCCAGATCTCGCGCGGGAACCAGTCTTCCGCATCAATGCGTGCGGCAAGGGGGGCAATGCGATCTTCGGCAAAGCGTCGGGTGCTTTGGCGGATCATCGCGGCATGTTCACCAAGGCCGAAATCAAATTCGGGGGTTGCTGGCATCTCAATCTCCTATTGGACGGTTAGGTAGCAGAGCAGTTGCATCATGCAAAACATTGATGAATCGGGCCTAGCCTAGCTCGCTTGGCTTGGTTACATGGGCCGCCACGACTCAAACGGGGACTTTATTGTGGCAATCGATATTCCGCTCGGCCTGACTTTTGACGATGTGCTGCTTCAGCCGCGTGAATCCGATGTTCTGCCCAGTCAGGCGGATACGCGGACGCAATTGACGCGCGACATTACACTCAACATCCCCGTGCTCTCGTCCGCGATGGATACCGTCACTGAAGCCGATATGGCGATTGTCATGGCGCAGTTGGGCGGCCTTGGCGTTTTGCACCGTAATCTTTCGATTGAGGAACAATGCAAGGCCGTGCGGCAGGTGAAGCGGTTTGAATCGGGCATGGTTGTCAATCCGATCACCATTGAGCCGACAGCAACGCTGGCAGAGGCCAAGGCCATTATGGCCGCCAATCGCATTTCGGGCATTCCAGTGGTTGAGGCAAACGGCCGACTGGCAGGTATTTTGACCAATCGCGATGTGCGCTTTGCCGAAAACCCCAATCAAGCTGTGTCGGAATTGATGACGCATGAAGATCTGGTGACGGTGAAGGCGGGTGTTGATCACAATGAAGTCCTGCGCCTGTTCCATTCACGTCGCATTGAAAAGCTGTTGGTAGTTGATGATGCGTTCCATTGCGTCGGTCTGATTACGGTTAAGGACATGGAAAAGGCGGTGACCTATCCCGATGCAACCAAGGATGGGGCAGGGCGGCTTCGCGTGGCAGCGGCCTCAACTGTGGGGGATGCCGGGTTTGAACGCACCGAGGCTTTGATCGCGGCC
>Ga0214921_10005420_pt1 | contig 18040 bp, 5 predicted proteins | sample LL1505_MetaG_FD_177992 | JGI IMG/M metagenome (GOLD analysis project Ga0214921, IMG submission 177992) | Freshwater microbial communities from Lake Lanier, Atlanta, Georgia, United States - LL-1505 | ecosystem: Environmental > Aquatic > Freshwater > Lake | place: USA: Georgia | collected 2015-05-28
GGATTCAAGGAGTTCTGTACGACGGAGAATTCCTCCCTTGTGAAACCCACTGTCCGGTACTATGTGCCGAATGGGTTTAGTCCTGTCGGCGGAGAGGCCCATGCCTGCCAGCCCCACGATGTCTGCCTCGCGATGGAGGAGTACGTCCTGAATTCCGAGAAGCGCGCCGATCACGGAAAGCAGGCGCGGGCCACGGTGCTCCCCTATACTTGGAAGGCATCCTGTGAGATCCTGTTGAAGCGCCTGAAGAATGTTCTAGACGAAGAGGATTCCTAATAACACAGTAGGGGAATGCCTTCCAAACGATTGGATATAAAAATAAGAATCCTGTTATTCATTATATCTTCAGTTGGAATTCTGTATATTTCCATGCGTCTATTCTACCAGCCTGTGGAGGGATTCCAGACTGATAATACTTGTTATTATGATACGACAACTTTTCCAGGAAAGAGTGTCTGGGGATGTCCAACCGAGACTGATGCTTTAGCATTATTGAATGATCCTGGAATTACTTTGAGTGATACAGACCAGGTGTGTTTTCTCACTCCAAATCCCGGTGACTATACAAAAAAATATTACACATGTTATCAGCGTCCTCCTGATAAACTTTTAAACATTAGTGATGGAATACATTATGATATTGATGTAACAAAAGATACAACACCGATTGTCATTGAAAATGACATGACCGAACTCTGTTCAGATTATGATAGTCAAACTGCGAGATTTGTAAACGTTTTAAAGTCCACAATTGCTTACCAAAAGATGGTCTCGTCGGCTTCTGGAAGAATTACGTTTACCACGAATGAATTGATAGGCTTTTCAACACAATACTGTAAAAGTGGTGTTACCAGACAGCAAAATTTTGTGGATTTTTGTACGACCTTACAGGATGGTATTAGAATTTACGAGAATTTACCAAAGGGAAATTATGGTCTAAATTACATTTCCACTACAATAACTGGTCAAATATACGCAAACATACTGAATTTGTACTCAAATGTCTATCAACCCGGATACAAAGGGTTTCTATGTTCAGCAAAGTACGGGTAAATAATACTATTTTTTTAAAAAATGAGAATAGTACAATGAGTTATGGAATAATAATTAGCCTTGTGATTGGTGGTGTGATTGGTATCCTTATTGGAATATTGATTCGCTCTTTTTTTGTAGAGGGGTTTCAATCTACGGCAGATACTTCAGGGCCGGTTTCAGGACCTGCTTCAGGGCCGGTTTCAGGACCTGCTTCAGGGCCAGTTCCAGGACCAGTTCCAGGGCCGGTTTCAGAACCGGTTTCAGGACTGGTTTCAGGGGCAATTTCAGGACCAATTCCAGGGCCCGTTTCAGGATCTGATTCAGGCTCCCCTTATGGTTCTGGATCCGGTTCCACTTTAGGATCAGAAATGAATAAAATATTCCAAGATCTATCAGGTTCAGCTGTACCTCCTATACCCAAAGAGATAGCATCACAACTACCTGATATATGTAATCTTCTAGATAAACTCGGCAAAGATTCTCTGGAAAAAATAAACAAAACTTTCAGTGATGAAGGTATTCTTTCTTCGTTGGGAGGTACAGATAAAAAAACAATAGACGAAGCAGTAGCTAACGCCAGAATATTCCACGAAAATGTAATGCTACAGAGGAAAAAAGAGTTCGGATGTCTGCGCTGAGAACAGTGGAATAGATTCTATCAAGTATGAATAGGATACATCATGAAACCGCTAGTAAAAATAGTTCTTTTTATAGGTCTTTTTTTACTAATTATAGCAATTTTTGCATACGGATATTTCACATACAAGGAAGGATTTCAGTCAAACAGTCTAGACGACCCGGAAAATCTAGCGGAATTCTGTGCGGCATCTGAGAATACATGTACAGCCGTATGTTATGACGGTTTAACAAAATACAATCCAGATCAGAAACCAAATAATCCAGATCCAATGAATCCAGATCCGAACGCTCTTCTTCCAGAAACACCTAACGAAGCAGACGTTTTTAATGTGTATGAATACTATAATCTACAGGATCTAAACAATGGTCTTCCGTTACCGGTAACAACCATGCAAGGAGTAAATATGGCTTCAGTTAGAGGAGCGTTTGATAACGCAGTACCAACACCCTGGGATTATGATAATATTTCTTTAGATCCTACTTTTGTATTATGGGGTTCTGTAGATACTGCGACATCTAGGGCAATTTTTAACTGTGCTTACACGAGGGCAACAATGCAATCGGCAAATTCTGCCGATTTTATAAATAGTGATCCGACGAATGGTATAAATACATATACATCAACATTGTTTAATATGGTTCTTCCAAATGGACCAGACGCAGTATTATTACAGGCAGCAGATACGTTGGGATTTTTGGCGATCATGGTTGGTACAGAGCATTTTGCAGAAGGATTAGGGCATTGGGCAGGTGAAGATGCAATAGAGGAACATGAAGAGTTGTTAAGACGTAAAAAAGCGTATAAAGAGGCTGGAACTCCTAAGGAGATGAACGATATAATTAAAGAAGTTGATGCTGACGATGTTGTAAAGGCAGGTAAAATAAGAGACCGACTACGTGATGACGATGCTAAAAGATTATTTAATGAAAAGAATACAGATGGTAGCTATAAATATAGGAATGCGGCTGGTACTGGTCTTAATGAAGTCGGTTTAGATAAGATCAAAAACCGTGAAACTCAGTATATCCTTCAAACTACTTCGCACCCTGGCGCATTATCTAAAAAGCAAGCAGCACTTGAGCAAACATTGTTAAAACAATATCCTAACCAGGGAGAAAAAATAAAGAAAATATTTGATAAAAAGAGATTACTGAGCACCATAACACCGGGAGACATGCCAAATAATCTTACAAAGGCAGTTCCATTTACTGATAAATCTCTTAAGAATGCGAAACGTTTGGAGAGGGGGCTTGTTGGAAAGATAGAAGGAAAAGCTAGCAAACTTAGAAAAAGCATAGCAAAATCGTTTGAACCTATTACAAAGCCGTTATCAGAGGCACTTGGTAAGATTTCTAAAAAAGTAATAGGGAATGCTTTGAAAAGTTCAAAAACATTATTTGTGAAAAAATTACTCAGAGGTTTAATATCAATGATTAGTCCGATGGCTATTCTTGCAGCAAGAACTGCAACTGCTCTTACATCCGCAATTGCAGCACAGGCCGAAGCAGCAACCTTGTTTGCACAGGCAGCAGCTTTGTTCGCAACTATAGTTGGAATACCAGCGGGGATAGTCGTGTTTGCTAGAGCGGTAGCTACGCAAATATATGCAATACTAAAATTTATTGAGTATTATGGCGGTCAACTTATGATGACTTTATTAGGACTTTTTGAAATAGCCTGTTATACATTCATACCAGCTATTCTTAGTTCAGTCCTTGATTCCAGCAATTCTGTCTGCCCACCAACCCATATGTGGACTTTCTACGAGGCAATTATGAAGGCTCCTGGAGGGGCAATCGGTTGGGAGATTATTGGATCACTTCCTGAAATTGGCGACTTTATTAGTTCGTTTGGTCCATACTTATGCTGGTACACCGGTGATCCAAATGATCCGAACGATCCTACCGGCCCCATGACATGGTATATAGGTCGGTTCCTTTCAGATCCAGTAAGATTAATGCAAACAGTACACCCTCCCACATATTATTATGATTCAACTCTATCCTTATTTACCGTACCGAAAGTGTATGGAAAAGTAATGGATCCACTTGATCCTAAAAAACAACTTATTACAAATGGAATGGTTTGGACAGATCCTGCTTATTATGATCCCGCAAAATACAAAGATGCGAATGGGCATTATCCTATATGGGTTGACTACGCAAATGAAGTCATGCTTGACAAAATGGCACAATTCTATCATGATTATTCTCGCGCGACTGCTACAGTCAATATTGATGGAACTTCTACGTACCAGTACATATCAAAATTTTACGGAGTTATATCATCTAGTGAATTTTCATGCGATATACAGTGCGAAATTTCCGAAATTACAATTGATGCATTTAAGGGTATCAAGTTATGTGAGCGAATTGTTCCCGTTGAAGACGGAGGGGCCTGTACTTGGCATGACCGCCGATTTTATTGGAGCGTTGACATTACTGCTGGTATTAGCTTAGAATCGGATGATTTAAATCAATGTGGAAGTTGCTTTAAAATTTTACAGAATAAATTGGACTCTAACGGGAGGCCAGCAAGTCTTGATCCTGGCGATCCCTGTATCGGCATACTAGGTGTAAGCACAATGTATAGTATTTATGGCCAACCAATTGAACAAAATATTTCAGGTGCTCAAAAAAAATGTGCTCAAAAATATTTGATGGATAATAAGTCTCGGTCTAAATGGGACCCTGCGGTCAGAATGAAAGACAATATGGACAAGTTTTTTGTAACAGGATGTACTCACGTAGATGGAACAGGTCCTGTTGCGGCGGATGTAAGTAATCAAGATTTAGCAGGGACGCAAATAGGAAATTCGGTAGTTGCAGTTGGATCTCCAAGCTATGTGGATGGCCAACGTTTCCGTTCAACAGGAAAATACTATGCTCCTAAAGTTGGAGAAGTCGTACAAACTGCTCCCGCAAATAGTATAGCTATTCCTCAGGATATGTCTTGCGATGCCGTAAAACAGTCATTCACAACGTATGGCAGTACATCATCACAGAAAGCAATGAACGCCCAAGCTGAAGCAGCTGCCAGAGCCATAAATCCACTTCAGACAGATGAACTAAGCAAATCAAATAGTCAGGTTGATTGGGTTTTTTCAATGACAAAAAATGATGGAAAAAGTACAGAAACAAGTTCCGTAGCCTACGATGGAACCACGAAGTTCTTAAATACTAACTGGACAGGTTGTGAGCATGGTGCTGCTGGATTAGGCTGTGTTATAAAGCGCAATTTAGGGAATATTTTGTTTAGCAGTATTACTGCATACATGGGTACGGGGAGGACGCCTGGCATACCAGGAATACCAAGTTTATCAGGGTATATAAAATTTACTGGAACAGTGGTAGGATTAGTAGTAGCCCCTCTAGCAAATGTATTTATGGGTATTGACAAGTATCTAGCATGTTTATCAGAGGGTTCTGTTGCTCAAACAGGTACATTTATACTGAACGGAAGCATTGTAACTTCGGAATCAAGTCCCGAGAACGTTAGTTTCGTACTATATCAGGGTCCTATAATGCCATTTTCTCCAGGATATACGCCTAAAATTAATTTTGAGAAGATGGTACCTGGTCTAAATTTAATGAATTGCGTGAACCGATACACAGTTCGTTATTTCATAAATACATTCAAAAAACAGTACCCACCGTTTACCTTGACAAAAATCGCAAACATAACTCCTAGACGTATAATTAAAAATAGTCCTCCAGATCCCACCAAAGATAATTCAAACCCTTGCTGTGTATTTAACGTAGAATACAAAGATCCTAATGGAATACCAGTACGTGATACGTTTGCTCTTAACATGAAGTTACAGGGATATTATAAGGACAGTACTATTAACCAGATAAAAAATACATTCATATATCAACCAACTGCTACAATAACCAAGAGAATTCCTCCGAAAGTTCCTTTAACAAATGGTAATACAACAAATACTTCAATGCCTTCGTCGCCCCCTTCTTCACAGTTAATTTCCCCCGATTCAAAATGCGGAACTTTTGACTGTAATAATTTTGCTTTACAAACACACTTATTTGAACAATTTAACGTGAATCACTTGGGAGTAAGTATTGATCTTGAGACCGACGCATCAGGAAAATATAAATCAGTATTAGAGACATATACACCGAACTATATTTTAGAAAATATGATTCAATCATGCGTCTATAAATTAAAATTAGAGATATCCGAACCAAGTAGTGCGGAAGATAATCTAAACATATATACTGATCCTACATTGAATGGACCCGCAAGTAGCACGGTTTCTAGTGTTCCGAATGTTTTTATTACAACTCCGCCATTAAAGACTACATCTACGACTACGAGTATTATAAAAATGTATTTAGCTCCTGTAAGAATTCCTACCACAGAAACAGAATGTCTATATGATCTTGATTATGACGACTATCCTGATAAATTATGGTATACGCCCGTACCGTTAAAATATTTTGAAGTACCTACTCCTGATACTCCAATCAATCCGAATTTCAGTAATTTTACTGGTAAGAATTCAGGATTTATCTCTAGCATGAGCTCCACAACTGGCACGGGCTCCACAGCTACAAACGAAGAACCCTGTTACACGGACTGCTCAGGGGCGGCCCTTATGCAAAATCTTATTACCCAGTTCAATCTACGCAATCAATACAAGAAAATCAACAGCGTGACGAGATCATGGACACCCGCTCTGAATCCTGCAAGCCCGTATGATTATAAAACAAATCCCCCTGTATGCGACTATGACGTGGAGATGGTACGTACGAATCCGAATAGTTCTCTTGGACCTGTATCATTAGTGAGTCAAGAAACCGTCCGATTTTATTTAAAACCCACAACTCCGCCTTCATGTGGAGCAGACATAAATGATCCTAGTACTTCCGGTTTTGATCTTGACCATGATGATTCAGATACTCCGAGCTCAGGATTAAGTCTAAATAATTCAAGTAAGTTTGGATTATTGGAGACTACGTTTATATGGTCGCCCAATTTTATAAGAAATATAAATTTAACGCTGAACGACTATATTCTTGAAATGATTGGTCTAAAGGGACCAGACGTAATTCAAAAAATTAGTAAAAATGCCCTATCAACTATGAATACGATTCTTCAAGCGGCCACACTGTCACAGACTTTGAACGTGTGTCCTGTTGTCCCTTGTAATGATCCGTACATCCTACAGAGGATTTTAAACCGTTTCAATTTTGGTAATTATCCCAAGTACCCTAAGGAACAGTATAATGCCGAGAAGATTTCCATTGTCCAATTTCGCAGGGCCGGCATTTCCTCACCCATGCAATGCCAAGTGGAATTAGTCGAAGAGAGAACAGTATATAATGATTTTTTGTATGAGCCAGTACGTAAGCAGGGGGACTATTTACACGGTAAACGCAATTATCTACAGCAATGGGCATTTAATTTTAAAGGAGTCCGAACGACGGGATGTAAATTCACAGTGGAGGATATTTCTGGAACGGATATAACAAATGATACTATGAACGTGGCTACTATTTCACAAGATGGAGAAGCCCCGAAACTCCCCTATGCCATTATGTCAGACTATTCAAAAGTTGATCCCGCACTAGAAATGCTTTCGGCCCTGAATCCCACAGTCCGATATCTATCGGGCTCTTCGGGTTCCTTAGGCTCTTTGGTATCTTCGGAAGATAAGTTTACGTATAAGGAACCTGTTGTCAATTGCTTGGATCCAAGCGTCCTAGCAAAGATACAATCCATGTATAATTCCATTAATGTAGCCACAAACCAGGACAGTGATATGGGGCGTGTGCCACAATATAATAAATTAATACGCATTACACAATCATTCAATCCGGTACCGAACGTATGTGAATACCAGGCGCAAGCACTTCATACACAATACGACTCTGACTACGGATGGTATTATACTGTACCCAAAGACAAAAACAGTTTCAATCCCCAGGATTTTACATATCTTGTGGCGACATGGGCTCCAAATATTGACTATGAAATTGAAACTGGTAAATTACTCAAGAATACTCCAAGCCTCGTGGAATATTATTTGCCGAATCTCGATATAGTAAAAGGTAAATTTTATTTTCCTGATGGAACTGGTCCTGTGGATCTTCCGTACCTAACTGGAGTTGGAAGTGTTGAGTTTACAGGGACTCCTCCAAAGCCACGCTTTCAGAGTGTTCCCCATACTTTTTCATAGTAACGCGCGCACATTTACAACAAATCCTCTTTCTATAGAAGAGGATGCGTAGATGGTATATACTAGGATTTATATTACTGATTGTAATAGGAATCGCAGTATATTATTATTTCTTTAGAAAGGAAGAAACGGAAGGATTCCAGTCGGCAGCAAACAATGTTGTCTATTTACTCAATAATCCATCTGATCCAAACGGAGTAGTTTTACGAAACGGGGCAAATAGTATGTGTGGTGTACTGGGGGGAAGACTTGCGAAATATTCCGAGTTAAGAAACCTAACATTTCCAAATCCAACAGTGGCGGGCAGAGACCCAAATTCATTCCCAGCATTTTCTTCTGGAATAGGTATGTTTGTATATGATACAGATGTTCCCTATTTTTCAAATCATGGTAACTCGGTAACGTTTGGTATTGATTTTTTTAATTCTTCACAATTTAATCAGTATGTTCAGTATCGCAATTTTAGAGGGTATCCTATATCTTATAGTAGTAGGTTTTTTGCGTATCAAGACGTAAATTCTGACGGTTCATATCCATTACTAGGTCTTCCATACTGTTATGGCCCCTATCCTGGACAAAACGTCAACATTGTGATACCTGGCGGGTCATCAGTAGGGGATACTATTACTGTGCGATATGATGTTGTACTCGCAGACGGTGTCAATGCATCAACTGCGGCTAGGCCCACTACTAATGATATAAATCCGACTACGGTAAAGTGTAGTAATGGTAGTACGCCTACTTTAGATGGAACTAGTTGGATGTGTGATGTAGTCACTGGAACTAATGTACCTACGAGTAGTTGTACAGGAATATGGAAACAAACTGTTCCAGCTAGTGGGTGTGTTACTGGTCAGTTTGATAATAACGGTAATTCGATCACTGGTGGTTTACTTACAATCATATCTTTAGTGAGACCACAAGAAACAAGATGCGCAAATCCTGCCCTAGGCACATGTACTACTAAACAGATTGTTGACACTGTAACATACAAAGATGGTCAAGTAAGCGGAAATCAAATACAAACACAAATTTTGCCTATTCAACCCACGCCTGGCCTACCAGAAACGCAAATCACGGGCAATTACAAAATTCTTGATTTAGATGCGGTATATCTACAGTTTCAAATAGCACAAATTGAGTTTCCTATTCGCTATGAAGCGATTAAGAGAGAAGAACAAAGACTCATAGGCCTTATAAGTGATTTTAATTATAATTTAAATCCCTCAATAACAGCAAATCTTAGCGATCAGCGAATTCAGGGTGGATACACCGCAATTAACAATAGTCTAGGTGATTATGTAAATTTTGTTTCCCGAAAAGCTGATGTGTTAGCACATACAATATGGAATTATACTCCTGGAATGGTACTTGCTAGTGCTTCAAACGGACAGACAAGCATAACAGGACAACAATATTCAAATCTTCTGCTTCTTGAAATACAACTTTTTTATGATACTCTTATGACGGTGTTTCAAAGTCACCCTGTTTCTTTCATATTGAAAGGAGTATCAAGTGTTCCTTCTTTACTAAACACACTTCCTGTATTTAATCATCCAGCATTTCTTGGGAATTGGATTCCTGCTATTGGAGGATGCTCATATCCTAGTTATTGGAGATACGGTTCAGACAAACAAGGAATGCAATTACAGGTGAATTGTACGATGGGGGGTCATGCAGCTGACAGTATCAATGGCTGGGGATGGCCAATAAGTAATGATAAGGGATATTATAATATGTGCGCAGAGTTTAGATACGGGTGTGATAATACTCATTGGGGTAACCCTGGTGGCTCATGTACATGTGCCTACGCCCTATTTGGTCAAAAGTTATGGACGAGCGTCGGATTCGCTGGAATGCCACTACAGGAAAATTACGAGAGCAATGCACAATACGCATACAACAGAAATGTTCTTGATTCGAACGACGTATGGAGACCGAAATCAACCGATCCTTCCACGGCGAATATGGCGAGTTCCGTTACCACAAAATTCAAAAACATTGACTTCATCGGATACATTAGTCCTAAATGCTTCAAGGAAGTTCAACTTTCCGTGTCAGCATCTATAAGACTCAAATTACAGGATACGTCCTTGATAGAAAAGCAAATACGAATCTCTTCTAACCCACCCAACAGACTCTATATGAGTCCAGATGCTTCTGCTGTTCCTGAATTCATTACAATTAACAAAAATGGTAACATAACAATAAAACCGGCAAATAATTATCATAATAACATACACTGTAATATAGAAATAACAAAGGAACTATTTTTCCTCATACCATTTCACGCACGTAAAACTATAAATGACTTTGCAGTAGCAAGATACAATACGGTACAAAATACACCACCAGACACCGCAACTACTATACTCAAGACTCCAATAGGTGTTCAAAATGTTGTAGATACAGGAAACGCAGGTACGTATAAGCCCACACTTTATAATAATACAAGCGATAGTGGCCCCCCATTCTCATCACTGCTTCAATCATCATCAATATACGGGATTTTCTTTGACATGGGCATTGACCAAGCTCCTGATAGTGCGAACCCTAACAAGGCGTCGCGACAGGCAATTATGGATATGATGGCACAAATGTATTACGAAAAACAGTTATCGTACGAATTACAGGGAGACTCCGTAGTAAAAGCCACCACCCCAAAAGGACAATCAATTATCTACAAATTCTACGATGTGTATACCATAGGAACAACCATTCTTGATGTACGTTTTGAAGAACATTCAAAACGTTCCATGGAGTTTTTGGTAGCACTAGAAAACCTGGAAAAGGAATACAATCGTTATATGGCTATGAATCTTTCACAGGGTGACCTAATTGCTATTGAAAAACAGTATATCACTCTCAAAAAGGAGTTGTACGATAAAGATTCCGAGAATATATGGGGAGCGGCTTCCAATAAATGCGGAACACTCGCACGTTATGTTAAGATTACAACTGACGCATCAAATGCGAGATATCCTTTCAATCTCTCACAAATTGTAGTTGTTGATAATGCCGGAAAAAACGCCGCATGGAGTTGTGTGGTTACTGGCCCACCTTGCGTAGATTTTGGCCCGAGTTCTCCTGGATGGCCCTCTGCTAGTGCGGTCGCCGCAGCCGCCGCAGCCCAAAATTTATCAAACAACAATCGCCCTGCGAGTACTCCCCGTGTCGCTGAGCGCACAGTGGAGGAAAGCAGGGCCGCCGCCGCGATTGGCGATAGCACTGCCGCCGCAATTGAGCAGGGCATCGCAGCCGCCGCCGCTATCGCCGAAGCCGCTGCTGCCGCTGCCGCCGCTACCGTTCCCGCAACAGGCGATTTAACAGTTATACCTCTCAAAATATATTGCGATAGTTCAGGTAATCTATTAACCGATCGTCCTACCAAAAAAAGTAAGTCAAGTCCCGCCTTGTCTAATCAACTTTCGCAGGCAATTAATAACGAGTTAACGGCGATTAGACAAAACATGGAACAGACACTCACTGATGGAGTCATGACACCAAGATGGTATCCGAATACATACCGAACGCTACAATCATACACGGTTACTGGTATAGATAGGAGTGTCGGCCAACCAACCAGTGGTAAAACTACGACAAAAACGAAAACCTGCGATGCCACCAATAATTTTATCATAGTAGACTTGGGATCAACGATCAGCATTACTGCCGTTCGCCTAGTACTTCCAATGGATGTCAATATGGGCGCCAATCCTAAACAGTATCCGACTTACACCATATCTCTTTTGGATGATGCCAAAGACCCAATTAATAACGTGCCGTCAGTTGTAGCAACAGTTCCTACAGATAACGTTAGCTTACCACGTAGTCTCGTTGCTTTATTTCCCAACAGCGATCCCTCAGCCGTATGCCCTAATTACCTATATGATCGCTACAAGGTGGCCAGATTCTACTTTGATCCGCCGCCGACCTATGATCACACTGATATTCGCTATTGGAAACTTTCAGGATACTCTCTGGGACTAGACTCGGCGCTGACATTCAACTCCCTTTATAATGCTGGAAAACAGATTAATCTTACACTAAATGGAGGAAATTCCATGTATAAGCCCAAGACTATAGCGAATTTGAATTTACCCCAGCCTGACATAGAGTGCGGAAATCCTGAGTTTGTAAAACAAGTGTTCAGTGACTACAGGACAATTGTTAATGATGTAGGTTTTAGATCAATTCCAGGGGTAAGTGCCGAATTGAATTCAAAACCCAACAGACTGTATAGACCAGACATCATTTACGGTTTCAGCACACTCAACTCCTCCACATGCGCCTATTATTGGTCTGACAAGGCCATTGATACATCAATAACACCCAACCTAGATGACAGAGAAATATACTACCGCCAGGGCTCATTTAACTACGTATTTAACACGGAGGACTGGGGTGCCCTGGATCGCACCTTTGTTATGACAAGCACATTTGTTCTGAAAACAGGGGCTATAGGATCAATAGCGAATGGGAAGGTGAATTTCTCAAACGGCTCTAACAGCGGATATTCTGCCTTTACTTCGGGCACGAATCCGAACGGTTTCATAACGTTTCCTAATCCATACATTGACTCTGTGAAGCTGGACACCGCAGGCGGATTCTGCCCTGCCCTCTCCTGTTCAGATCCCGCTGTCATGGAAAGTTTGATAGGCAGCGTTGATCCCGATACTCCTGGCTATAACTACATAGCCTATTATAAGAATAAGATCAATAATTTAACTTCTGGCGCGAATGGATTTATACCGATTGTGTCACAGGTGTATAAGGCAATTACCCCTTCAAGCAACGAATGCGAATACCTCGTTGATATGACTGATAATCCAAAGGTCATGCGAAAATTGTATATGTTTGTAAATGTTGTTCCCCCCGAAGGTGATAAACCGTGTAGATGGACTCCTGACCGCAGGAACCCTAACACATTGAGTTTGGATGACTCCCTTTCACCTCATATGGTAGACAGTGTACCGTATTTAACACGATTCTATAATTACGCTTCGGACGTAATGGCTCCCTATGTAAAAACGGTGAATTCAATTATAGGTGAGCTGACGACCGCTGGAAATGCCCAATTAGATCCGGCAGGCTCAGGAATCGTATCTGCGCTCGTAAAATACCGCACGGATACGAACGCTGCGGCAGGAGAGATGCGATATTTTGACGATATTGATGAATTCGGAAATCAGTGCGCAGATACAGACAAATTACTTCCAGCGAGTAGTTCGGCCAGAGTACCTACCACCGCAAACCTCCCCCGCTGTAGATCGCGGAATTTGATTACCACCCTGTTGAAATACTATGGTGTAAATTATGGGGGTAAGCGTATTACTGGTATCTTGGGAGCAGGTCAGACGGTGAACGGAGAATGCGACTATACTTTTACAGCCGCCCCATACACTCCTACAGGGACGGTAGATGGTGGGCAGGGTCAGACCACTGGTCTTCGCTGCTCAGTAAAACGTATTCCGTTCTCTTGCGAATATGACGTAAATACATGTACTTACATAAATCCGACTCCCTCTGTTGGCGATCTACAGACCTATCCTGCGGTAGGCGACGGTTCTACTGGTATTCCTGCTATGGGTACTGGTCAGTATCCGACTACTGCGGCAGCATCAAATGTGGGCCCTGATGTACAGAAGTCTAGAGCAGGACCCAATGCGATTCCCCAACCGCCCGCAGCCATTTTAGATTCGGTGGATTGGATCAATTGCTCCTCGGACTACGCCAAGGCGGTTCTAGGTGTAACGGCGACTCTTACGAATTCCGACTACACCACCTGTAAGAACGGAGGGACACAGTATCCGTTCAGACGGGGCAATTCCAACACAAATTATTTATTCAGTCCGGTGTCAACCCCAGGGTCCAATACTCTCGGCAGTCTGAACGCCCCTGTAAGCGCGAGCCCTTCGGCACTCGCCGCCCTACTTCCCTTTATAAGTACGTTCGGGACGACCACGATAAACGCAGGTTCGGCCTACGAGTTCCGTGTTACAGACAAAGATACCTTGGATTTTGGTTCCACATATGTTCGTGCGGAGTTTTTCAATGGAAGTAACGGGAAACCTCAATTGAAGGTTTTGCGGGCGACCACTCCATCAGAGTCACCGAATGCCTTCCTGAAAAGTCCTCCCGCTATTGGCGTGCTGGTAGCAAAACTCTTTGATTTCTGGAATAATCAAATGTTTGTAAAGGCAAGGAATAAGATTGGTATCAAAATTGGGACGGTTACAGGCTATTTTTTCAATACTACAAACGATTCTGTGATTTTCCAGGCAACGGCTGCCAATTTCGGAAATTTAGGAGAGTATGATATTTTGAAGTACTATGCGAACGTATACTATGAAGTGTACTTTAGGAAAAAGTTTTCCGACGGAAGTCTCATGATATACAAAACGAGTCCTGGCCCCTCTGATCCTGTACAAACGGGAAATACGAGTTCCTTCACGGCATATTCTTCAGGCCCTTCCGTAGCCCCCTATGCGGTTCAAGATCCGGCTCGCCTAGTAAGAGAACTACATTTAATGCGTTATGTGCGATTTGTAGTGAAGGCCAGTAATGCAGGAGAAAACGTTGAAATTGCCAGACTCGGATTCTGGTCACTGGCGGCGGCGAGTACATCTGGAAAAAAGTATGAACCTATTTCGGCAGTTAGAGGCGGAGTATCAGTAGAAGGAATTCTGGCAAATTATAACCTGCCTTCAGGTACAACGACCTGTAAGGATGGTTATACTTTGACTGCCGATCCTCTTACAGATATCAAGTTCTGCCAAGTAACCGCCCCTAAGACCTACCCTTTGGTACCAAACACCGCGTGTTCGTTGGGATTTATTAATATGTCTGGGACATGTACATCAACAGGGTATTTTCAGGAATTGATAAATGTAGGGAGTCTCTTCTTTGGTAATTCTTACACGTCTCGTCTTCGCCTCAAAATCAATCAACGTGTTACAATAGACTTTAACAATATTAGTCCTATTGATGGTTTCTCGTTTATTACTGGTTCGCAGAACAAACTCCCGTTACAGTGGCTACTAGAGGGTTCTATTAATGGAGTAGACGACTGGATACCTCTTCATAATCAGACTACGAATTTTGCGTATAATAATCTCCCTAATCCTGGAATTAGCGCCTTCTATAATCCTGGAGTCTTCCAATTCACCCCGTCGGCGAACTCGGGTCCAGACGCTATTACGCAGGGAGGAGCGTATTCCAGTAATGTTAAAGTTGAGGGTTTCAAAATGAAAACCTACGAGATGGCCGAGATTTCTGACCAGACTCCTACCATGAATTACAGGGAACTGACTGACCAGCCTCTTTCAACCCTGTATGATTCTCCGCTGAAGGCACCAGTCGGCAAGACGCCGATGTTCCAGGAATTGGACATGCGGCCGCGAATCAAGGCTATACGATTCAGGACTCTGGAGACACAGAATCCCGATAGCCCATTTGTACATATGAGTATGCTGAGATTTCACACAAGGTCTGGAATTGTTCCTCCCGAGTGTATCCAGATTTCCAATCCCCAGGGCTCAAGACGTTCGGCGAAAGACCGGCCCGATTCCCTCCTGGCGGCCTCTCCTGATCGGCGCTGGGTGGATTATAATAAATCGGAACTTCTGGTACAATTCAAAACGGAGATCATGCCCGCCGACCCGGTGGATGGAATACAATTCTACGTGCCGAGAGGCTTCGCGAATGCGATAGAGGGCGTTCCTGCGAAGTGGAGAATAGAGGGCTCCTATGATCGGCGTACGTGGTTTCTGCTCCATGAGAAAGTGGAGAAGGCTCGGATTATGGGTGAGTCGTCACCTGTGTACCGATTCTCTGATCTTCAGATCTGAGAAGCGGATGCCGATTTGAAAATGTTCAGATTTGAGAAGCGGATGCTAGCGTGCCAGCCCCAGATTTGAGAAGCGGATGCTAGCGTGCCAGCCCCCTGAAACGTAGTTTCTTAAACAACTATAGGGAATGAAACTCTGGAAAATAGGATTATATATTTGCTGTGTTCTTATTCTACTATACTGGTTTTTTTATATAAACAAGGAGGGGTTCACTGCCCCACCATCAGCCTTCACAGCCGGCGGACCTGTCCCCCCTGTTACAACATATAATGTATCCTACTCAGGAAAATACGTGGAAGCATTCTTACTAATACCAAATGTTCCCAATTTACCATCATTCGTTCCAAGATTCACCGACACTCTGAATGCCGATGGAACTGCTGCCCTCAACAATTACGCCGCAAACAAAGGAATAAATGATACTGATTATGAGCTTGGAAAGAGAACTTTCTATTCGGATGCCTTTACGCTTCAAGAGGCCGAGCAAGCATGTAAGGATTTTGGAGCCACACTGGCCACTCCTGGGCAACTTGAAATTGCGGCCCAGTTGGATGGATACTGGGTACCTGCCAGCTGGGCTTCAGATGGACAGCGCTATGCTCTCATACCTGAGAACATGGCGAATCATCATAAGAACACGATGAAATGGACAATTAACGCATCTGGATCCCCATCTTCCCATAACCCTCTTCGTATCTTTAAAACAGGGAGTCTTCCAGCATCCGGTCCTAATCCAATCACTGCCTTTCCCGTTTGCTGGGGTGTCAAGCCGGCACAGCCTGCCGAATTCATAGTGGATTTCAATCAAACGGAACCTTCCATGTTCAGCGCCGGTCTAATATCCTCCGTTATAAATCCAAAAGAATCCGACCTTCTTCAAACGAGCTTCACTCCTGACCAGGCCGTCTATGCCCTTCAGCAAACGAATTACAATATAAATGACGGCGGAACAAATCCGGCGAGAAAATTTCTTATTGGAAATTCACCCACAACCGGATTTGCCTACGTGAATGAGAAAATCTACAAGGAAGCAGTTGGCCAAGATCAATATAATGAGGATAGGGCAAATTTTAGTATAGATAATCCCTGTGAAATTCTCCTGACCACCTTCAATAAATTCCATAACCAGTTTGATACTCTACGCCAACTAATGAGAACTGTCAATGGAGGCGTGATCGCTATGGAAAGAGCGAAGCAGGAAAATTCCAATTTCCAGATGGACCTACAAACAGTGTGTGAAGTTGAGTCTCCTACTACCAGTCCGGCATGCGCCCGTCTTGCCACAATTGACTACGATATCCTCTATAACACAGATAATTCCGATATATCTACGACTCGCATTGCTACTCTTGAATTGCTCAACTACAATCTTTTCTTGAGAGAGGGGGAATTATGTCAGGCAATGCAGAATCTGTTCATTTTTCAAAATATGATGAGTTGCCAACGTCCCAATAATGTTCCTGCCGATTGTGTTTGTGAAAGTAAGAAACCAGAAGACATTGAATCTAGTGGTTCAAACAGTGATAAAGTCCCTGTAGAACCGACTCTCTGTTCTAGCACCGATCCTGACTACTCTTGGAGTATGAATGGCCTACAGCCAAATAACGTAGGATATCTCAAAATCCTCCTACAGCAGATATCCCCCTATTTCGGCGTGGCTACCTACAAGACTCTCATTGAGAATGTGATTCGCAAGTTGTCAATCATGATTGATATGCCAAATCTAAATGATTTTAATAAATCAAATGATAATTTCAAAGCGGTGGAAAGAGAGTTAGAGATAATACGATCATTTCTAGAATACAATACTCAAGCCAATGTCGTCTAAAATTCAGATAAATCTTCTTTCACCTATCTAATGAGACGTGATTTCGTGGCGGGAGTTTTAGGAGCAATTGTTGCCTCATACTATGTGTACAACAATTACTACAAGTCGGCTACCACATACAGAAAGTTTGATATTAGCCCTTTGGTTTACAAGCCAAATATTGTACCCCTTGACACGAAACAAACCTACACAGTACCGACCGTACACGCCGAGGAACAGCCGAAATACGAGGCAAAATATCGGGTGGATATTGACCTGCCCAAATACCAGGACGAATATAGCCTTGATACCTACATGGAACTCCCTCTTGAAACGGAGGGAAAGACGTATGAGACCGATGTTCTTTTCAAGGATCTTGAGGAGGAAATTCCGGTGTCTGAGCCGATCTTCGTGAAATACCTGCGATTTCAATGTACGGAAACCCGCAACCGCGACAGCCTGGCCGTTCATGTGGGTGGATTCAAGTTCTTTCAGGGGGTGGAAGTGGC
>Ga0214921_10005422_pt1 | contig 18040 bp, 20 predicted proteins | sample LL1505_MetaG_FD_177992 | JGI IMG/M metagenome (GOLD analysis project Ga0214921, IMG submission 177992) | Freshwater microbial communities from Lake Lanier, Atlanta, Georgia, United States - LL-1505 | ecosystem: Environmental > Aquatic > Freshwater > Lake | place: USA: Georgia | collected...
TTTGGATGTTCGGGTCGAACCGACGCTTGGTGCGTCGGTGCGAGTGCGAAATGCTGTGTCCGAAACCAGGAACGGCTCCGGTCACCTGGCACACTGCTGCCATGGTTTTCTCCTTGTAGTTACCGTGGGGGACGAACCCCACCCAAGATCACTTGTCTGCAACCGAATCGGTGAAACAGTCGCGGTGTGCACGCGTGAACGCGCAACCTCTCAAGGGTACGGGATTAATCCGCGACACACAAACTCAGGCCGAACAGGTGCCGCATCGGCCATAGATGTCGGCGATGTGCGAATCCGTGACGAATCCGTGTTCGCGAGCGGTTCGAGCCGCCCATTCTTCGATTTCCCCACCGTCTACTTCCACTGTCGTCGCACATTCGGTGCACACGAGGTGGTGGTGATGTGCGGTTCCGCACGCCCGGTAGACCTGTTCGCCGCCCCGCGCGACGGTGTCGGCCAGCCCTTCGTCAACGAGCGCCTGGAGCGTTCGATAAACCGTTGCCAGTGACGGCGCGTCGACGCCGAGAAGAACGTGTAGTTGTTGGGCAGAGACGAAGTCAGCCGCCTCGGTCAACGCGGCCACCACGGCCGATCGTTGTTTGGTGCTGCGCTTCACTCCACGAGCCTAGTCGTGGTCCTTTGCGCCCTTGATGTGAATGTGGTCATCGTGATGTTCGATGCCGTGTTCTTTGTCGAGGTCTTCGTGGATTTCGTGGCGAAGTCGCGGCAGCAGCCATCGCTTGTAAACGACGCCGAAAAGAAAAGCGACGAAGAGCCCGTCGAAGACAGCCTGCCAGATTAACTCAGACACAATGTGGGCCGGATCGAGCGTAATTGACCACAATTCGTCCCAGAAGGACATTCCCGCTTCGTGTACATCGGCGGCGAGCGTAGTTATGTTCATTCCTCCACGATAACATTATTGAGAATGATTGTCAATAACTAGTCAAGCAGCATCGCGGGTTCCTCGATGATGCTCGCGATATCCGCCAAGAAGCGGCTAGCGACGTCACCGTCGACAACGCGGTGGTCGAAAGAAGCGCCAATCGTCGTGACGAAGCGAGCTTCAATCTTGCCGTCGACAACCCAGGGCTTTTGCTTGATCGCACCGAGGACAACGATTGACACCTCGCCCGGGTTGATGATCGGAGTTCCCGTGTCGACACCAAACGAGCCGAGGTTCGTGATCGTGATTGTGCCGTTGGACATGTCGTCGACAGTTGTTTTGCCGTCCCGGGCTGTCACCGTTAAGTTCTCGAGCGCGAGGGCCAGTTGCTTCATGTTAAGCGTGTGTGCCTCTTTGACGTTCGGCACGATGAGCCCGCGGGGGGTCGCCGCCGCGATTCCGAGGTTGACGTAGTGGTGAACGATGATGTCCTTGTCGGTCCACGACGAGTTCACGTTCGGGTTGCGCTGAACCGCCCAAATAACGGCACGTGCCATGACGAGGAGGGGCGAAACGCGAATCCCCTGGAAGTCGGGGGACGCCTTGAGTCGCTTGACGAAGTCCATCGTTCGAGTCGCGTCGACGTCGACGAAGACGGAAACGTGAGGTGCTTCGAACTTGGATTTGACCATCGCGGTCGCAATCGCCTTGCGCACGCCCTTGACCGGAATAAATTCCTCGCGCTCGCTCGGCCATTCCGGAGTTTCGACGTTGCGGAAAACAGTCTTGACCTGGGATTGACGAACAACGTCATCCCGGGTGACTTCACCTCGAGCGCCCGTGGCCAGAACCTTCGAAATGTCGACGCCGAGCTCCTTCGCAAGCTTGCGAACGGGCGGTTTCGCCATGACCGGAGAAGCGCCGGCGGGCGGATAGGCAACGGTTTCGGGGGCGGCATCGGGCAGTGGTGACTCTGCAGGCGCGCTGGGGTGGGCGCGCGAACCGCGTCGTGACGCAACCTGTCCGCCGCTTCCATAGCCGACGAGCACCGGTTCGGCAGCAGGTTCCGCTTTAGCCTTGCCTTTCGCCTTTGCTGCGGGGGCGGTCGGCGGGGTAACAGGTTCGGGAGCTGCATGGAGCGTTGCGGGAACGCCGGTGGTCGAATCGACTTGGATAATGGGGGTGCCAACAGGGACGGTGTCCCCTTCGCCCGCGAGCAAAGCCACGATGGTCCCCGCGAACGGGCTAGGCAATTCAACGAGCGACTTTGCCGTCTCGATCTCGACCAAAATGTCGTTCACCGCGACGACATCGCCCTTTTTCACGCGCCACTGGACGATTTCGGCTTCGGTGAGACCTTCGCCTACGTCGGGGAGTAGAAAATCTGCTGCGGCCACGGTCAGTACCCTCTCGCTCGATCGACGGCGTCGAGAATGCGGTCAACATCGGGAAGGTATGTCCCCTCAAGATTAGCCGGCGGGAACGGAACATCAAATCCGCTGACGCGCAACACCGGAGACTGCAAGAAATAGAACGCACGTTCCGCCACGGTTGCCGCGATTTCAGAACCAACAGAAGCATTACCCGGCGCTTCCTGCGCCACTACCAATCGCCCTGTCTTCTCGACGGATGCGATGATGGGGTCGTAATCGATGGGCGACAGAGAGCGCAAATCAATCACCTCGAGGCTAATTCCTTCACCCTTGGCGACCTCTGCCGCATCGAGGAGCATTGAGACCATCGCACCGTGACCGACGACCGTGGCGTCAGTTCCGGTTCTAACCACTCGGGACTGGTGTGCCGGTGCCGGTGTTCCGTCGATATCGACGTCACCCTTTGGCCAATAGCGGGCTTTGGGCTCGAGAAAAATAACAGGGTCGTTCGACTGAATCGCCTGCTGGATCATGTGATAGCCGTCGTTCGGGGTTGCAGGAGACATGACCCGAAGCCCCGGTGTGTGAGCGAAGTACGCTTCGGGGCTTTCCTGGTGGTGTTCGACTGCACCGATGTGCCCGCCGTAAGGGATTCGGATCACGATGGGGAAAGACTGATCGCCCTGGTGTCGAGATGTTTGCTTGGCGAGCTGGGACATAATCTGATCGAACGCGGGGAATACAAAACCGTCGAACTGAATCTCGCACACCGGGCGGAACCCACGCATCGCCAATCCGATTGCCGTTCCGACGATTCCCGACTCTGCGAGCGGGGTGTCCAACACCCGATTCTCTCCGAATTCATTCTTGAGCCCCTCGGTTACGCGAAAGACTCCACCGAGGGTTCCGATGTCTTCTCCCATGAGGAGAACCCTGTCGTTCTCGCGCATTGCGCGCTGGAGACCGAGATTGATGGACTTCGCCATCGACAAACTTTCGGTCATCGGTCACCCCCGAACGAGGCCTCGTACTCAGCCAACCACGCTTTCTGGGCCGAGATCAGGGGGTGCTCATCGGTGTAAACGTGATCAAACATGACGTCCGAGGGAGGCGGTTTGAGAGCGAGTACTCGGGCGCGAACGTCCGCGGCGAGGTCTTCGCCTTCGGCCTTCACGGTGTCCAAGAACGCGTCCGACTCACCCTTCGCTCGCAGGAATTTCTCGAACCGCGCAATCGGGTCTCGTTCCCTCCACAGGTCTTCCTCGGCCTGTTCGCGGTACTTCGTTGGGTCATCACTCGTCGTGTGGGCACCGAGTCGATAGGTCTGGGCCTCGATGAAACGGGGTCCCTTTCCTGCCCGGGCATCGTCCAGCGCCACCTTCGTCACGGCGTAGGAAATGAGGACATCGTTCCCGTCAATCTGGCAGGACTCGATTCCGAAACCTTCGCCGCGCTTGTACAAGGGGCTTCGCGACTGCCGCGACACGGGAACCGAGATGGCGTATTGGTTGTTCTGCAAGAAAAACACGATGGGCGACTGGTACGACTGGGCAAACACGAGCGCTTCGTTCGCGTCCCCTTCACTTGATGCACCATCACCGAAATAGACGATTGTGGCCTCGTCGACATCAGGTTTGCCCGTGCCGGATTTGCCGTCCATCGCAATTCCCATGGCATAACCCGCGGCGTGGAGAGTCTGCGTTGCGAGGACGAGTGTGTACAGGCGGAATTTCGATTCGTTCGGGTTCCAGCCACCGTTCGTCACACCGCGAAGCAACGAGAGGATCGCGACGGGATCGATCCCGCGAATTCGAGCGACCGCATGCTCGCGGTACGACGGGAAAATTGTGTCTTGCGCGCGGGTTGCGAAGGCTGAACCGACTTGAGCAGCTTCTTGACCCAGGCTGGGTACCCACAAGGCGAGTTGTCCCTGACGTTGTAGATTTCCCGACTCGATATCGAATCGGCGCGTGACCACCATTTCTCGGTAGAAATTCTGAAGTTGCACGTCGGTCAATTTGTCGACGAGCGCACGGTGTTCCGCCGTCCGATCGCTTTCGACAAGAGTCCCGTCGATCGACAGCAGTTGAAGGGTTGCCTCGGTATACGGCATGAGACCAGACTAGCCGTAACGGCGTTTGTTGCAGGCTGCCAGAGCTGAATTGTGTCGACGGAAACTCGCTTTCGGGAATTGAGGCTTCCCGTGAGTACCAATCGTTTTATCCCATAATCTGTTCTCAGTCGTAGGCTATTGACATGGCTCGACTGCTTTTAGGACTCATCATCAACACTGCCGCTCTGTGGATCGCGGACTCGTTCGTCGAGGGAATTCACCTGATTCCGTTCGGTTCGGGTGAGGCAAACCTAGTTCTTTCCTATGCTGCGGTGGCCGCTGTGTTCGGCATCGTCAACGCCGTCATTGGAAACTTCATTCGAATTGTTGCCTTCCCGCTGTACTTGCTGACGTTGGGCCTTGTTGCCATCCTCGTGAACGCCGGGCTGCTTACGCTCGTTTCGCAGGCAACTCCGTACATGGGCTTCGGTCTTGTGATTGACGATTTTTCGTGGGGTGTCATCGGCGCGCTTGTGATGTCCCTCTGCAATTGGCTGATCGGGATTGCCCTTCGCCCGTTCATGAGTCCGGTGTCAATCACTCGCTAGGCGCACCGCGGAACCACATCGCTGTTCCTTTCCCGTCGATCCGAAGTCGATCTTCGAGTTTCGTCAATTCCGGGTCTTTGAGGTCGTCAATCCTCGCAAGGGAATCTTGATAGTTCCATGACAGATGTGCCTCTGTGCCCATCGCCCGCGATTCGGGGTGCACGATCCACGTCGTTCCCGTTGTCCCCTGGATAGTTCCACCGAGCGCGGGCACGGGATCTTCAGGGTGCACGACATGCACGATTGGAACATTCGTCGGAGACTCGACGAGGCCCGCGGGCGTTCCCGCAGTGAAGACCGCCTCGACCGTGTACCGGCCCGAATCCGCGAGCGCCAACGCGATCGCTCCACCCTGTGAATGGCCGGTCAGAACGATTGGTGTCGTGCCGGTCACTCCGGCGTGATGCAGTGCGGATTCCGTCGCCGAAAGAGAGCGCGAAGCCCCGGCTGCCAATAACTCGGTGTTCGAGCCGAACCACCATGGATTGTCCGGCCGTGCGGCGAAGTCGGTACCGGCGAGATACACCTCGAAGCGAGGTCCGGTCGCGGTATCAAAGCGGTCGACGCGGACACGTTCCGCGCCCGTGGGAATTCGGGCGAAGCGTTCGGAGAAATTACGAGGCGCACTGCCGTTTTCTATGCGGCGCGTCACGGTGACGGGTGCCCACGGTGCCGGCGCCGATTGCCACGGAGCGTGTCTCATCACCCAGTCGCTGACGGGTCGCAGCGCGGACCACGGCGAGCTGGTCGCCATCCCTGAACGTAACCCCTCGGAAGGCTCGATTGTGGCGATCACGCCATCGAGGTCAACATTAACCGCGGAGATGTCCCGTGCGACGCGCTCTAATTCCAGCTGCAGAACGAGTTGTTCAGGCGCGAAGGTGAGACGCGCCGACACCCCCACGTTCGCTGCGGCGTGCGAAACCGTTGCCGCCACTCGTCGCAGATCGTCGGATCGGGCGATAAGAGCATCGAGCGTATACCGAAAGGTTTTCGACTCGACGGAAATCGGAGGAATCAACCGAGGGACTGAGCCTGAATCGCGAGGGAAATCAACCGCGATCGAAATTCGGTCGCCACGTCGTCGTAGGCGATTCGGGCGGGTCCAACCCAGCCGGTGCGTGTAATAGAGCGTTCGAGATCGGCAATCGCCCCCTCCAGAAGGTCACCAGCATTGGTCGATTTGACGAATATCACCATCACAGTGTGAAGGCGGTTTGAGGTTTGCGGCGGTGCAACGTCGTGCTCGTGGAAGGGTGGTGCGCACACGCCTCGTGGGGATAAAACTGCGAGAATAGAGCTATGACCCTTTCGCCTCAGCCGCTCAGCCCTTTGGATGGCCGATACCACAGTGCGGTCGCCGAGATTGGTCAACATTTGTCCGAAGCGGGGCTCAACCGTGCGCGCGTTCACGTCGAAATTGAGTGGCTGATTCGACTCGCGGATGAGGGACTTTTTGGAACCGAGCTGAGCAGCGACGAGCGCCTCGCACTGAGGGACGTCGCAACAAACTTTAGTGATTCCGATGTCGCACGAATCGCTGAGCTTGAGGCGACGACACGACACGATGTCAAGGCTGTCGAATACCTCGTCCGAGAACACCTTGAGCGGTTGGGGCTCTCTCGCATCGCCGAATTGACTCACTTCGCGTGTACGAGCGAAGACATCAACAACCTTGCCTACGGGATAACCCTCGGAGCGGCGGTGCGCGAGGTGTGGCGCCCTGCAACGGAGGTCGTGGTCACGAAGTTGATCGCATTGGCAAAAACGGAACGAGACACCCCCATGTTGTCTCGAACTCACGGTCAAGCCGCGACCCCAACCACGTTTGGTAAAGAGATTGCCGTGTTTGCGCACCGACTCACCAAACTCCTTTCCGACATCGATGCCGTGAGGCTGTCTGGCAAGTTTTCTGGAGCGACAGGCACCTTCTCTGCCCATGTTGTGGCGGCCCCAGAAGTTGATTGGATTCGCGTCTCGAGGGAGTTCGTCGAATCCCTTGGCCTCGAGTGGAATCCGCTGACAACGCAAATCGAATCCCATGACCGACAGGCCGAACTCCTCGCTCGAATCAGTCACGTCAATCGAGTTCTTCACAACCTTTGCACGGACGTGTGGACCTACATTTCCCAAGGGTTCATTACTCAGATTCCCGTCAAAGGCGCGACCGGTTCGTCGACGATGCCTCACAAGGTCAACCCCATCCGATTCGAGAACGCCGAGGCAAATCTCGAGATCTCGTCAGCACTGGCCGATGCACTGGGGGCGACGCTTGTCACGTCACGGCTTCAGCGCGACCTCACCGATTCGACCACACAGCGAAACCTCGGTGTTGCGCTCGGTCACTCGCTTCTCGCGCTGTCCAACATCACCGCGGGGCTGGATGAAATCAGTGTCGATCGCGACGCACTGCTCAACGATCTGAACGCAAATCTTGAGGTGCTCGGTGAGGCGATTCAAACGGTGCTGCGCGCCGAACGGGCAGCGGGGACAACGACAATCGAGAATCCTTATGAGCTCCTCAAAGAGCTCACGCGAGGAAAGCGTGTGACCGAGAAGGACCTGAGAACATTCATCGAAGGGCTCGAACTATCGGCTCCAGGGAAAGCGCGGCTGTTGGAACTCACGCCAGCGACCTACGTCGGACTCGCTTCGAAGCTGGTCGATTTCCTCGACTAGTCGTGCGGGTTGTTGTGTGATTTTGGCAACTGCGGGCTCATCGCAAGAACCATCATCGCAAGACTGATGATGGTGACGACGAATCCTCCGCCGCCTGCAATCGCCGCAAGCGCAACGTCTCGGGTCACCATCAGGACGATTCCCCCGAGGAACAGTCCTGCCACAGAGGCAAGTCCAACGAGTTCGGCCGGTCGGGTTTTATCGCTTCGCGCCACGTGATTTTGCCTTTGCTGTCTTCGGTGATGGGGTGGTTTTGGGCTTCGTTGATTTCGCAGCCGGGAGTTTTCGGGCCGACTTTCGAGCTTTAACTCGCGAATCAATTGCACCGATCAATCCAAAAACACCCGCAATAATTGCCCAGCCGCCTGTCAACCCTGCGGCCGTCCTGTCATTGGCGTCGATGCTGAAGTACAAAATCGAGAGGCCGACCGCCAGAATCCCTGTCGACCAGAGCCAGATTCGATCGTTGCGAGTGAAAGCGCGCGAGGTCTCGAAGGCTACAAGCGCGACCGTCAGCGACAACGCGGTAGCGGATGACATTTTGCCGGCGAGAAGTCCCAGTAGGGCCAACACGGTGACAACCAACGTTGACCACCAGGCGAATCGATTCATCGCGGTGGCAGCCCCGCCACCGGACAACAACGAGACCATGACGACAAACGAGAGCCACCCAAGGCCGAGATAGGTCGAGTGATCCTCGGTGAGCGTGATGGCAACCCCCGCAATCAACGCGGCGACATATCGCGCGAACGGTTCGGTGAAGGCTAGGAACTTGACAACAACTTCGAGCGGTTTTCCTGCATCTGCCATGAGTCAAGAATACGGGATAACCAAATGATGATTTTCCGACTACATCTTTGCCAAGTCGCTGAAACGCGAATAGTGGCCTTCGAACAATACTTGCAACACTCGCATCTCTCCGTTCCGGTGTTTTGCAATATGAATTTCGGCGTCATTTCGGTTTTCGCCTTGTTCCGCAAATCGCTCGCGGTGCAAGAGCAACACGATGTCAGCGTCTTGCTCGAGCGATCCCGACTCACGGAGGTGTGAGAGTTGGGGTTTCTTATCCGGTGAGTTTTCGGGACCACGGTTCAGTTGCGAGAGCGCAACAATCGGCACATCAAGCTCTTTCGCCAAGAGCTTGAGTGATCGAGAGAACTCCGACACTTCTTGCTGACGATTTTCGACTTTTTTGCCACTTGTCATGAGTTGGAGGTAATCGATAATCACGAGTTTGATTCCATACTGAGCCTTGAGACGACGGCACTTCGCTCGGATTTCGGAAAGGGTCAGATTGGGACTGTCGTCGATGTACAGGGGACTGTCGTCAAGTTTCGGCTGGAGGGTGTTGATTCGCTTCCACCCTTCGGATTGAAGGTCCTTGGATTTGCGAATCGCGCTGAGGGGAACACTCGTCTCGGCCGACAGCAAGCGTTGCGAGATTTCAGTCGCACTCATTTCCAGTGAAAAGAAAACGGTGGGGACATGGGATCTGAGCGCTGCGGATCGGGCAAAATCCAAGGCGAGCGTGGACTTTCCCAGTCCGGGTCGCGCAGCGATGAGAATCAATTGGCCGGGGTGAAGTCCGTTCGTTACATCGTCAAGTTCTCGGAATCCCGTTGGGATGTCAAGTCCCTCTTTGGCGGATTTCGCCTGTTCCTCCATTTCGTTGACGGCAATCTTGACCGCGTCACGAAGAACAATGGCGTCCTGGGCACCGGCTGAGCGACCGATAGTGAAGATTTCGACCTGTGCATCATTGACAAGTTCACTCGGGTCGCCTTCGGCGGCGTATCCGAGTTGGGTGATTCGTGTACCTGATTGCACGAGTTTTCGCAGGATCGCCTTGTCCGCAACGATGCTGGCGTAGTAGCTTGCGTTCGCAGCGGTGGGAACCGAGGATTCGAGCGTGTGCAGGTAACTTGCGCCGCCAATTTTGTTGAGATTGCCGTCACGAGTCAATTGATCGGTGATCATGATGACGTCAGTCGGCTCCGATCGCGAAAACACGGCGTTGATCGCATTGAAGATGATCTCGTGTTTGGGGTAGTAGAAGTCTTCCCCCTTGACCAGTTCGAGGACTTCGGCAATGGCGTCACTCGACAGGAGCATCCCGCCCAGCGTGCTCATCTCGGCGGCCTGGTCGTTCGGTGGAACGCGTGTGTCGCCGGTACCTTCCGGTACCAGCTCGAGCTGAGGTCCAGCCATCGATTATCACCTCCTGAGTCAACGGGTCGTGCGGGTTTTCTAGTATGCGTGTGAGAACGGACATGGGATTGCGCCACGCCACACGATCACTGTGAACGCTACGTTTCCGGTCGATTCGTCGCAAACGTGCCTGTGGATAGACCTGTGGGCAACCTGTTTACCGCGCCGTACAGTGCTGTGGAGTGGTTGGGTATAACTGTGTATAACTAACGCAATTCGAATAAAAAAATAGGCTCTGACCCAGTATTTTCCATTTTTTCAGCTTGTGGGCAAGGTTGTTTAGAGTTTAGGTTGAACCTTTAGCTTTTCCACACGCAGTGAGGGCCGCTTAAACGCGCAGCGCCCGCCTTCGTTTCCGAACACGGGCGCTGAACGATGAACCAACGGATCTACTTGCGGGCAATCACCTTGAGGGCGAGTGTCGCGGATACTCCGTCGTGAAGGCGGACAGTCGCCGAGAAAGCACCTGTCGACTTGATTGGCGTGGACAACTCGATGGTGCGCTTGTCGACATCGCCAAGACCGGATTCGGCTACGGCGGCGGCGATATCCGAGGTCTTGACCGAACCGAACAAACGACCTTCGGATCCCGCCGAGGCCTTGACGGTGATCGTGGCGCTTTCGAGCTTTGCTTTGAGAGCCTGTGCTTCGTCGAGCGAGGCGAGTGCGCGAATCGCGCGAGCCTGCTTGATGTCCGTCACTTGCTTTTCGCCACCGCGGGTCCAGTGAATTGCGAAACCCTGAGGGACGAGATAGTTGCGAGCGTAGCCGTTCTTGACGTCAACGACGTCTCCGGCCGAGCCGAGGCCAGTGACCTCGTGAGTGAGAATGAGTTTTGCCATTGTCGTTCTCCTTAACGGCCAGCGCCGGCGTAGGGGAGAAGCGCCATTTCGCGTGCGTTTTTTACCGCACGAGCAATGAGGCGCTGCTCCTGGACCGAAACGCCCGTGATTCGGCGCGAACGGATCTTTCCGCGCTCCGAGATGAACTTGCGAAGGGTGGCGACGTCTTTGTAGTCAATAACGTCGATTTTGATCGCGCGTGCGGGGGGAAGCGCCTTAGCGCCCTTGCCCACGCGCGGCTTGCGGCGGTCGCCGGTTGCCTTTCCTGCCATGGTTTTTCCTTTTCGTGAAGAGTTAGTTAGAACGGAGCGTCATCGGTGGAGGGCTCGGCTGAGCCCGCGCCCCATGGGTCGCCGCCGGCGACGGGGGCGGCCGGAGCTGCCCAATCGTTTCCGCCGGACGGGGCCGACCACTCAGTGTTTCCACCCGCGGATGAAGCCGAACCGGGTGCACGAGTGACCGCTGCGGTTGCGTATCGAAGCGATGGGCCAATCTCGTCAACTTCGAGTTCAATTGACGTCCGCTTTTCGCCTTCCTTGGTTTCAAACGAGCGCTGGCGAAGTCTTCCAGTTGCGACAACGCGCGAACCCTTCGACAACGACGATGCGACGTGTTCGGCGAATTCACGCCAAACGCTTGCACGGAGGAACAGCGCTTCGCCATCCTTCCATTCGTTGCTCGCGCGGTCGAACGTTCGAGGAGTCGATGCAATCGTGAAGTTCGCTACGGCAACGCCGTTCTGCGTGTAGCGAAGCTCAGGGTCGGCGGTGAGGTTGCCGACAACCGTAATGACTGTGTCGTTAGCCATGGTGTTTACTCTGCAGTCGCTTCGGCTAGCGTTGCGGCTTCAGCGGCTTGGATTGCCTGTGAGGCGATTCGAGCAACAGCCTCGTCTGCACGGAGAACCTTGGTGCGCATGATCGACTCGTTGAGTCGAAGCTGGCGCTCGAGTTCCTGCGTGGTTGCGGAATCCGCAGTGAAGTTGATGACGGCGTAAATGCCTTCGCTCTTCTTCTGGATTTCGTAAGACAAACGGCGGCGGCCCCAAATGTCGACGTTGTCGACGGAACCTCCACCGTTAGTGATGACGCTCAGGAACTTCTCAAGCGTCGGCTGAACGGTGCGCTCATCGACCTCGGGGTCGAGAATCACCATTATTTCGTAGGGATGCATGACGTAACCCACCTCCTCTGGACTCAGCGGCTACAGAATTTCTGTAGCAGGAGGGTTGTGCATCTAGTGCTTGTCGCCCTGAGGGCAACCGTCCAAGAATAGCCGAAAGAAGTGCTTAGGACAATTCGCGGCCCTCGGCCCAGGTTCGAAGGCGCTTTTCCGCTTCCTCCGCGCCGAGAGGTCCCTCGTCCAAACGCAGTTCCATCAGGAACGCGCGCGCCTCACCGACAACCCGTCCGGGCAGCACATCGAGAATCGACATAATTTGATCACCGTCGAGATCCGGGCGAATTGAATCAATCTCTTCACGTTCGCGGATTTCAGCGATTCGAGCCTCGAGGTCGCTATAGGCCACATCCATGAGCGCGAGTTTCCTGTCGTTTCGGGTTGTCACGTCGCTGCGCACGAGGATGTGGAGCCGTTCCAGTTCTTCGCCGGCATCCCTGACATAACGTCGAACCGCTGAGTCAGTCCAGGCTCCCTCGCTGTACCCGAAGAAACGTAGGTGCAACCGAATGAGATTGCACACGCGCGCAATTGTGTCGTTATCGAATCGCAGTGCCTGCAGTCTCTTCTTTGCGAGGCGCGCGCCCGCCACGTCGTGCCCGTAAAAGGTCACAATCTTCGAGTTGTCGAACGAGCGCGTCGATGGCTTACCGATGTCGTGCAAAAGCGCTGCCAACCGACCGATGGTGTCTGGAGACGAGTCGGGAAGTCGCTGTGTCTCTAACGCAATCGATTTTGTCAGCACCATGAGCGAGTGTTCATAGACATCTTTATGGCGGCCGTGTTCGTCGTGCTCACGAATGAGCACGGGGATTTCGGGAAAGACGAGGTCCATAATCCCCGTGGCGACGAGAGTTCGAATTCCGGGAATGGGGTCGGGCGCATCGATGAGTTTGATGAATTCATCGCGCACACGTTCCGCGCTAATCATCGAAATGGAGTCTGCGAGCGCCGTCATCGCCGTGACGACCCCGGGGGCAAGGGTGAACTGTAATTGGGCGACGAATCGTGCCGCGCGCATCATTCGCAGGGGATCATCCGCGAATGACTGTTCGGGAGTTCCCGGCGTCCGCAACCGTTTGGCGACGAGGTCGTTGAATCCGCCGCTCGGATCCACAAGGGACAAATCAGGAAGCGAGAGTGCCATCGCGTTGACCGTGAAGTCGCGGCGCAACAGGTCATCCTCGATCCGCTTACCAAACGCCACGATTGGCTTCCGGGATTCCCGGTCATAGGTGTCACTTCGGTAGGTCGTGATTTCGACCTGTTCACCACGAACGACAGCTCCAATCGTTCCAAAATCCCGGCCGATGTCCCACGTCGTAGCGGAAATCGGACCGACGATGTTCAGAATCTGGTCAGGAGTCGCATTGGTGGCAAAGTCAAGGTCGGTGAGCTCTCGGCCGAGAAATGCGTCACGCACCGGTCCGCCGACGAGGGCGAGCTCGAATCCGGCTTCCACAAAGGAGGCGGTCAACGTCGAAACGGTTCCGCTGCCGGCGAGGGCCGTCAATCTCGCCATGGCCTCCGCCACGCTCTCCATATCGCATCAGTCTAGACTTACCGCTATGTCGGCCGTCGAAAGAGTTGGGGTTCGTCGCGCTCGCGCCAGCCTCGCCGTCGCGGCAATTGCCGCTCTTTTCGGTTTCGGCGCGGGTCCTGCGCACGCTGTCAATCACCCGACGTTTTCCGTGCTCGTTCCTATCGTCGCTTCGGGTTCGTCGGGCGACCTCATCGAGTCGGAGGAATTGACGCAGCTCACGTCACCAGGGGGTTCCTGGGCTCGGTTGACAGCCGCCGCACTGTCGAACGGCGCAACCATCGCTATCGATTCGCGAATTGTCGCCAGCGTCGCGGCATTGGGTGAGGATTCTCCCAACTCGGTTTCAGCCTGGCTGGACTCGGTGAGAAACTCTCGGCCAATTTATCTGCCGTGGGGAAACGCCGATCCCTTTGTGATTTCGAATGCCACACCCCGCTACCGAGTGTCGACAATCCAGCTCAGTGATATCTCGGGGGTTCCCGCATTCGAGATCATCGGTTGGCCTACCGGTCGGGCGGGAAACGGGCGAAGCCTGCGAATCTCCGAGAAATTGGGGTTTGGAAACCTCATCGCCGACGACGAGACCTTTCCCGGCTTAACCAACTCCTACTCGGCCGCTGCAAGCACCACCGTCGCAGAGGCGGTTTTACTAGGTTCCGAAAAGGATCCGTTCGACGCGGCTGAGCAACTCCGAAGCTCAACGAGTGGCCGTCTCGCCTTCGTTCTCCCTCGAGACACCGACTCGATCGATGTTGAGCGTGCTGTGGCGTTCCTCGAGGCACTGTACCAAGGCCCGGTCCGCTCCAGTCGTTTCGTCACTGCCGCGGTGACAAAGAGCTCGGCGGCCACCTTCCGAAACGTTCCCGCGGCGGCAATACGCGCGCTGATGGCTCAACATCGTCTCGACCGGCAGGTCTCGGAAATGGCGTTGGATCCCCGCGCGATTGCCGTCCCCCGTCTTCGCCGGCTCTGTGTCATTGCTGGAATCGTCGCGACCGACAGGTTTCCCGCGGCAGCCCGCGAGTATGTGCGAACGGCACAAACCTACGAAGAGTTTGTTTCTTTCTCGCTCGGGAGCGACTTCACCGTACTCGCTGATTCGGCCGAGTTACCCCTGACCATCACGAACACATCCGAGACCGACATCACGGTCATCGCGAGCGTCAACGCGGTTTCCGGGATTGTGAGCATCACGAAACCCAGCCAGACCGTAACAATTCCGTCGGGATCCAGCACGAGAGTCACGGTTCCGATGGTCTCTGTAGCTAATGGAAAAACGTCACTGCGCGCGACCCTGACTACAGCGGGTGGGGTTGTCGTGAGTGAACCGGTGTTTGTCGAAATCGACGTGCAGGCTCAGTGGGAAGGCATTACTCTCGTGACCTTTGTCGCGATTGTTGCGTCCATCATGGGAATCGGAATTGCGCGTACGGTCCGTGACCGAAGGCGGCGTCCGTGACCAATCGAATCGGCCGTTCGTCGATGTTGCTTGCGTCAGGCACGATTGTGTCACGCGTCCTAGGTTTTGTCAGTGCGGTAGTTCTTGCTCGTACCGTTGGCTTGATCGGTTCCGGCGCTGACGCGTTCGCGTTAGCAAACCAACTTCCGAACAATGTGTACGCCATTGTCGCTGGTGGAGTTTTGAGTGCGGTGTTCGTCCCGCAAATCGTCAACGCGCAACTGCACAAGGATGGCGGTGAAAAGTACATCAACCGCTTGCTGACCCTGGGAATGTCGGTTGTGCTCGTCGTCACCATAGCCGCGGTGGCCGCCGCGCCTTTCCTTGTTCGTTTGTACACGCAGCACACGACCGACGGTGGTGGTCACGGGTTCGGCCCCGAGGAATTAGCGCTGGCAACAGCGTTTGCGTGGTGGTGTCTTCCCCAAGTGTTCTTTTATGCCGCCTACAGCTTGGTCGGAGAAGTGCTGAATGCGAAAGGCGTCTTCGGTCCATTTACGTGGTCGCCGGCGCTCAACAACGTTGTCGCGATTGCGGGGATGTTGTGGTTTGGTCAGTTTTTCACGGGAAGTGTTTCCGTCGCGGCGGACTGGGATGCAACAGAAGTAGCAATCCTCGCCGGCACCGCCACGTTCGGTGTCGTGGTTCAAGCCCTCGCGCTGTTTGGATTCCTCCGGCGCGCATCAATTCGTTTTCGACCAGACTTCCGATTTCGCGGCGTCGGACTCGGAACAACCACCAAGTTGGCGGCGTGGACATTCGGAATGATCGTGGTGACGCAACTTGCCGGGATTGTCCAAAGCAATATCGCGTCGTTAGCAACCGGCTACGGTGAACCGGGCCTCGCCGTGCTTCGCTTCGGTTGGCTCGTATTCATGCTTCCGCATTCCGTGATTACAGTGTCTCTGGGAACCGCGTACTTCACCCGGATGAGCACCGATGTTCGAGACAAGCGTTGGGATCGACTCGGGTCGGACATTAGAGAGTCGCTGTCGCGAATTTCGTTATTCATGGTCATCAGCGCCGGTGTGCTGTGGCTGACCGCAACCTATGTCGCAAGCGTGTTCGCCGGTGAAGCCGCAAACGGAATGGCGAACGTCATCACCCTCTTTGCCGTCGGTCTTGTCCCATTCGGGATCGTCTTCGTTTTGCAGCGAATCTTCTACGCGCTAGAAGACACTCGAACACCGTTTTTCATCCAACTTGCCCAATCGGCGATTTTCGTTGGTGGAGCACTTATTGCCGGCGCTGGTCCTGTTTCCAACATTGCGAACGGAATTGCTTTGTCGATGAGCATTTCGACATACATTCAAGCCGTCGCAATGGTGATATTCATCAGGCGGCGTCTGGGGCGCCTCGGTGGAAAAGCGATGGGGTCGGCGTTCGCGCGTTACATCATCGCTCTCGTGCCGGCCATTGGTGTCGGATTCATCGTCCGTGAAGTCTTTCCGTCAACGCCGACCTCGATACCACTCGCAATTCTGTTGGCCGTCGTTATCGCCAGTGCGATGGGAACCGTGTATCTCTCCGTACTGTTGTTGTTGCGAGACACGTCCGCACACGATGTGGTCGCACCCCTGCGTCGCCGAAGGAATAAGCGACCATAAACTCGAGTTACGACTTTTGTCGGAAGGAACACTGTGCGCGATCTCGTCATCATCGGATCTGGTCCGGCTGGATACACCGCTGCAATCTATGCTGCGCGGGCCGACCTGAAACCCCTCGTTATTGCGTCAAGCGTCGAGATGGGCGGCGATCTCATGAAGACGACCGACGTTGACAACTACCCTGGTTTCCCCGAAGGTGTGATGGGACCCGACCTCATGATGGGTATGCAAGCGCAGGCCGAACGCTTCGGGGCCGAATTAGTCTTCGACGACGCAACAGTTCTCGAGCTTGACGGTCCAGTTAAAAAAATCACACTCGGCAATGGTGAGGTTATTGAGTCCAAGACCGTCATTTTGTCGATGGGTAGCCAATACCGTCACCTTGGTCTCGACGACGAAAAACGATTGTCCGGGTTCGGTGTCTCGTGGTGCGCGACGTGTGACGGCGCGTTTTTCCGAAATCGCTCGGTCGCCGTTGTCGGTGGCGGAGACTCGGCGATGGAAGAGGCTACGTTCCTGACTAAGTTTGCCGACACGGTGTACCTCGTCCACCGCTCTGACCAATTCCGCGCGTCACCCGCGATGTTGGCTCGCGCGAAAGCGGACCCAAAGATCCAATTTGTCACCAACGCAGCCGTAGCCGGAATTATTGGCGCGGACAGCGTTTCGGGGCTTTCGTTGACCATGTCCGACGGGTCGACCAGAACGCTTGATATCGACGGGCTTTTTATTGCGATCGGCTCGGACCCACGAACCAGCCTTGTTGCAAACCAGGTTGCACTCACCGATACCGGAAACGTTGCCGTGGTTGGGCGCTCGTCGCGAACCAACCTTCCCGGTGTGTTTGCCGCGGGCGATTTGATCGACCCAACCTATCGACAAGCCATTGTCGCCGCCGGCTCTGGGGCGGTTGCGGCAATGGACGCGCAGCATTTCATTGAGTCCGGCGCGCACTAGTGCTCGGCTAGACTTGCGTCATCTACTGAGGAGAAAATCATGAGTGCTCGCGATGTGACCGATGCCACGTTTGCCGCCGAGGTTTTACAGAACGACAAGCCCGTGATTGTTGACTTCTGGGCGCCGTGGTGTGGCCCCTGCCGAGCTGTTTCGCCGATTCTCGACGCCATCGCCGAGGCTCACGCGGACAAAATCGATATCGTCAAACTCAATGTTGACGAATTCCCCGACCTTGCCGTCGAATACAACATCCTCAACATCCCCGCCATGAAGGTCTTCAAGGGCGGAGAGGTCGTCAAGACTGTTGTAGGCGCCAAGCCCCGGCCTGCTCTCGAACAAGACCTCGCCGAGTTCCTCGCCTAATCGCTCGGTTCTCTCTACGTGGAGCAACGGACGGAGCAACGTCGTGTCGAACGTCTCGCGGCCGATTCTCTAGTCGTCAGCTGAAACGCCCAGTTCGCCGGCAATTCGATTGAGATCCGCCACTGTCGCAAAATCGATCGTGATGGTCCCGTGCGTTTTGCCCACGGCAATCTTGACGCGGGTATCGAGTTTGTCGCCGAGCTTGTTCGCTATTTCATCAAGGTGTTCTCGTCGATTTCCCGGCTTCGGTTTAGCTTTGCCGGGCTTGGGGTGAGGAGTGCCC
>Ga0214921_10005425_pt1 | contig 18037 bp, 21 predicted proteins | sample LL1505_MetaG_FD_177992 | JGI IMG/M metagenome (GOLD analysis project Ga0214921, IMG submission 177992) | Freshwater microbial communities from Lake Lanier, Atlanta, Georgia, United States - LL-1505 | ecosystem: Environmental > Aquatic > Freshwater > Lake | place: USA: Georgia | collected...
AAAACCTTCAAATAGAAGAAAAACATCAAAAAATTATAAATAAATAGCCTATTTAAAAAGTCGGCGTTTTAAATGTGCAAAGGCAATGCTAGAAACTTTAATAAATTTTTTAATCATATTTTTACGATAAAAATAACTAATATTAATTTGTTTATAAATTATATTGTTATATAATACAATAACATATTAAAATAAGATAATATATTTAATAAATAAATTAATATTAGTTATTTTTATCGTAAAAATATGATTAAAAAATTTGTTTTAGAAAAAAATCTTGTTAATTTATTATATTAAAGTTTCTAGCATTGTGTGCAAAGGTGTAAAATCGCCTTACTATTATTTAAAAAAAATAATTTATAAAATGATATAATATAAATATTTTATTATAGATATACTATAATTTATCTAATATGATAATATATTATATTATATTATAATGAAATTATACATAGTTACAGTAGCCACACATGATTATGGATATTTACAATATTTAAAATATAGTTGCAAAAAATATAATTATAATCTAATAGTTTTAGGTTATGGAGAAAAATGGAAAGGATTTAATTGGAAATATAGATTAGTATTAAATTTTTTAAATTCTTTAAATAATAATGATATTGTATGTTTTGTAGATGGATTTGATGTAATATGTAGTAGAAATTTAAATGAATTACCAAATGTATTTAATAATTTAAAAAATAAATATAATTGTAAAATAATTGTATCTGAGCAAAAATTTGTTTATAATATACAAAGTTTTTTTCATATAATATATTTCGGTAAGTGTAATAATAAATATATCAATTCAGGAACATATATTGGTTATGTATATGATATTAAAGAATTATTAATTGAAATATATAATTTAAATCCATATGATAATTCAGATGATCAAATATTATTAACTAAATATTGTAAATATAATCAACATAATTTATATATAGATAGTAATAATGAAATTTTTTTATCTTTACAAAATAAATATAAAGAAATCGATAATTTATTAATATTTCATAAAGATTATGTGATATATAATAATAATGCTCCATTTTTTATACACGGTACCGGAGAAACATATTTAGATAATATTATTATTAAATTAGATTATAATTATGATTATTCAAATAAAGTTAAAGATATTTTATTAAAAAATTTTTATAATAAATTTTATTTTAGAATTGTAAATTCTAATAGTGCAAAAATATTAATAGTTTTAGTTATTATAATTATTATTATAATAATTATATATCGATTTATTATTAAAAAATAATATTAATTATTAATATGAATATTTTTTTATTATTATTTTTATTAATTATTTTTTATATTATTTTTTATATATTAAATATAAAATTATATATAAAAAATGTAAACATAAAATTAGATAAAAGTATAGAAATAGTTATATCAAGATATAATGAAGATTTAAAATGGATTTTAGATAAACCATTTAATAAATATAAATATATAGTATATAATAAAGGTAATAATGATAATTTTGAAAAAAAAAATATTTTAAAAATAATAAATTTAAAAAATGTTGGAAGATGCGATCATACATATTTATATCATGTTATAAATAATTATAATAATTTATCAGATATTATCGTTTTTTTACCTGGAAGTATTAACATGAATTATAAAAAAAGAAAAGCAATAAAATTATTAGAAAAAATTGAAGATAAAAATAATGCTATATTTTTATCAGATTATTATGATAAAAATATAGTAAATACTTTTTATCATTTTCAGTTAAATAATTATGAATCAAATGATATAAAAAATAGAAATGAAAATGTAAATAATTTTAAATTAAGTAATATAAGACCTTTTGGAAAATGGTATAATAATACATTTAATAATAGAGTTTTACATAATATATCTTTTTTTGGAATATTTTCTGTATCTAAATATGATATTTTAAAAAATAATGTAAATTATTATGAACTTTTATTAAAACAATTAAATGATTCATCTAATCCTGAAGTTGGACATTACTTTGAAAGAAGTTGGGAAACAATTTTTAATATTTCAAATACAAATACAAAAATTTTAAGATATAATAATATAATTATATTTTTAGAATGCACATACAATAATCATATCAATAAATATAGAAGTTTATAAAGGAAAAGAATATGTAATTTGTTTTCATATAAAATAAATTAAAATATTTTAAAAATATTAAATAATTAAATATAAGTTTTGCTTTTTTATTTAATTTTGTTATATTATAGTCAGTCCCGTTTAAAATTGTGGTAAATTTTAAACTGGACTGACTATAATATATATGTTGCATCCACAAAATTATCAAATATTCCTTTATTATTATTATTTATTATAGTCACTCTAGTTTAAAATTGTGCTAAATTTTTAAAAAACCAGTTTTAATGAAGTCTGATATAAATAACTCTTTCGAGTCTATCTGTTTTATAACACTCTTAAAGAATGTTTACAGACAAATTTAAAAAACCCTTTTTGGGGGGAGAATATTTTAAATAAATATTTTAACTTCTTCTATAAATAAGGGTAATGATATAACCTTCTATTTATCTCTATTTTTATCATTTTTATCATTTTTAGAGGAGAAAAAAGATTTACAGAGTGTACTTTTATTTTAATTTAATATATTAAAATATCTTTAAATCCATTTTAAAATATAAATTTAACACAATTTTAAAATAGATTTACTATAATTTAAAATCATAATAATGATTATTAGCATAATATAAAAATATATTATATTTTTAATAAAATATTTAACTATAATTTTATTTTAAATTCATAAAATTTAAAATAACATATTATTATAAGATTAATATGAATATAAAGAGATATATAAAAACAGAAAAGATTATTATTTATTTTTTAATTTTATTTATTTTAATATTATTAATATTATTTTACATATTTGATTTAAAAAAAATAGGTGTTCAGCGTTATTTAAAAAAAATATATTATAATACTATTTTATTAAAACAAAAATTTCATACTTTGATAAATAATAATTATGAATTTAAAAAAGAAAATAATTTATATATTATTCATAATTTTTTAAACCCTAAATTTCATGATTTTTTAAAAGATCAATTTTATGATAAAGATTATGCATCCAATAATGCAATTTATAGAAAAGGTTCTGGAATAAATTTTTTTAATTTACATGATAATAATAATTATCATGGATTTCTTGAATTATATTATTCAATGGATATATTAAATGTATTATCAAATATTTTCCAAAAATCAATTCAAAGAACACCATTATCCGATGATAATGCATGTTCATTATTAATATATACAAAAAAAGGAGATTATATTGATTGGCATAAAGATTATTCGCTATATTATGGTGATAGATATGTTGTATTATTAACAATAATAAATGAAAATAGCACTAAAGATGATTTATCTGAAAATAAATTTTGTTATATGTATAATAATCAAGAATATCAAATAAAATTAGCTCCAAATACATTAGTAATATTTAAAGGTTCCGATGTATACCATAAATCAACACCTATTAATACGAATGAATTAAGAATTTTATTATCCATGACATTTTGTGATATATGTCAAGAAAAAAAAAATATATTAAACTTTTCATATGAAAAAATGAAAAATTTAATAATTTATAATTAACAAATTATTTTTTTATTAAATAAATATATAATATGCATTCGAATAATCAAATTATAAAATTTTCATATCATTTATTTGTAGCAATTATTTTATTATATTTAGCATTCAATGTTGTAAATATACATTTGATATTAAAATTATTATTAGTTATTTTTGCATTGATTCATTTATACGACTGTTGGTGGTTTTATAATCATCATAAAAATGCGCCAATATAAAATATTTTTTAATATATTCTATTATTATAAATATGAACTTAGTTCTTGGAACAATGAATATAGAATATCCTTATTCTTCTAATAAAGATAAAACTATAAATAGTTATAAAGAAATTATTGAAAAATATATTTCTATTTCTGACAATCCTATTTTAGATACAGCATATTATTATGGAAATACAAAAACAGAAATAATATTAGGAAATATCTTAAAAGATATAAATAGTAATAAAAATATAAAGATTGCTACAAAAGCTAATCCTTGGTTTAATAATGATTTTACAAATAATATTTTTGGTCAATTATCAAAAATAAATTTGGAAAAACAATTAAATACATCTTTAAAAAATCTACAACTTGATAATGTTGAAATATTTTATTTACATTGTCCTGATCACGAAACACCTATTAATGAAACATTAGAAAAATGTGATGAACTATGGAGAAAAGAAAAATATAATTATTTAGGTATTTCTAACTATTCAAAAGAAAGTTTAAATGATATTATTCATTTATGTGATAAATATAATTATGAAAAACCTAAATATTATCAAGGAATGTATAATATTATATCAAGAAAAGTAGAAGAAATATTTCCATTATTAAATGAATATAATATTGAATTTTGGGGATATAATCCATTAGCAGGAGGATTATTAACAGGAAAATATAAAAATATAAATATAAATGAATTAGAAGAAGATTCACGATTTAAAAATAATAATATTTACAAAAATATATTTTGGAAAAATGATATTATAGATAATTTAAATAATTTTTTTTCATTTAACAATCCTATTGAAAAATCATTCCATTGGCTTTTAAAATATTCTAAATTAAAAGAAAAAGATAAAATTATATTAGGTGTATCTTCGTTACAACAATTAAATGATAATATTGATATTATTAATAAAAATATCAATTATGATTCAAATATTATTAATAATATTAATATTTTATATAATACTATTGAAATACAATCACCAAATTATTATTATTAAAATGATAAAAAAATTGATTTATATTTTTAATAATTATTTAAATATTCATATGTTAAATATTTAAAAATTTAATGAATAAAGAATTATATGTTGATAGTTCTGAACAACTTCTTAGTGTTATAGTAAATGATAAATATTTTATATTAAATAATGGAAATATACCAAATTATGTTACTAATCTTATATTTGATGATAATTTTAATGAACAATTAAAAGAAGGAGGTATTCCAAATTCAGTAACTCATCTTACCTTTGGTTATTATTTTAATCAAATATTAAAAAAAGGTGATATACCAAATACTGTTACGCATCTTACTTTTGGAAGATCTTTTAATCAAGAGTTAATGATACCAAATTCTGTAACACATCTTACTTTTGGAAATAATTTTAATCAAAAATTAAAAGAAGGAATAATACCTAATTCTGTTACTCATCTTACCTTTGGAATTAGATTTAATGAAGAATGTTATATACCAAATTCTGTTACTCATCTTACTATTGGAAGAAATTCAAATCAAGAGTTTATCAATAATATACCAAAATCAGTTACTCATTTTACTTTTACACATAATTTTAATAAAGAATTAACTCAAAATGATATACCAATGTTTATTACTCATCTTACTTTTGGATATTGTTTTAATAAAATATTGAAAGAAGGAATTATACCAAATAATGTAACACATCTTACATTTGGATATAAATTTAATCAACCTTTGAAAAAAGGTATTCTACCAAATTCTATTACTCATCTTACTTTTGGACATGATTTTAATCAATCATTCAATAGTGGAGATATTCCAGACTCTGTAACTCATCTTACATTTGGAGATAATTTTAATCAAATCTTAAAAGAAAATGATATTCCATATTCTGTTACACATATCACTTTTGGAAAAAAGTTTAATAAACAATTAAAAAAAGAAGATTTACCAAATTCTATTTCTTTGGAATATAATTAGGATCATTCCAAATAACTTATAAAAAATATTAAAAATGCGATTCATATATTTCTAATACTTCTTTAACAACATTTTCTCGTTCAATATCTGATTTATTAAATTCAATAATATTAATACTATTTGAACTTCTTCCTTTCATTTTATTTAAAAAATCTTCTAAACCATTTATTTCATATTTTCTATCATGTTGTTCACAGTCACCGGTTATAACTAACTTGCTATTTTCTCCAATTCGTGTCAATAACATTTTCATTTGTGAAATTGTACTATTTTGCATTTCATCTGCAACAATCCAACAATTCTTAAATGTTCTACCTCTCATAAAACCTAATGGAGATATTTCAATAATTTTTTCACTAACTAATAATTCTACCTCTTTTGGAGACATAAAATTATATAATATATCATATATTGGACGAATCCAAGGTGCCATTTTATCTTCCAAAGTTCCTGGTAAATATCCAATATCTTCATCTACTGAAACAACAGGTCTTGTAAAAATTAATTTTTCATAATTTTCCATAATATACATTCGAACACCTTGTTCAATACCAAATAGTGTTTTACCTGTTCCCGCCGGTCCAGATGCAATAACAATTCTTGAATCTTTATTTTTTAAAAAATTTAAAAATTTTTCTTGAGAACTATTTCGCGGTTTAGAATATTTATCTTCAAAAATTATTTTATCTTTAGTTGATAAATACTCAATATTTTTATAGTTATTTAAATAACTCATATCTATCATTTTTTGATATTCATAATTTTCTAAACCTAATTGTATTTCTTTCTTAAAATTTTTTTTATATACCTTTCTTGTATTTTTTTTTGTTGTTTTATTTTCTTATCTTCTAAATCCATTACAATTACTTTAGATTAAAATTTTAAAATAATAAACTAAAAATTATCATCTATTATTAGATTATCATATTTTTTTTTCTCTTCGTATCGTTCCTTTATTATAGTATCAAATAATCTTTTTGATACATAATTGAAATCACCAGATACAAAATTATCTATAATTATTTGATCTTTTATAAATCCAAAATAAGGTATTTTATCTAAATGAAAAAACTGATCAAATTCAATATCTTGATCAAAAACGGAATTATCTATTTTTAAATAAATATATTCTTTCTCATCTATCACTGTAAAAAATTTTTCTATTTGAGGTTTAATAACATTACATGGTTTACACCATGATGCACCAATATTAACAATAATATATTTATATTTCATAATATATTCTTTAAATTGTTCATATGAGTAAATATTTTGAATTAGCATATATTTATTATATAGTATATAAATTTAAAATATAAACGAAAGTTTATAACTCTAAAAAAATTGATTGATGAAAATATTATAATGTTATAATCTATACTATTATAATATTTTCATCTACATCATGACAAGATCTATTAATATGTATGTATATTATGATAAGAATGAATGCATAAGAAACGATGGCATAGATATAAATCTATCAAATATTACATTTTTATATATAAATAAAATATATAGAAAATTCGAAATACATTATTGTAAAACATTATTATTTATTATTTTTTTAGTATCTTTTATTCAATTATTATTTAGTAATCATAATGATATATTATTGGATTATTTATATTTGATTATATTTATTGTATCGTTTATTTATATATTTATATTCTTATGTTATATTTTTTATATAAAATTTATGAACAATATGTATTTATATAATATAATATATAAGAAATGTTCTAATATAAAAAAATCTGATAAAATATATATTATTGGATCCAGAAAATGTAAACATATAGTATATCATATTGCAGAAAAATTTTGTAAAGAAGATATGGATGTTAATTTTAAATTTTTTTAATCACTATATATTTGTCAATTTATTATATACTGTATTGTAATTAACAACATTACTAAATAATATTGTACACCCGTACCATGCAAAAAATATAAGCGTATATGCTATTATATCTCTTGTATTTAATTCAATATTTAATACTAATGGTCTTATAAAACCGATAAAAATACAATACATTAATGTTACAATTGTAATATCAATTTTTTGTAAATTGGATAAATAATAAAATTTCATAATATATATTTATATTATATATATTTATAAAAATATATTTAAAATTGTATAAAAATAGGAATTTGTTTAAAAATATATTACATTATTCGTATCACTATTAATTGAATTTGATAATTTTTTAGTTATATAATACCAAATAGCATATAGGATACCAATTAATGCAGAATTTTTTAAAACAGTTTGTTCTTCTTTTATGATATCTAATGTTAAAATAGAAGCAAAAAAACCAAAAAATATTATAATAAATATTGATCCTAATAATAATTCACTATATTGGTAGTTTTCTAATCTTAAAGGACTTACATATTGAAATATTAAAAATATAACTTGTATGATTAAAAAAACTTTAATAAATTCCATTTACTATATTATTAGACGATAAATTTTGTGATTGTAATATATTAAAATTAATATAAAAATATTTAAATAATAATATAATAAATAAGACTCCTGTACAATAAAATATATCCCAATATATTATTCTTTCTTTTTCTGTAAAATATAAATATAGAAAATAAAATAATGGAAAAATAATTGATCCAATTATAATTTCTGTTAACTGATAATTTGTTATTAACATATATCTATATATATTATTTATAATTTTTAATTATAAATAATTATAAAATTAAAAATTATAAATAATATATAGATATGAACTTTCATAAGAATCTATTTTATCTTGAAGATGAAATAGATAAATTAGATGATTTAAATATAGAAGATTGTGCAAATTATACTATACAAAAAAAATATCAAGGATTTACATTTAAAGGTGATAATAATAAATGTTTATTATTTGAATCACATCACTTAAATAATAAAATAGATGAAAATTTAAATAAATATAATATAAGAACTTTCCTTAAAACAAAAGATTTACATGATATGAAAAAATTAGAAGATCAATTAGATTCTTCTAATTTTTTTGAAGAATCTAATAATTATGGATATATGTATGATGATAAAATAAATGAATATAACGTATCTAATATAAATGAATGTATGGATAAATGTATAAAAGAAAATAATAATTGTACATCATTAATGTATCTAAAAGAACCATATGAATGTACATTTTTTAATAAAAAAATAATGAAAAATAAAAATTTAGATAAAAAATTTGAAGGTTATGATATTTATACTGTTAAAAAAAATAGTTTAAATGATTATAAAATAAATAAAAAAGATGAGATTTCTGATGATGTTTCTGAAATAGATATACATGATACTTTATATAATTGTTCGGGGTTATTATCTACGAATCCATTTTGTACAAATGAATATGATCCGAAAAATATTATTAAAAATAAAGATGATTCTTTATACAGTGAATGTAAAGAGATAAAAAAAAAAGATAATTATTCTGATCAAAAAAAGATATATAATAATCTATGTAGAGAAAAATATGGAGATGAATATATATTTGATGATTATGTTTTTAATAAAAATAATGTAGTTAAATGTGATGAAGGTGAAAAAATAAAATGTACATTAAATTTAAATACAGGATACATTGAACATTTTAATAATAATGATAATCATATACATTATATATACCTATATATAATTTTATTTATTATTGGAATATGTTTTTATTATTATTTTATAAAAAAAAATTGATTTTATTTTTTATCTATAAATTATTATTTATATATATTTAAATATATAATATATGCCTAAGAATATTAACGGAGGAAAGAAAGCAAAATCACAAAAAAACAGTAATACAGGTGTTAAATATCGAGATATTGAAGTTCCAATAGAAGAGTATGATTCACATGTTGCTATTATTACAAAAGTTTTAGGAGATGGACGATTTCATATACAAGTAGTTAATTCAGAAGGTACTATACCTGAAACATATATTGCAAATCTTTCAACTGGTACAAAAAATAAATATAGTAAAGGAATAATTTTGTCTGTAGGAACATATGTACTAATAACTTTTAGATCATTTCAAAAAAGTAAAGCAGATATTCTATTTATTTATAGAGATTCAGAAATAGATTATTTAAAAAATAATAATTATATTACTATTGATAAAGTAAATAATGCTACAGATGATATTGAATTTTTAGATTTTAAACCAATTGAATCGAATACAATTGATTTTACTTCTATATAAAAATGATTTTAAATTATTTTTCTAATTATATTTTAATATAGATGATTATAAAAAAAAATCATACATAGACCAAGTCCAAAAGGATTTGGATATGATGCACATTTAGAAAAAGTAGGTAGGTTAATGATAGGAAAAGATGGAAAATTATGGATAGTAAAAGAATATAATAAAAAGAATAGATGGATTATTTCTAATTTTTATAAAGAATATAAAAAATCAGAAAAGAAACTTATAAAGTTAATGAAAAAAAGTATTATTACATTTAATTATAAATCATACGAAGATATTATAAAAAAAAGATAAGAATTATTTTCTAAATCAATATATAAATAAAGAAAATATAAATATACCTGAAAATAATATAGAGATACTTATACCATCTAAATTATCTTTCTTAGTAAATCATGAATTTAATAAATTATGTTGTATATCAGGATATTATAAATATGTAATAAATACAGGTAGTGATTATTTAATAAATAATAAAAAAATAGAATATGGAACATATTTTTATAAATTAAATATAGACGGAAAAAAGTGGAAAGATTTTGATAAAGAATGTAAAAAATATGAAAAAGAATCAAAAAAAGAAGTTATAAAAAATATGAACATCGTAAAAGAATTAGATAAAAAAGAAAAAAAATATATATTAAAATATTATTCTTAAATTTTTATAATAATAGTATATTTTTATAATTATTTTTTGAAGATAAGAAAAATAATTATATTTTAAACTACACCTTTTTTTCTAATATAGTTAACGCAATTTAGAATCCCTACTAAAAATTAATTTTATATTTATAAATATAGATTTTTGAGAATAATTATTCTCCATCTTTTTGCAGTTTTTCCAGCTCTTCCTCCTCTTGCAGTTTTTTCAGGTCTTTCTCCTGTTTATTCACATATTCTTCTAGTTCACTAAGTAAGTCTGTAGCGTCTTTCAAGGCTTTTTTTCGTTCTGGTGAGTCGAAATTTTTATTTTTAATACTAGGGATTAACTTACTAGTTAAAAAATTTATTTGAAATCTGCTAACAGATATTGAAAATTTAAGCTCTTCAATTGGTAAAAAAGGACGAATTGAACATTCAGGCTGTTTAATTTCATCTTCATGTCTTTGTTTTGAACGACTACTAGAACAACCCATTTTATATTATATATTTTTAACTATAGAAAAAATAATATAGATAAATTTATCTGTCATTTTTATTATAATTTTATATAAATCGTTTATATATTTTAAGTATAATTCTTTTGCTGTTGTATTTTTACATCTGTTATTAGAATTAATTTGATAGAAAAATTTTTTAAGAATAGTTTATCTTGATTCATAATTTCTATTTTTGGAGATTCTTTCTCAAAATCTATTGAATTAAATTCATCTAAATCTTTTTTTATTTTATCACTTAAACCCTCTTTTTTACTACTTATACAACAACCCATCTTTATTGTTATTTTTTGATTAAATAAAAAGATAATCTATAAGATATATTATCTGTCATTTTTTTATTATAATTTTATATATAAAATTATAATGAATATGTATATTTATACATGAGTTTACAAGATAGTTTTGAAAAAATTAAAAATATAGAAAATATAAATAATATACCATATTTTTCATTTAAAGGAAAAATATTCTATGCAAGACATTGTAATGTATATGATGGTGATACATTTAGTGTAGTATTTGAATATAATGGTGAATTTATAAAATATAAATGTAGATGTAACGGATATGATTCGCCCGAAATGAAACCATTATTAAGTAATCAAAATAGAATTCATGAAAAAGAATTAGCAAATAAAGCTAAACATAGATTAGAAGAATTATTAAATAAACATCCTGATAAAATAATTAAAATAGAATGTTTAGATTTTGATAAATATGGTAGATTATTATTAAATGTATGGAATATGGTAGATGTTAAAATGATTAATGATATTATGATAGAAGAAGGTCATGGTAAAGCTTATTCTGGAGGTACTAAAGAAAAATGGTAATACATTGTTTAATAATATATTGTTTAACAATACATTGTTTAACAATACATTGTTTAACAATACATTGTTTAATAATATATTGTTTAACAATACATTGTTTAACAATACATTGTTTAATAATATATTGTTTAACAATAGATTGTTTAACAATACATTGTTTAACAATACATTGTTTAATAATATATTGTTTAACAATACATTGTTTAACAATACATTGTTTAATAATATATTGTTTAACAATACATTGTATTATAAATAGATATATTATCATTTCTATTTTTCACCTCATCATTTTCGGAATATAATTTATATGCATTTTCAATATCAATATATGTAATTTTTTTCATTAAATCATGTGATTTTCCAAATATTCTTCTAGAATGAACGATTTTTGTAAAATGCCATAAATTTTCCATATCGCCACCACTATATGTAAATGTATGAATATTTTTTTCAAAAAAATATAAAGGAATTTCTTTTTCTAAATCATTATTCAATATTTTCCAATTATTTTCTCTTATTTTTTTTATATATATATCTCTTAAATCTTTAGCATCATATGTATCAACTGTTATTCTCATTTTGAATCTTCTATTTAATCCTGGATTATAATTAAAAAATGATTTATTTAATTGTTCTTTATAACCTGCTATAAATACAATTGTATCTTTATTTTCTGTTAAATTTTGATTAATTGTATCTATACATTCTTTTGAAAATGAATCTGTTTCTTCTGCATTACCTAAACTATATGCTTCATCAATAAATAATATACCTCCTTTTGCATCATCAAATACTTCTTGTGTTAACCTAGCTGTATGTCCTAAATATTTTCCAATCAGTTCTGATCTTTTTACTAATGTAAATTTGTCTTTTTTTGCTATTTTTAAGCCATAATATATTTTACCTATAATTTTGGCAACTTCTGTTTTACCAGAACCCGGAGTACCTTGAATAACAAGATGCCATAGTTCTTCTTTATCATCTTCAAAATTTTGTAAACGATAAAATATTAAATCAATAATCATTTCTTTAACATTTTTCATTCCAATCATATTATTTAATTCTATTAAAGAATCCACGCATTTATTTAATGCTTTTAAGTTTATAACATATCTATTTTTATCATTAATATCATATTTTTTTCCTAATTCAATTAAATCGTCTAATGATTTAATTTCAACATCTATTGGTAATAAATTATCAGATTCTTTAAAATAATTATTAAAATCATCTAATTCGTTATTTATTTTTCTTTTTTTATTTATTCTTTCAATAATATTTTTAATTAAATTATTATTTTGTTTTTTTTCTTCATTGTCATCGTTTAATACAAAGATGATTGAATCCATAGAATTATCTTCTGGATCCTTATTATCTATATTTTCGTTATTATTTGTCATTTTTAATATTATATATTATTATTTTTTAAGTAATATATTTTTAGTTAACAATTAAAATAATATATATTAAATAATTTCATAAAAAAATTATTTAATATATATTATGGATAATAAAAATAAAATAGATAAGAGAAAGAGTAAATTTGATAAATCTATACTATTATATAATAAAAAAATAACATCATTAGTAAATCAATTAGAATTTTTATTTAAAAATAAATATATTGTTCAAGAATGTTATATTGAAAAAATGAATTTATTAAATGAATTATACAATAAAATAATAAATATTGAAAATATAAATGATAAAAAAAAAAATCATAAAAATATTATAAATGAATCCTTAGAAAAAATTTGCTGTAAAATAGGTTCAAATAATATCAAAAATATTCTTGATATATATTTACAATATGATGATTTTATTAATAATAAAAGTATAGAATATAATAATATATTAGAATATTATAATGAATATTTTATACCATTATCATGTAATAAAATAATAAATACTGAAAAATTTATGAAAAGTAATAATATTGAGATAATAGATTATCCAATAATCACAAAATTAATAGATTATTCACAAAATAATACATTATTTGAAAAAATAGAAGGTGCATCCATTATTTTTTACATAGATAAAACAAAGATCATATATATAAATGGATATTTTAAAAAAGATTCTTTAAATATATGTAAATTGTTAGATGAATTTAAAAAAAAATATATTTTAATTCAAGAAAATATAGAAAATTTAGATATTCCATTAGATTTTAAAGAAAAATATTTAGAACAGATTTCATTAAGAGATTTTATTATATTAAAGCCCGAAGAAATATCAGAATTACTTAAAAATGATTACAATAATTTTTTAAATTATAAAAATAAATCATTATCACAATTAATAAAAGAATTTGTAAAATCAAATATTGAAAATCAACGAAAAATAATAATATTATTATTAATTTCAGATGAAGAATCCCAATTTACAGCACATATTATATTTGATCTAATAACGGATAAATCATTTATATTAGAATCTTATTATTTATCTGATTTAATTTTTAACAGTTTACATTGGAAAATTCAAAAAATATTTAAAATATCTACTGAAAATTTTGAAAAAAATAAAAAAAAACTAGAAAATATTTCAATCAATGATATTCCATACGAATCAAGAATTTTATCTATAAAAGTTAGTGATAATATTAAATCAAAAGCTATTGAAAAATTAAAAGAAATAAATGGTAGTAAAGAAAATAGTATAAAAGCACAACAGTGGTTAGATGGATTTTTAAAAATTCCATTCAATATATTAAAAAAAGAACCAATTATTAATTTTTTTAAAACATTTCAACAAAAAATAGAAAAATATATTGATGTATTTACTATAAAAATATCAGAATTTAATTTAAATAAATTAGATACTACAAATCAGAATATATATAATATAATTATACAAATAATTGATGAATTTCATTCAAACACATATAAAAGTGAAAATTCATATAATAATTTTATAAAATATATTAATAATATTAAATTGAACATATATGAACATAATATAATAAATATTATGAATAAATATATTATTAAAAATAATATAGAAGATAATGATGTTTATATACAAACATTAGATTCAGAATATACTTTAGATAATCCTCTTCCATCCGAAGAGATTGTAAATAATTGTATTACACAATTAAATTATTTTAAAAAAATTAAAAAAGAATTATTTGATAATAATATTATTAATAAAAATAATATTGAAATCATGATGAAAAAATTAAATGATTTAGAATCTATGTTAAATTTAAATTTAATTAAAAATGAAGAAGAAAATACAGAAGAAATAATGGATGAAAATTGCAGATTTAAAAAATATATATTAAATAATTTAGAACAATTTGAAGAATTTATTAATGAATGGAATAATTTTAAAATAAATAAAAAAATGTATATGAAAGAAGTCGATAAAATATTAGATAAATGTACATATGGACAAACAGATGCAAAAGTTCAAATGAAACGAATTATTGGACAATGGATGAATGGTGTTTCAAAAGGTCAATGTTTTGGATTATGTGGTCCACCAGGAGTAGGAAAAACAACTTTATGTAAGAATGGTTTAGCAAAATGTTTATTTGATGAAAATGGAGAAGAGAGACCTTTTGCATTTCTTCCATTAGGGGGTGCAACAAATGGTAGTATTTTAGAAGGTCATCATTACACATATTTAGGTTCAACATGGGGAAAAATTGTGGATATATTAATGGAAAAAAAATGTATGAATCCTATTATATATATAGATGAATTAGATAAAATAAGTAAAACAGAACATGGAAAAGAAATTATTTCTATTTTAACACATATTACAGATCAATCTCAAAATAAAGAATTTTATGATAGATATTTTGCAAGTATACCTATTGATTTATCAAATGTATTATTTATATTTTCATATAATGATAGAGATAATATTGATAAAATATTAAGAGATAGAATCCAAGAAATAAATATTAAACCATTATCTTTAAAAGAAAAATTAATTATTAGTCAAAATTATATTATTCCAGAAATATCAAATAATATTGGATTCTCAACTTCTGAAATAATTTTTAGTAATGAAATTTTAATGAAAATTATTAATGAATATACTTATGAAGCAGGAATCCGAAAATTAAATGAAATATTATATGATATTATAAGAGATATTAATCTAATAAAAATAACAAATGATGATATTCATGACTATCCTATTCATATTGACGAAAAATATACTGAAAACATATTATGTAATATATCTAAAATAAATATTAAAAAAATAGATAATATTCCAAGAATAGGAATGGTAAATGGATTATATGCAACAACATCTGGTTTAGGTGGATTAACAATTATACAAGTTATGAAAACAATATCCGATAAAAAATTAGGTTTAGAAAAATTAACTGGAAATCAAGGAGATGTTATGAAAGAAAGTATGAATTGTGCATTAACTTTAGCATGGAATATAATACCAGATATTATAAAAAAAGATATATATGATAGTAAGGATGGATATGGTTTACATATCCATTGTCCCGAAAGTTCTACCCCTAAAGATGGTCCTTCTGCAGGATTAGCAATAACAACCGCTATTATTTCACGTTTAACAAACATTCCTATTAAAAATGATATTGCAATGACGGGTGAAGTTGATTTATTAGGTAAAGCGTGTCAAATAGGAGGTTTATATTCAAAATTAGAAGGAGCTTTAAATGCTGGTGTTAAAAAGGTATTAATACCTAAAGATAATGAAAAAGATTTGGATATAATATTTAAAAAAGAGGAAAATGAAAAAATAGATTTAAAAAATTCAAATTCTATTAAAAAAATAGATTCTTATTTGCTTTTAGAAAATAGTTCCTACAAAATTGATATGAATAAAAGAATATTTAAAAATAAATTAGATATATATCTAGTAAATGATATTTTTGAAGTATTAGAGCATGCATTAGTTGAAAATAATTTGGAATTTAAAAAAACATTTTAATAAATAAAAATAATTATAAATCGCGTTTACTATATAAATTGTGGTAAATTTTAAAAAACCAGTTTAAATCAAGTCGGATTTATAACACTCTTTAAGAATGTTTTACAGACTAAATTTAAAAAACCATTTTTGATGGAAAAATATTTTAACTTTTATCTTAATTTATTATATTAAATTATTAAGATATTGTATAATAATTTAAATTTTATAAATTTTATAAAATAATATTTATTCATATAAATTTTTTTTTATAATTATTCAAATATTAAAATATTATATAATATTATATATATTATGAATAATGATTTAAATGAAAATTTAGATAATTATTTAGTAATTAATCAAGATGTAATAATAACAGAAAATTTGGAAATAAATGAAAATGTTCAAATAGATGGTAATTTATCTATTAGTTCCAAATTATTTGTAAAAGAAGATATAAATACAGTTAATGAAAATTGTTATGGTTTACTTTCAAGTTATGGTAATTTGTATTCAAAAGGTAATATATATGTATCAGAAAATTCAGATGATAAATATATTTATATGGAAAATGATGGATCACTAACATGTAATAATATTACAATGGATAATATATCAATTAATAATAATAAGAATAATAATATTTCTATCGGTTATAATACGAATTCAATAAATAAAAATAATAATACTATTTCATTAGGTAGTAATAGTGGATTACATTATCAAACAGATAATAGTATAATTCTAAATACTAAAAAGAGTAATTTAAATGCACTAGAAGAAGGATTATATATATATCCAATTAGAGAAGATAATACAAATCAAATATTAAATTATAATACTATTACGAATGAGGTTACATATAGTAATTACGATATGTTATATGGTGCGACTGGTGCTACTGGTGCTACTGGTGTTACTGGTGCATCTGGTTCTCAAGGTGCTACTGGTGCTACTGGTGTTACTGGTGCATCTGGTTCTCAAGGTGCTACTGGTGCTACTGGTGTTACTGGTGCATCTGGTTCTCAAGGTGCTACTGGTGCTACTGGTGTTACTGGTGCATCTG
>Ga0214921_10005426_pt1 | contig 18036 bp, 14 predicted proteins | sample LL1505_MetaG_FD_177992 | JGI IMG/M metagenome (GOLD analysis project Ga0214921, IMG submission 177992) | Freshwater microbial communities from Lake Lanier, Atlanta, Georgia, United States - LL-1505 | ecosystem: Environmental > Aquatic > Freshwater > Lake | place: USA: Georgia | collected...
CGAGCTTTCGGACTGTAGCTCGCTCACGGCTCCTTCAAGCCCTGCAATTCGCCCGTCGCGCTCGCTCACCGCTCCTTCGAGCCCGGCGATTCGCCCGTCGCGCTCGCTCACCGCTCCTTCGAGCCCTGCAATTTGCCCGTCGCGCTCGCTCACCGCTCCTTCGAGCCCGGCGATTCGCCCGTCGCGTTCGTTCACCAGTCCAGACAAATGAACGCTATTTCCTGCGGCGCGCTCGGCATCCAATGCCGTTTGCAATTCATGAATGCGAGCGTTCGTGGAGTGGACTTGGCTAGTGAGCCTATCGAATTCCAAAAATATCGATTGCAAGGCCTCCGTCGAACCTCTGGCTGCTTCTGCAAACTTAATAGTCTTTTTGATGTTTTGTGCTTGCGCAGCAGATAGAAGGGATTTGTAGAGCTCGATAGCCAAAGGGGGAAGATCGGACTCAAGAACAAGATCTTTTGTATCAAACTTGTTATGCCTTAAATTTTTGTCAAAAAATGAAGATGAGAAATGATCAACCCTCTCCTCAAAATCTTTGGGTAGCGGCAACGAGAGCTTGGTGGCGACATCCCTCAAGGATTTCGCTGGATTCAAAAATATTTCATCATATTGAAAAAAAGCAACTTCAAGATTTTTGCAGTATTTTAGAATCGAAAGCCAATAGTTGATGAAAACCATCCCGGCATGCGGTAACGATAGTCCTTCGGCCTTGTTCAAAGACCTTATGACGCTCACTGGATCTCTCACGGCACAAACAATCTTTGTATTAAAGCCAGCATGCTGAAGAACAGCGAGCCAGAACGGAACAAGAATACCCAGCCTTGGCTCTTTCAAAACCGAGAGTGTATTTGAAAGAGAATAATTCTGTTTTACAATTTCCAATGCCTGAAGGGCGTATTTCGAGCGATCCATATCACTCAAATTCGACCAATCCACCTCGGATGTGCTGTGCCAAGCCCGACCGAGTCGAGGGAGCAATTTTTCATTAAATAGATAAACATCATTATCTTCAAAAAAGCCCTGCGGGTTGTTTGCGGTTCCTCCTACCAAATTGTCTGAGTTCTTTGCCCCTAAGCACTCCAGAAGTCGCGCGGTGACACTTGTGCCAGAACGATGCATGCCGAGCACGAGTAGCATCGTCGGACGCAAAGCAGGCAAAAGGGAATCCTGACTGGAATTACGGGAGGATTCTTTTTTAAGAAGGTTTTTTTTCATACAAAAATCTTTTTTTGAAAGAGAAATCAATTAAACTTGGGCAGCTTGCTAAAGTCTCGGAAGGCAATCTCCGATTATTTCTGGCTTTACTTCCATTTTTCTCCGAAAATTATCTTGGGCGATCTCATCCAAGGCTCTGGGAGTAAGCTTTTATCGAGTGCTTTCAGGATTTTCAGGATGGAGGCTTTCCCTTGTGAATGGATAGCCAATCGCTTGCTCCAAATGGCCGGAATGGCGGCCATGGCATCAAACTTGGCTTTACAGATGACCTCGCCTTGACCACGAATTGAGACTGCCTTGATCATTTGAAGATTCAACAAAAGATGGGCCGGCAGGAACAACCAAAAAAGGAGTGGAGGCATGTTCTTCAGATAGACCCAAGCGAGATTGCGGTGGCCATGGTAGACAGCAAAATCGCTGTAGCTGTCTCCTGTGCTGCCAGCTCCCCGGTGTCTTACTACAGCCGTGGGCACAAACCAACACTCGTGACCGGCCAATCGCAGCCGAAAGCCCACATCTAAGTCCTCGCAGTAGCAGAAAAAATCCTCGTCAAAGCCCCCGATGGCCTGAAGGGTCGCGGTTCTAAAAAAAGCCGCAGCCCCGCATGGTGAAAAAATCGGGCCTGCCGCGAGGTCCAATTCCACAACCGGGCGCAAGTGACCACCTCTCCAGGCAAGACCGCTCAGGTGGTATTGATCGCCGATGCCATCAGCCAGCTCCGGATTCTCATCCAGAAGTTGAAGGCTCCCAAAAGCAGCGGCCTCTGGATGCCGCCGCGCCGCCCCCACCATGGCAGCAAGCCAATCTGGCTCGGGAAAAGCATCGGCATTCAGCGTTGCGAAAAAAGGCGTCGCCGTCTCGCGGAGAGCGCGGTTGTTGCCTCCCGCAAATCCCAGATTGCGTCCATCCCGGATAATCTCGATAGGCAATCCAGAAGAAAAGTCATCAGCAAGCAGACCATCCCTTGAATTGTCCACCAAAAGAACTTTGCGCGGAAGAAGAGTCTGCCGCGAAAGAGACGCGAGACATCGACGCAAATCCTCGTGCCCATCATAAAAAACAATCGATACCGTAACTGCCGAGTCAGCAGCAGAAGAAGAAGTTGCCGAGGGCTCTGTCATAGCATGCTCAGCTAGAGCATTAAGCTCTAAAATACAGCCCTGCTACCTCCTCCGCGGGCCCATCCATTTTTATGATACCGTGCTCCAACCAGATCGCGCGGTTGCAATGGCGCAATGCGAAGTCACGCGAATGGGTGGCCAAGACCAAGATTTTGGTCTGATGGAGCATCTCGTCCAACCTTGCTGCAGCCTTCACCTGAAATTCCTTGTCCCCCACGCTCAGCCACTCGTCCATAACGAGAATTTCCGGCCGCAGCATGGTGGAGACGGCGAAGGCGAGTCGCATTTGCATGCCTGAGGAATAGGTTCTCACCGGTAGGTCAATGAAGTCTCCGAGCTCTGAGAAATCGATGATCGCCTCTAGATTTTTATGAATGAAATCCCGCCCCAGACCGAGAACCGCCGCGCGCAGAAAAATATTCTCTCGGCCGGTGGATTCAGGATCCGTGCCGAGCGAGATGTTAATGAGTGAACCCACAGTGCCCGTAATGCGGGCAGTTCCACTGGTCGGAGCATAGATTCCAGCCAGCGCGCCCAGCAGAGTGGTCTTGCCCGACCCATTATGCCCCAACAGGGCCACGCGTTCCCCTTCACAGATGCGAAAGTTCAGATTCGTGAGCGCCTGCACCACGATATGCCCAGTATGGTCTGAAGCCACGATGCCGCCGGTGGCGACTTGGATGACTCGTTTTCTAAAAGATCGCGAGCTGGCATTGAATATGGGGAAGTGCACCGAGGCATCTCGAAATTTGATCATTTCAGACGCCTGGACCGCAGTGGTGGATTCAGAGGTTTGCATCACAGCCAATAAACAATTCGGTCACGCGAGCGCGCGAAGGTGATTAAGGCGATCCCCCACCCGATGAGTGCCACCAGCGCCGCAGCGATCCATACCTTCCCGGGCGGAATGCCACCCATCAATGGAAGACGGACGAGATCGATGAGCCAATAAAACGGATTCCAAGTGAAAATTTTTGCGATGACGCCAGCGGCTTGAGCTGGCATCCACCAAATCGGAGTCAAGAACATCATAACGGGTATAACGCTATCGATGGTCCTAGGAAGATCCCGGTATCTGGCGGCGAGGATGCCAAGAACCAATCCGATCCAGGAAAGATTGATCATGACCAGAAGGAAGCCAGGGACTGCCAAAAATGCGTTCATGTTTGAGTGGCCGCCTGTGAGCCAGAGGGCCACTGGGTAAATCACGAGGTTGTGAGCAAAGAAAAGCGTGTTGCGCCAAGCGACGCGGGCCACATAAGTGAAGAGCGGAGCCGATGTCTGCCGAATCATCGTGGCCTCCGAGATAAAAGCTTGGCAAGATTCGGTAAACATCGACACGATCAAATTCCAAACAATCATGCCCGCCGCGACATAAGGGACATATTGGGAAACGGGGATCGAGGACATCGGACCAAACAACAGAGCAATCGCTGTGATGAGAGCCGCCGTGCTGGCTACCAACCAGAAGGGACCGAGAAGCGAGCGGCGGTATCTGTGCCGCATATCCTGCCATCCCAGCAGATGGATCAAGCTGGCAAATTTTCTTGATCGCGCCACATCTAAAAATGCGGCTTTCAATTTTTCTAGCATGAGTTGTTTAGTTCACCGAATCACCGAGGTTTAATCAAGCTTTTTATACAACAAAATTTTATTTTTTATTTATAATTAATTTAAAATAAGAATTATAGATTGCTTATTGCCGTTTTATTAAGGCGGCAACTTGAGCTGAAAGACATTTTCGAGCAGCGAGCAATCCAAGCGAGAGTTTTGAGCCCGAGTTGCGGGCAGGGAGTAGTCAGCCGTGGCAATCGGGTAGATTTTTTCAGGAATGAGCGCCGGAATCGTTAACCATCGGCGGTCATAGACCGCCGCTACAGTAGAGTCAAAAAGCATTCAGCTTTTGGTATAAGTAGCAGCGCGAACGGTCGAAAGCGATGACTTCGCCAAGCGAAGCCAGCGAGCGCTGCAGCTCAAAGCCAACCTGACCATTACTGTCGGCAAGGAGAATTTTGGGAGTCATGGAAGACATAAAAAAGTGGTTAGCCTGATAACCCGAGTCTAACATGCCGACCGAAGCGTCAAACCGCATCCAATGCGTGAGCTTCGAGCATGCGTTGTAAAAATTCCTCTTTTTCGGATCTGGGGCGGGCAATGTGGCCGAATTCGCGCAGTGCACCAATGTCTCGAACCTGTAATCGATGCTTTTCAAATGTTTGTAAATAGAACGCCTGCGAGCGGGCTACCAAAGGAAAATTTCGCCAATGCCCATCAGCCTTGTCTCCATAGCGCACATTGGCTAAAATCTTTCCAGAGATTGAGAGGTTGCTTGCAGCGAAAGCCAACATCTCTTCCAGTTTATCATCAGCGAGGTGAATGAGGACGGAGAAGGCCCAAATAAAATCAAATCCTTTACGAAAATTGAGCGATGAAAGATCATGGCAATGAATGAGAATTGGGTTTTTCTGGTCAAGACCAGATTCCTCCAATTCGTTACAGGCCTCCTTGAGAGTCTCGGTTCTTACATCCAAGCCAACATAGTTTCCCTGATCGAGATATTCGATTAGGGGCAACCCTCCCCTGAGGGTTCCACAACCAAAATCCAGTAACCTATGGTGTGGTTTCAAGCCGGCTCCCAGAAGGAATTCTATTTGGAAGCGCCGTTTCACATCCCATAAATCGGCTGGTCCCACTATAGAGTGTCTGACTGAGTATTGAGATTCTTTCATTTGTCTTGAGTGATTCCACATACTTTAAATCCATTCCTCACATAGGCTTTCGATATCCGACCGAACATAGAAGTTGCCACAGATCGAATCGTCTTCAAGCAGTCGGTTAGCGAGTTGGTCTACAAGTCCGGCATCATAAATCGCGCTCGCATTGCGGGACTTTAGCTGCCCAGCAAGCAAAGCTGCATCTGGGTCGATTGTAGACAGAACTCGACCGCCGCTTGCGACAATCTCCTCGTATTTTATCACATGCTCCGGCAGCAAATGGGATGCATACTGCGAGAAATACCATTTTAGGATAATGATTTGCCGTTCGAGACGGTCGGACTCCGAGGATAAAGCGGCCTTCAGGCATGCATCGAAGGCTTCACCATATGGAAGGCGCCCCTGATTGACGGGCGCTTGAATGGTGTGCCAAGAAAGCAGGACAGCTAAGGGATTTCGGATGATTGCATAGCAAGGATATACATCTTTCAGAACAGACAGCGTGGCTGTAAAAAAGTTTGGATGTTTCACAACAAGCCGGAATCCTTCCTTCAGATTTTTACCAAAAACCACTTCTTGGTTTTGGACAGTAGACGGACGGAGTCGATCGCTAGCTATGGTCGATTCGAAAGGATTATCTGGAATGCTACCGCCTCTAGCCTTACTGATTGCGCGTCCACAACCCAGAAGCGAGTGTCTTTGCGCGGTGTAGAAGGCAGATATCCGCTCAAGGTAGCCATCAGGAAACGGAACACCAACAAGACTGGAAGGATTCATAGGCTCATGCAATGCAACACATTGAGGCAACATATTAAGCAGTGAACATGTTAGTGTTGTGCCAGATCGAGCAATGCCAGTCAGTATGATATCCATTTTAAAACTTGAATAAAAATTCCGATGGGATTTTTTCTGTTTTGCTCCGCATTAAAAACGATGCGCACAATCATTCGGTGTTTTATCGAAACAAAGCAGAAAGCACCCTCAGGAAAAGACGACTCTCTTCTTCAATTGAGTGTTGATGGACTTGGTGAAAAGCTGCCGATAGAATTGTCTCCGCGGAACCATTGGACATTCTCTCCAAAGCATCTCGGCAAGAAGCCACAATCGAGCCCATGTTATAATCCGGTCGCAGGCAGTTGATCCTGTCGAAACAGAACTCCCGATTGCCCACGCAGTCGGGGCAAACAACAAGCGTCCCCATCGCCATCCCCTCGAGGGCTGGAAGATAAAACCCTTCCTTCGCGAGGGGTAGAAAGATGGTGACGGATGCCTGGCCAAGCAGGGAGAGAAAATCCCGACGCGGAAGCGAATTGGCCAGGCATGTGTGTGGAACTTTCATGTCCGCCAACTTGCCGGAAAGTTTCCTGGCAAGCTCGGGATTCTTGGGACCGGCAATGAGCAACGGTATTTCCCGCTCGCGGGACGGCTCGGGAAATTCGTCGAAATCCAGTCCCGCCGGGATTGTAACGACCGGCCCATTGACCTTGCCGGACGCCAAGATGGCAATCTCGACCTCCTTGCTCACACAGATGCGGATGGCCCTCCGCGAGAGGAACGCATGGCGCGGATCTGTAGGGTCACCGTGACGGACCCCTTGGATCAGGTTGATGGTAGGCGTGGGGCAGTATTCAGGAACGGCAAGCCAATCCATACCACCAAGGAAAAGAGCGTCCGCATGACAGGGGTCCCAGGCCTCTTGGATGCACTCCCCAGCGGAAAACCAAGGATTTGATATATCCAACGCAGAGCCCTCAGCGAAATGTATTGTCGGGCGGAAGGCAGTGGACTTCTTGGAGTGACAAAAATAATTCCAGACCTTGAGGTGCCCGCCACTGAAGCGGTCGAAATGCCTGTAGAAAGCAAGGGTTTTCAAATCCGGCGGGGGAATTTTCATTCCAGCCACTTCCTCAAATTCCAACCCAGAAAGCCCTGCAGAGATCGGATTTTTTCATCGTAGATTTCATGAAGGATCGGCAGAAGCGTGGGGCGAATAGGATCAGGAAAACCCGCGAATTCCGGCTCTCGAAGCGTGGATTCCTCGGGGAGAAGCAGCGGTTCCACTCTCAGATGTTTCCAGCATTTGTCAAGGTAGGAAGCAGGATTCCCTGCGAGTTCCTCGAAGCGCAGGACCAACAATTGGTCTTGCCTGTAGAAACGGAGCCAGTTTTTCAAGCAGACCTCGTAGTCACCGCGCATGATCGAGCCGCGTGACAGGAAGTGATCGGCGAACCACTGGTCCGAGGCCTCTTCAATTTGCATTTCAGCTCTAGCTAAGGCCATATTTGCAGCCGACCAAGCACGCTCGATCGGGTTGCGGAGCGTGTAAAAAAGACGCAAGCCAGGGAATGTGCCATGGCACTCCTCGATCGTCCCCGGCAGCAAACAGGCATAAGCTGGCGTGATCTCGCCTTGAAGTTTCTCGTCCTCCTTGGAAAAAAGTCCCCGATACCAATCGATTCCCTTGGAGCGATGGATATCCCAAAAATGAACCTCCTTGCCTGAGGGAAAGGAGATGCGAGGGTGCTCGGCAAGACTGCGATGAAGCCAAGTTGTTCCAGCTTTCTGGGCACCGATTCCAAGAAAATTTAACATGATGCCAGCAGACCAAGAATCGCAAGCCAATCAAGCCCAGTTTTATGCTAACCTCGAATGGCTTGATTGAATCATTTAACCTGATCATCGTGAAGTGGTCTGCGAAATAAATCCGATTCTGCGAGCTCCCACGAAATCTAGCAGACGGGCTCGGCGCATCGGCGGAAGGTTTTCGGCATCGGATGGGCAAAGACTGGAACCACCAGAGCTAGCAGGGATGCGGTCTTTGCTCTATGGCTTCGATGTTTTTTCCGCCACGGACGAGGAATTGATCACCCGCTTCAACCGCCACAATGAAGAAGTCCGCAAATCTTTCAAAATGCGACCCGCTGGCTTGCTCGTCGTGGACTGAGAGAGAGGAAATTCCCGGAGGGAATCTGCGCATTCCTGAAGGAACCCATCCGACCGCATGACTTTCCCCACCTGGACCGGCGAAGGACAGAACCTCGCAAAATGAAAAACGGCGGCTCTTGTGGGCCGCCGTTTTTGAAAGATACCTGGTTTTCCTTAGAAGGATATGTTCAGCCCCGCACTGATGATGTTGTTCGTGTAGTTCTGGCTTCCAAAGTTCACGTTGTAGAAGACCGATCCTGTCACGCGCTCGCCGATCTGAGCGGTCACCCCGGCGCCGGCAAACATGCTGTCGCGGTAGGGATCCCCGGTCGAGAAGTCGAAGTCTGGGCCGCTTCCACCATCCAAGGCCGCGCCGATATCGCGCGAGTTGTTGAGGAACTCGTGCATCCAGAAGCCGCGCACCTCGGGGATGAGTTTGAGGTTTTGATTCACCTCCCAAGTGTAAGCCAAGCGGCCGCCTAGGTTGGTTCGGAAGCTGTTTGCGTTTTGCTGGCCGAGTGCGAGGTCCAGGCTGTCCGCACCGCTTTCCGTGAATCCGCCAATACCCACATAAGTGTATTGAGCTCCGACGATCGGACCGAGAGTGAATTGACCGACTTCAAAGTCTTTACCGAGGTTGATCGCAGCACTAAACTGTCCGCTGTTCGGATCGGCGCTTGCTGTTCGATCGATGGCTCCAAACTCGATAGAACGCTTTGTCTGGAAACCGGTATATCCGCCGCTTACGACAGCATCTGCATAATATCCGCTGTCAGTGGCATAACTGGCATAGGCGCCAAAGAGGGCGCTATTACCTTGGGTGCTGCCGCCACCGTTGTATTCTGCATAGCTGTATTCGTAGCCTGCAAAGAGACCCGTAACTAAATTGCCACCGAAATCGTAGTCCGCACCGGCCAAGAAGCCTCCTGCATTGTTGCGGTAATTTGGAGCATCGCTGTATCCACGGGCGTTGGAAAACTCGCCATTCAGCAAGACCCAAGAATTCCAATTCGTGTCAACAGCCGACTCTTTGATAGGAGAAGCTGTCTTGGCATCGGCCACGCTCTTGCCATCTTTGTCATATTTGATCGGCTGTGTGGCTCCAATCGCTTGGAACCCCTTCGCCCCCAATCGCACAGAGCTGGTGCGCTGATTGAGAAGTTGCGTTTGATTGTAAGTCTGCTCAATCGCGATATTGGCCAAGCTCTCGTAGAAGCCTGCAGAGATTTGGTCAAAAGCTGAGGGATATTGCCCCGCTGTCAGCGAATCGAGAGCGATACTCACTGCTTGGCGATCGCCATTGGTTGCCACGATGAAGCTGTCCAAGGCTTTGGCGACATTCTTTTGGTTCGGTGTGATCGCCACGCGAGTGTAGGAGTCCGGAGCGAGCAGCAAGGTTCCCACGGTGCCGCTGTTCAGGAACCGTGCGCGGAAGGCTTCTGGCGTGTTGATGGCGTCGAACGCCCCTGTGATGCTCGAGGCGAAGATAAAGTCATAGCGTTGACCGTAGGCGAGCGAGTTGCCACCGAAAGGAACGACATTCAGCGTTCCATCAAGGACAGCTGGTCCATTAACAATGTATCTGTCAAAATTGGAAATCGAAGCGATTTCCATGATCATAACCGCGCTGGGATTCATGGTGATCGAGGCGTAGGTCTGAGTTCCCGGCGAGTTGCCGGCGTTCAGTGTGCCCGAGACGATGACAGGCGCGTTAATGAAGCCTGAGCCACCAAGCGTTCCACCAGTTTCAACCACAAAGGTGTTGGCAGAGAGGTTTCCGTTGACCTCGAGAAGGCCATTGACAACATCAGTGGAGACAACTTGAACCTGGCCATTTATCGTAAGGGAGCCAGTAGCATCAACAACCAGCGAACCGTTGCCCGACATGTTGCCCGAAAGCGTTTGGGCAACTGAGCTGGAGTATTGGAATGTGCCGTTGTTGCTAATCGGCGCTGTGTAGTTGTTGTTGGTTCCGAGCGATCCACTACCACCAATTTCGATGGTTCCCTGCGAAATTGTGATAGGATTGTTAAATGCGTCACTTGCCGTCAGGACAATCGTTCCGCCACCTTCTTTGTTTAGGGTCGCGGCGTTAATGGGCTTGTTGTAGGTCTGATTGGTGCCAGTAGGCGTGTCGATGTTCGAGGTGGCGTTCCCTTGGTAGCGGAAGCGGGACGAGAGATCAACCACGACGCCTGGCGCGTAGGTGAGTGTGCCGCCATCGAAGTAGATTATGCCGTTAGTAGATGGTTTGTTCAAACCATTCACATGACCAAGGAGGATGGTGCCGTTATTGATGTAGGTAGCACCTGTGAAGTTTGTATTATTGCCGGAGAGCAGCAGGGTTCCATTTCCATTCTTGGTCAGGTTTCCGCTTCCGGACATCTCACCACTGATCGTAATGGTTTGGATGGCGTTTGCAGTCAGGTTGTATCCAGCGTTCGCCACATTGCCCGTTACATTCAGATTCGCCGTATTTGCAGCGAAGGTTTGGTCAGCAGCGAGTGTAAGGTTCAAGGCAACATTCTGCGCGAGATTGGAATTGTTGGTGATGCCGCCGGCACCAATCGCGACATCATTTCCACCCACTGAATAGCTGCCTGTGGCATTGCTGGAGAAGGTCAACCCTTGAACAGAAGTGACGAGATCGTTGGTGCTATTGCCTTGGCCGCCTCCGGCGAAACCCGCGAAGACGATCGCGTTACCATTCGACGGAGGGACACCCGGAACACCTGGACCAGGGCTCCATTGCTCGGTTGAAGACCAGAGACCAGTTCCTGTTGTCGTGGTTGTGTCAAATCCTCCGTTTGCTTGGGCGGATCCGATCAGGATTGCGAAGATCGCTGAGCCCAAAACAAGGGAGAGGACAGAATAGTTTATGTTCATGGGTATGGCGGATCGCTAATCGAGGCCGATTTTCGGATAAAAAAACACGAGGTGTCAATTTTTTTTGAGGCATCTTAGAAATCAGCGGATTTTGCCTTTTCCAAAAGGGCTCTGGGCTCAACCTCGTTTGGATACCGGAGCACCGCGAGATCAAGACACTCAACGGCCTCCTTGCTGTAGCCGAGTTCCAAATAGACCTCACCGAGGGTTTGGAGGATGTAAAGTCGGTTGGGGTTGGCAAGGCGAGCGAGTTGGAGTCGCGGTAGCGCTTCACTGGTGTTTCCGGATTTCCAGAGAGCATAGCCTTCGAGAAAAGCAATCGGCGTGGCCACCGGATCCAGGGTTTTCCAAGCCGTCGCCGCCATGTGGGCTTGGAGGATGGCCTGACGGTAATCCTCTTGGCGTATGGCGCGGCGCGCGAGATTCACATGGTATTCCTGCCGGATCGCGGCGACCGCGTAGATCGATCCCATAATCAGCATCACAAAAGCTACTGCGGCGGCAAGTCCGATGGGCCAAAAAATAATGCGTCGGGATTTTTTTGAGCGATATCTTGCAACGAGCAAAATGGAAAGCAAAAGCGCCAAGTAAACCTGTTGATTAATCCTTTCCAGAGGAAAATCGAAGCACGAGGCCGTTGCGTAAGCCGCGAGCCCTGCAAGAGAGAAAATGGTGATCCACGCTGTTCGCCTCTCCAAGGGGTCGCGCAGCGCTGAAAGCCCCCGAAGAAACGCGGCCAGAAATACGGCCAAAAATGTTACAAATCCGAGGACGCCCTTCTCCGCAAAGGCCCAGAGAAAGTCGTTGTGAGGCTGAGCCCAGTTCGTGAGAATGCTCGAAAAATCGCGGCCCGGGCGGCCCAGATATTCATGCATGCGGATCGTGAAATTTCCTGCGCCGACGCCTGTGAAAAAATGGTCGCGAATCATTTCGAGGGTTAATCCCCAGACCATGAGACGGCCTCCATCGATTTTGGAAAAATCCCCCGTGAAAATCGTTTGCACCCGCTGTCCGACGGGATTGTCTGTGGTAATTGCAACTGTCGCCGCGGCGATCATCAAAAAGGCCGCCGCTGCCGCGAGAGCAAGGCCTCTGCGCGAAAGGACAAACCCGAGATTTCTCCCAAAAAAAATAATTGAGGTGCCAGCGACAAAGAGACCAGCGCCTAGCCCGATGTAGGAGGCGCGTGATTGGAGCAACACAATCAGAAAAATCGTTGCCAGCCCGCAAATCGCGGAAGCTGCCCGCCACAGTCCCTGCTGGATGAAAACCCCGCAAAGACAGAAGGGCGCAAGCAGATTCAGAAAGCCTGCGAAGAGATTCACATTCGACATCAGACCTGTCACCGCCTCGGCTTCGGCGCGTGTCGGGACTCCCAATCCGAATTTTGAAAACATCTGGTAGTAACCGACAGCAGAGGCTCCCAATGCCGCGATTGACACTACGCGGACAAGCAAGACCGGCCAACGGGGAGTGGCCGACAAGATGAGACACGAAAGACACAAAACCACAAACGCGCCGATCGTTCGGAACAGGTCATTGAATCCGGCAGTAGGATTGATCGCGAACACTAGAGACGACGCCGTCCATAGGGTGTAGAGCCCGAAAAAAGCGATCACCGGGTTCCACAAAATAGAAAAATCAAACCTCTTCCAAACCGTAGGCCGGGCGCAGAAGGACAATGCAACTGCCAGAAAAACCATCAGCGCCAACAGGCGTGGCAACAGGGACACATCATAAATCCAGAAGCCAACAATCCAGTTCAGAACGACGAGGAGAAATCCAAAGAAAACCTGGGCCATATTCAAGGTGCAGCGATATCCGCGTTTCTGCGAAGCCAGTCGCGCACCTCTGCCTCGCCCATCCGATGCAGGCGCGGCGCAGTTTTTTCGAGTTCATCGATCACAGACCGGATCCTTGGCTGGCGGGTGAGTTTCTGGATTTTCGGATGCGAGGTGGGCGATTGAATTTCGCAACCGTGCGTGGATTCCTCGCTCATTTTTTCGCCGGGTCGCAGGCCTGTTATTTCGATTGGAATATCCCGATCCGGAACAAACCCGGAGAGCTCGATCATCTGCTGCGCCAAGTGGTGAATTTTGACAGGCCTTCCCATATCCAACACAAAAATTTCACCCCCTTGCGCGAAAGTGGCACTTTGCAATACGAGGCCGACTGCCTCGGGAATGCTCATGAAATAACGCTCCATCTCCGGATGCGTAACAGTCACCGGACCGCCAGACGCGATTTGCTTGCGGAAAACGCGCACCACGCTGCCCGACGAATCCAGAACATTTCCAAACCTCACGGAGCAAAATGCGGTGGGATGGGAGCGACTTTCCTGCAATTCAGCGACAATGAGTTCCGCAAGGAGCTTCGTCGCCCCCATCACGCCCTCGGGGTTCACTGCCTTATCCGTCGAGACGAGAACAAATTTTTTGCAGCCATGCTCCATGGCCGTCCTGGCCGCCACCAGGGTGCCCAGTGCATTATTCCGGATAGCCTCGGCGGGCTGACGCTCCATGAGAGGAACATGTTTGTGGGCCGCCGCATGAAAGACATAAGCTGGCCTCCACCGTGCGTAAGCGGCGTCCATCGCGGCGGCATCGCAAACATCCACCGCCAGCGGCTCGATCGACACATCCTTGAAGTCCCGAGCCAATTCCCGCTCGAGAGCGAAAAGCGCGGGCTCCGAACGCTCCACCAAAACAAGCCTCGTGGGCGCATGCCGTGCGATCTGCCGACAAAGCTCGGATCCAATGCTACCACCTGCCCCGGTAACCATGATCGTTTCTCCTGAGAGAAGCTTGCCGATCTCGGCTTGGTCCAAAGAGACTGGCTCGCGCCCCAACAAATCTTCCGGCGACACATGGCGCAGGTGACCTACAGTCGGATTCCGCTTCAGAAATGCATCCACGGGTGGCAGGATGGCATGGTCAATGCCCACTTCGTTGAGTGTGTCGATCGTTTCCTTGATCAAACCTGCCGTGGCCCAAGGCATGGCCAAGATGCATTTCGCCAATTCCAACTTGGCCGCGATGCGCGCTAAATCGCGTCGACCTCCCAGCACTTGCAAGCCGTGGAGAGTTCGTCCGATTTTGTTTGGGTCATCGTCGATGAAGCACACCACCTGCATTCCGAGCCCGGGCTTGGCGTTGATTTCCCGCGCAAGTGCCGCACCCTGAGTGCCAGCCCCGATAATGGCTACGCGCCTCGATGGCATCGATGAGAAATGCCCTCGCGCCATTTTTTCGCGGAGCATTCGCATTACGACGCGAAGTCCGGCCAAGCCAGCATAGGAAAGAACAAAGTCCACTACGATCGTTCCGCGAGGTATCATCGTCACTCCGTCGGTGAGGAACCACGCGGTGAGTTGCACCACGAAGGCGATGCCAAGCGCATAAAACAGCCGCCCCGCATCCGGTAAACTAAAAAAGGTCAGCAGACTCCGGTATTGGCCGAACCAACCCAGCAGGATGAGCTTGAGAGAAACAATCCACCAAACCGACCAGATCCACCTTTGAAAAAATTCCTGCGGCACCTCGAAATCGAATCTGAGAGCCAGAGCCAAAAAAGAAGCGCACAAAAGAATAGCTCCATACGCAAGGATCACCAAAGGCACGCGCAAAGCAGGCGGCGGTAGCAGGAGACCAGGTCTCGACTCGGACTCAGATTTTGCTGTGAGGGTCAATGCTGGATTCCTTCTGATTTTAAAACTTTCCCAACCGTGAGGATTAGAATCCACAGATCAAAGAGGAAAGATTGCTTTTGAAGATATTCCCCATCGAGAGCGGCCTTTTCTTGGACGGAGAGTTCGTCACGCCCCCTCACCTGCGCCCAACCAGATATGCCGGGCCTCAAAGTGTCAGCGCCGCTGCGGCGCCTGAGTTCCAAAAGATCCTCCTGATCGAGGAGGGCAGGACGAGGGCCAACCAGCGACATCTCGCCGCGCAGAACATTCCAAAGCTGCGGTAACTCATCCAGGCTCGTCCTACGAAGAAACCTGCCCACCGGCGTGATAAAATTCGCTGCATTCGCAAGGAGATGGGTCGCCACTTGAGGAGTTCCATCACACATTGTCCGGAATTTCAGCATGGAAAAAGCAACTCCTCCGCGCCCCACACGGAGGCTCTTGAATAGCACAGGTCCTGACGAGGAGACTGCAACAGCTAGGGCACAGGCTGCCAAAAGCGGGGCAAGAATCAACGAAAGCAGAGCGGATATGAGAATGTCGAAAATTCGTTTTAGCATGAAGATTCCCTGATTCTCGGCGCCACGAATCCGCGCGGCCGAAACCGCAGAGACTCAGCAGCGTCACCATGGTCGAATACCAAATCCTTATTCATTCTTTCAAATACTCCTGAAGGGAAGCCTTGAAAGCCCGGAATCCATTTGATGGCCTGAAGCGCGAGCTTCACAGACCACTCAGGCAATTCCACGATGCGGGGATGCAGGCCCTCCCAGGCAAAAATCCGTTCGACTATCTCTCGATAAGAAATCGTTTCCCCTCCGGAGAGATTGTAAATCCCCCGCTGCGTTTTTGTCGTTAATGCATCCACACAGGCACGGGCCAAATCCGCGACATGCAAAGGCTGACGTAGACCCGATGCGGGGGGCAAAACGGGAAACCAGCCCCATCGCCGAACGAATCTGGAAATGGCAGCAATATTTTTGTCTCTGACTCCGTCATAAATGAGTGTCGGCCTCAAGATCACAACATCAACCCCGGTTTCCCCGGCCCATTTCAAGATCGATTCCTCGGCTTCCGCCAGTGCCTTGCTAAGACGCCTTTCGGAGGCATCACTCGCATCGACTTTAGTGAACCGGCTTGTGGAGGACACTGCTACCACACGCTTGGCACCGCGTGCGGCAAGCAAAGGCAGAAGGCTGGCCAACACAGGCAGTGGACAAAGCGAAATCCAACCCGAAACCATGGCAGGTTGTTTTTCCGACTGCCTTTCAAAGGAATCCCAAACCAATTCCGCGCAGTTGGAGGTCCTCTCCTGCCGCGAAAACGCTACTACTCGGCATGGTCTGGCTGATAAAAGTGGTAGCAAAAAGCTCCCGACGAAACTCGAAGCCCCAACAACCCCCACGAGGGAAGTATCCTTTTCTTCAGGCCGTGAATGCGGGGTGCGGCCAAGATTCTCTGGTAGAGTTTCGCTAAAGTGGGAAGGCCGAGCGTGGGTTTGCCTTCGGATTCCAGCGAAGAGGAGAATAGCAACGTCTGCAAACCGCATCCACACGACAATCCAAATGATTGGAAAAATTATTGCCGGGTATTCAGAGAGGAAATGTTTTTTATAGAATATGAGCATTCCTCGGTGCTTATGCCACTCCACAAAGAACGGCTTGCGACGCCCGCACGCACCTTTGAGATGCACAGCACGGGCATTTGGGTCGAACAAGATTTTCCAAGCTTGTTTGCTGAACCGCAGGCACAGGTCAAGATCCTCGCAGTGCAGAAAAAAATCCTCATCCATCAAACCCACATCCTCCAGCGCGGCGCGGCGCAGAAGCATGCAGGCTCCGGAGACAGCCTCTACTTCAATAGGTTCGGAGGGCAAAGGTTGCGCATTCAAATTGAAATCCTGCAAAAGCTGCGGAAAAAACGCGCTCAAGAGCTGAAATCCGATCCCGCTGGATAAGACCCGCCAAGGCGAGGGAATCAAACGCCTCGCACCGCGCTGCTCGGTGCCATCCATATTACGAATACCCCCCCCGACCATTCCAGCCTTCGGATTGCTTTCCAGCGTTTCAACCAAACAGCGCACCAGATTCGGCATGGCTATGCTGTCGGGATTTAGAAGCAACATCATATCGTGCGTGCACAACCGAAGGCCCAAGTTGCAGGCGGCGGCGAAGCCAATATTTTTTGGCGATCGCACGATGCGAATTGACCCAAGATCAAATTCGGAACCTAAAATTGCATCCAATGAGCCTGGATGGGAACCGTTGTCCACTAAAACCAACTCATCAACCTGGCCAACGATGGAGCGAAGACAATCCCCGAGAACCGAGCCGGCATTGTGATTTACAATGACCGCTGATACTGGCCTCACGAGTTTAGCTCCCTGTAGGAATTCATTCGGTCGAAAGGGGAAGGAAACTTGCATATTCCTATATTTCTTCCAGCGAATACTCACTCTGCATTGAATTCTTCAGCCACCGAAATTCGGGTTTCGATTTGATACACTCCGCAAGGAGTTTCTAGATGGAGTGATGGCGTGCAACATAAAATACAGAAAGATGGAGAGCATCAAATATCTCAGAATTAAACGGATATCAGAGCGTAAACTTTCGTCGGTTGGGGGCATTTTCTGCGTCGATTTGGATCCGCTCAAGGAGAGCCGCTCGTCAAGGTCTGCCAAGCTCTACGCGTCTCGGTCTTCGCGTCCAAGGTAGTTGACCTCTCCGTGAAGTTTGACCTTCGCGGCGAGGTCTTGAAGCGATGAACCCTGAAGCGAAAACCCGTGGAGGGCTCCTCAAAGTTCCATCCTCCAGGGGGCCATTGATTCGGATTCTTGAGGCGTCTCATAGCGGGGTGTCCTTGGCTCGCTTGACGGCGGCATCGGCTGCTTTGATGCGATCCTTCGGGGCGATCTTCTTCGCGGCATCGCTCGGCTCGTATCTGAAAATTTTTACGTGCCTGTTCCGAGGGGTGAGTTCTATTCGAACACCTTTTCCATTCTGTGGATTTGTTCAGCGAAGGCTTTGGGTTGGCGCTCTTGAAATTTTCGGAGGTTTATCAACTTCCATTGGATGCCGGGCAATTCCGAGGCATGGGGGCAATGCAGCAGGCTCCAGTCTGGCTCGGCGCAAAGCAGGCTCAAAAGAAAGTTTTTATGGTCGCTGGTGAGTCGCTTCATCAATTCGGATCGAAGGCGGGAACGGGTTTCTATCAATTGCTCCAAGGGCACGGGAACCGCTGCCATCCCGGCGAACTGTTCCTCGTAGGTCGCTGAGATGTCCTTGTCGCTCGCGTCAAGAACCTCGTAGGGCGGTTTATCATGTCCGGACAGATAAATGACGAAGCATTCGATCATGGCGTCCGTGAGTCCCTCGGCTTCGAACAAGCAATGGACATCGAAAAGATCCCTCGGGTGCTGGCGGTCCAGAGCCGCCACGAGCTTGCCACCGTATAACTCCGCTTCGGAAAGAACGGGAACGGCCAA
>Ga0214921_10005427_pt1 | contig 18034 bp, 15 predicted proteins | sample LL1505_MetaG_FD_177992 | JGI IMG/M metagenome (GOLD analysis project Ga0214921, IMG submission 177992) | Freshwater microbial communities from Lake Lanier, Atlanta, Georgia, United States - LL-1505 | ecosystem: Environmental > Aquatic > Freshwater > Lake | place: USA: Georgia | collected...
ATTGAGGGAAGAGTTTTCCCAGACTGGCTAAGTACAATTCGACCATGGCGCGCATTCTGGGTAACTTCAAATTTCTAAGAGGGGTTGTGGCGATAGCTATGACTTCCGCCTTGGGTGCAATCACACTCATTGCTCCAAGCACAGCTGCCGTAATCCAGGCAAGTTACCAGTTAATTACCCATGTGCCGGTGGCTGTATTGCCTGCCCAGGCAGCAATAAGAATTGCGTCTGCAAAAAGCCCAGCAACCGACATTGCCACTTCAAGACTTGTTTCGTTAGACGCCTACGGCTGGTGGGGCATAACCACCGTTCCTGCTGGCGCTGGATCTTTGTGTTTCACTGCAACTGAAATCACAAGAAGTTCAACCTGTGTTGATCCTGTGAGCACTCGAGAAGTTTGGCTCGATGATAATGGGGTTCCCTCCCTTAGCAGAGTGTCGGCAGCTAAGAACATCAAAGTTCATCTAACCACCAGTAATAAAACTTCAAGATTTGCAGTACTAACAGTAAAAGGGAATTCCGTCAGTCAACCTTTCGTAAAAGTCGGAACAACAGATTTCGTTGCAACCTTTAGTGTGCCGGCTGATACAGGTGTTTACTCCATCAAGACACAATCGACCAAAAATAAGAAACTGGTCGATGACTTCACCGCCTCACAAGGTGACGCATCTAAGAATTCGGAGATTTACCTAAATAATGGCTCGGACACCATTTATGAAAGCGCAGCAGCTAGGTCCAATTTGGTTCTAATTCACTACCACCGTGATGACAATATTTATAAGGGTTGGGGATTGCATACTTGGTATAACAATTCTTATGGCGGGGCTCTCACAGATACGACGTGGGCCAAACCTAAAAATCCAATAAGTTCTAAACCTGATTCTTGGGGGGTAACATTCAATGTTCCAATTGCAGCTTTTACTTCAAAACTTCCTTATGTGATTCACAAGCTAAACCTAAAAGACCCAAATTCCGGAGACCAATACGTTGATCTTGCAAAATTGGGAAACGAAATTTGGATTGAATCAGGAAAAGTTGATGTAGACGGAAATCAGCTAATTTCCCGCCCACAACAACCTAACCCTCAAGTAAATACCGATGAACTATCCGCCGAGCAGGCTGTTGCACTTGCGGGAGTATCTTCTCGTTCATCGCTAGCGGCAGACAGCATTTACTTTGTCATGACTGACCGTTACAAAAATGGAAACTCAGCTAATGACAAGGGTGGCCTTGACCCAAACAATCGAAGTGTGAACGGCTACTCTCCTGATGACATTAGCTGGTCTCATGGTGGTGACCTTGCAGGTCTTAGCGATGGTTGTGATCGAAACGACGGGACAGGTGAAGGCTTACCCCGAATCAAAAATATGGGTTTCGGAGCGGTATGGATTACTCCACCCTTTAAACAAAACTTTGTTCAGGGCCAGTCCGCCGCATATCACGGCTATTGGATAAATGACTTCACTACCATTGACCCGCACTGGGGAACCAATTCTGAATTCAAATCTTTTGTTGACTGCGCTCATCGACTAGGCATGAAGGTCGTAGTTGACATAGTTATGAACCACACCGGTGACGTCATTTCTTATAGAGATGGTTCATACAGTTTCCATAACAGCCCAAATGGCTCTGCTTTTATCCCGTCCTGGGGAAACAATATTAAATCTCCAGCTTGGCTAAATGATCTGAACAACTATCACAATCAGGGCAGTGTCCAGGATTGGGGTGCAAAAAACCAGTATCAGAACGGTGATTTCTATGGGTTAGATGACCTAAAGACTGAAAACGATGTTGTGATAACGGGTTTTGCAGACTTGTATTCAAAGTGGGTAAATGATTTTGGTGTTGATGCCTTCCGTGTTGACACAGCAAAACATGTTGATGACAAGTACTTCTCAAAGTGGTGGCCCAAGATGTTGGACCAAACTTCAACAACTATGACTTCAAAGGCTCAAAAGTTGTTTGCCTTTGGCGAGTACTACGATTCCGACACAAATAACTTAGCCAACTTCATGCGTAAATACGGGCTGCCAGCTGTCCTCGATTTTGCCTTCCAAACCAGAGCACTTGCTTTTGCCTCCGGTGGACAAGCCTCCAATTTGTCTAATGTCTTTATGAATGACAACAGCTTCATCACAAAGGACAAGAGTGCTTATGACCTTGTTACCTTTTTAGGAAACCACGATATGGGCCGTGTGGCTTGGTTACTAAATCAGACGGGCAGTACCAGAGCACAATCACTACTGCTTGCCCACGATGTAATGTTTTTGACCAGGGGAATTCCCAGTGTTTACTACGGAGATGAAGTTGGCATCGTGGGCAGCGGTGGCGATAAAGGTGCAAGACAAGACATGTTCCCCACTCAAGTGTCACAGTGGAAAACACAGGAACGCGTTTGGGGAACGCCAATTAATACGGCCTCCTCACTTAGCCTTGTAACACCATTGACTACACGTATCACTCTGTTGAACGAGTTGCGCAAGCAATATCCGGCCTTGGCAAGCGGTTCCGAAACAATTCGATTGAGCGACACTAACGTTCTGGCTCTGAGCCGTTTCGATAAAGCCGATAAAAGGGAATATTTAGTTGCTTTCAATAGCGGATCAACTGCCAAGACTGTAACGGTTCCAACTGCAACACCATCAACAAGTTGGCAATCGCTGTTATCTGGAACAGTCTTGAACTCCTCGATTACTGGAGACCTTACTCTTTCAGTTCCAGCTAGAGGCACCATAATTCTGCGAGCCGCAACGCAACTACCGGCTTCTGATAGCAATATTTCAGTTACTCTCAGTGCTCAAATCGACACAGCCAGTCAAAGCGTCTTACTTGCATCGGGAGTGGCTAATCAAGATCTAGGGACTGTCACATTCGCAATGAAAGTGGATTCTGGCAGTTGGAGTGCAATCGGTTCTGATGACTCCAGAGGTTTTGGCATGACTTGGGACTACCGACCTTTCGTCGGTAGTGCAGTGCCCTCTGGTTCAAAGATTTCCTTTGTAGCAATTTACACAAGTTCCAGTGGAACAATCTCGGTATCAGGCATCAAACAGGTTGTAATCCCCTAGTTGATGTTCGCCTAGGCGATAATTGGCTAATGGCATCCAATGAGACCTTTGCAAAACGAAAATTAGTGCTACCGGTCTTCCTGCCTTCTTTTCTATTCTCAACAGCTGAATTTGGAATTATCCCTAGCGTTCCAGCGACTGCCTTAATGATGGGTGCCGATCTAGCTACCGCTGGTTTTATCACCGGGTTAATGATGATCGGCAGACTTTGTGCTGATATCCCAGCAGCAAAGTTTGTGGACGTACTTGGTGAACGTAAAGCGATGATTGCGGCTAGCGTGAGTTCGGCTCTTGGAATTCTGCTAAGCCTTTTTGCCTTAAATTTATTCATGCTTGGTGCAGGTGTATTTATCGTTGGCGCAGCAGCAGCAGTATTCGGTTTAGCCAGACTCAGTTGGATGACAGAGCACGTTCCAGTCTCTGTTCGAGCTAGATCACTTTCTATTCTTGGCGGCATGTTTAGAGCCGGATCATTTATTGGTCCGGTGATCGGTGCTGTAGTCATTCGCTTTTACTCTGTGCAGGCGGTTTATTACCTACCCCTCGTACTCTGTGCACTAGCCGCAATTATTCTCTTCTTCGCCAAAGGAAAAGAAGACCTGGCCAAAAACAGTTCTTCGCTAAAGGCTACTTTCATAATCGCTAAACGTGAAAGTAAGAAACTTGCAACTTTGGGCTTAGCGTCGTCAATCCTCAGTGCACTTAGAGGTTCTAGGATGATTGGTCTGCCGCTACTGGCAATTGCATTGAACATGCCGGCTGAACAAGCGTCCCTTTACATTGGGTTTGCTGGCGCACTTGATTTCGCAATGTTTTATCTGAGTGGTCAAGTGATGGATCGGTTTGGTCGAGGTTTCGCTGCGGTGCCAACACTGCTTGGATTGGGTCTGACCCATCTCATCGTCGGATTTGCGGTTGATGCAAATACTTTTCTAATACTTGCTCTATTGATGTCACTGGCTAATGGACTAGGAAGCGGGGTAATCATGGTCTTGGGTGCCGACCTTGCTCCAAAAGATGCCAGAAGTGAGTTCTTAGCTTCCTATCGATTACTTGTGGACTTTGGTGATGCAGCAGCTCCTGGGATACTCTCTGGTCTAGTTCTAGCGGTTGGCCTGACCGGAGCCATGGCTGGCTTTGGTTTCCTAGGATTTGTTGGTGCGGGACTGATGTATAAATACATACCGAAATACGCGGTTCAACCAGCAAATAGGTCTTAAAACCTGAAAATAATCTGAATTCTGCAAACGCTTACCTATTGGTCAAAATAGACTGACAACATTATGCAGAAAACTTCCCGTAGACGATTTATCAATATCAGCGCTCTATTCATAGCGATGGTTATTCCTTTTTCTGGATTGGCTCAGGTGGGTAATGCTCAAGCCGATGCTCCTAGTTATGACCTCGTAGTTCACGTACCCGCAGCGCTTCCAAAATCTGCGAAGGTGACAGTGGCTCTAGCTAGCCAGCCAGGAACAACTGCTGCTAGTTCCAGGGCAATAGCAACAGATAACTACGGTTGGTTTGGGGTGCTTACAGTTCCTGCTAACGCAGGTGGGATTCTGGTTACTGCAACCGGTATCACTCAGTCAGGAACTGCAATAGATCCTGTTGGTCATCCAGAGATTTGGCTAGATGTAACAGGCGTGCCTTTCTTATCTCGATTGGCTGCGGCTCGCAATATTAAATTTAATCTCAAAACCACTCCTGATGCTCGCAAGGCTAGAAAAGTTCAGGTCACTGCTGGGGACCAGGTTTATTCGGCTAATTTTGACAAGAACATGAACGCTGTTATTGCAGTGCCAGCAAACCTAACTGAAGTGCACATAAAGACACAACTTAAAGTTGGTGCTAGAACTGTTGATACCAGTTTGGACCTAGTAACAGATGTCTCTAAGAACTCTGTGCTTTTCCTAAGCGATGGCTACGAGAGCGTCCGTTTTGGAGCTGCCCATAGTTCCGACAAAGCTATCATCCACTACCGCCGAGCTGATAAGAATTACACCGGCTGGACATTGCAGGCTCAAAATGATCCGCACTTCGGTGGTGCTACTAAACCTTCGACATGGGCTAAATCACAGCTACCTGACTCTACAAAACCAGATTCCTGGGGCATCACCTTCACTGTCCCGCTGACCCAGGGAACAACACTGCTGCCATTTGTGATTCACAAAGCCAACTTGGCGGATCCAACTGACATTGATCAGAACATTGATGTTGTTGCCACCGGTGGTGAGGTTTGGATTGAATCTGGTCGCATTGACTCTGACGGAAAGATTGTAGTCACCAACCCTGTTCCAGAAGCTTTATCACCATCCGTGCTTCCAACACTCGAAGAAGCTTCTGCCCTGCTCGGTCAAACAGAGCGCTCATCTTTTGCCAATGACAGCATCTACTTCGTCATGTTTGATAGATATAAGAACGGCGATACTAATAACGACACTGGAGGTTTGGTCGGTTCATCCAACGTAACAGGTTTCCTTCCAACCGATTACGCATATTCGCACGGTGGCGACTTGAAGGGTCTTGCTGACGGTTGTGAAAAGACCGATGGGTCAGGCGATGGTATCCCCCGAATCAAGCGCATGGGCTTCACAGCTGTGTGGATTTCCCCACCGTTTGTGCAGAACTTTGTTCAAAATGGCAGTAGCGCATACCACGGTTATTTCGTAACCGATTTCACCAAGATCGATCCGCACTGGGGCACCAATGCAGACTTCAAGGCGGTTAGCGACTGTGCTCACAAACTAGGTATGAAAGTAATACTTGACATAGTGGTGAATCACACCGGCGACATCAACCAATACCACGTGGCAAAGAAATTTGATGGTACGGTCAACGAAACTGCATTCATTCCAGCCGGTCAAGAAAATGCTAAGGCACCGGCTTTCCTCAATGATCTAAACAACTACCACAACATGGGGCCCATTAGCAGTTGGAACAATAAACTCGAATATCAAAATGGTGACTTCGGTGGTCTGGATGATCTCAAGACCGAGAACCAAGCTGTTGTAGATGGCTTTGCCGATGTCTACTCAATGTGGGTTAACGACTATGGAGTAGATGGCTTCCGTATTGACACTGGTAAGCATGTCGATGATCAGTTCTTCACCAGATGGTGGAGTGAAATGACTAAAAAAACAGCAGTTACCATGGCTCAAAGGAACCAGAAACTATTTGCCTTCGGTGAATACTATGACGGTTCAGTTAGTGCACTAAGTGGATACATTCATAAACAGGGACTCCCATCAGTTCTTGACTTTGCGTTCCAGCCAGCCGCTGTAGGTTTTGCTAAAGGTGGTGACGCAGCTAGCTTCGCCAATGTCTTCAAGTCAGACAACATGTATACGACTAAGACTAAAAGTGCATACGATCTAATCAACTTCCTGGGAAACCATGACATGGGTCGGGCTGGATACTTACTTGCCGGTGGTCTAACCAGGTCTCAACTTCAGAAAGCGGATCTGCTAGCGCACGATGCGATGTTCCTGACTAGAGGTATTCCTTCAATCTTCTACGGCGACGAGGTTGGCATGCTTGGGGCAGGTGACAAAGCAGCGCGCCAAGACATGTTCTCAACAATGGTTCGAACCTGGAAAGAAGAACCAAGAGTCTGGGGAGATCCAATCGGAGTCCGCAACTCGTATAACGTCGTAACACCTTTGGTTACCCGACTCACTCAATTAAACCAATTGAGAAAAGATAACCCGGCGCTCGCTAGCGGGGCTCAGTTACTGAGACTTCAGTCAGGAAACGTAATGGTTAATAGCCGGATTGATGCTACGAATAGGAGAGAATACCTAGTTGCCTTCAACAGCGGAGAAAAAGCAAAGACTGTAACAGTTCAAACATCAACACCTACTAGTGCATTTAGCTTCCTGCTAGGCAGCGGCAAGGCAACCTCTGGTTCAGATGGCAAAATAACAATTACTGTTCCAGCTCAAGGAACACTAGTACTAAAGGCAACTAAGAATTTACCTGTAGTGACAACTGCACCGAAGGTTTACCTAAGCACCGCACTATTCAGTTCGGGTCAATCCATCACGCTTACAGCTGCTGTTAAAGGTGTAGATCCAGGGTCGGTTACTTGGGTTGCCAAGGCCGCTAACGGCGCGTGGGAAACTATTGGAACAGACGACTCAGCTGACTTTGGAATGACATGGGATTACAACCAAGACAGACAAACACCGCTGGTGGCTGGAGATCAACTTGACATTGTTGCCGTATACAGAACAAGTTCCGGTGGTCTATCACTGTCTCGGTCACAACACATAGTTCTCAAGTAACTCATCTTGCTAAAGCTTGTTCACAGATAGTTCTACTAACTTGAACAAGATCAACTGGTGAGGACCAGTTGGAACAGACAATAATTTTTACTGTGCTGCCTTGCTCCAAAGTTGCTGACTTTACCCATGTCTCAGAGTCACCCAGCCTGCTAATAAGGCTGGCACTTATTGAGCTCAGATCTTTATTGCTTGAAGTTAGCAACAAGCTCTTGCAAGCAACTGCAAACTGATCTGCAAAATCAGTAACTGACCTCACAAAAAGATACTGATCTATTGCACTGACTAAAACTAATGCCACCGTGGATACAAAAACCATCAGTGCGATAAACCAGATGAGTGCGGTGCCTGCCTCTGAATCAAATCTATTCACCGATTACTCCGAAAGCACTAGCTACCAGATCATCTGAGTGAATCTCCAGCCAGATTAGGTTTCCTCTGGTGCGACAATCTTGCCTTTCGCAGCGTACTCTGACATCCAGTGCGTCATTTGCAAGCGTTGTCTGCTCCTGAAACATGGCAACAGCACTCTCAAGGTCTTCCGAATCTTGCAAGAGAAAGGCGCGCATAGAATTTCTCGCTATCGACATCAAGGTCAATTCGTCTCTTTCAAGTGTCAAAACATTTAGTCCAAGAGTCATTAGCAGACCAAATGCGATGGCAGCGAAACCAACTCCTTCAAGTAAAGCGTTGCCTTGATCGGAACTAAGGCGTTTCACAATAAACCGAAGCCATGGCAGAAAACTCAACCGGGTATGGCCAAAATATAATCTCCCGAGTCACGTCGATTGCCGTCTGATTGATACAAACAGAGCCGCTGTCAACCTTAGACAAGGTGCTTTCTGGGTAAACAGCAAGTCGGTAATCATCTGCTTGATCGGAGGTGACGTCGGCCAAGCTTGCGTACCTTGAGATATCAAGCGCAATCTGTTCTTTGACTATTACTTCTTGCAGTAAGCCAAATAGATCAAGCAGAGGCAAAACTAATAGTGAAATTGGAAGAACTACTAATACGAACTCGGTTACAGCAGAACCCGCCTCATCAACAAACTTAGATAACGACAACCTTGGCAACCGCATTGTTAAAAATTGTCTTTAGCGCTGGACCAGCCACAGCCCAAAGCAAGACCACTAGGCCGGCTGTCATCAGAGTGACTAAGACCCAGCCCGGGACATCGCCTTGTTCTGAGAGTAATATTCTTTTCATTTTTCTTTCTCCTTTTCTATAAGAAACTTTTTTGGATTAGGGACAGACTTGGATATACAGAAAACATCACTGTTATCGGCAAAATTACAAAAACCAAGGGAATCATCATTTTGGTTTCGTTCTTGCCTGCTTTATCAAGTAGTGCGGACCTGAGTTCGGCGGTTGTGGACTGAACAAAATCCTCCAACAGATCTGCAAGAGATGTCCCATTGCCAAGAGCGACCGCTAGCTTGGTTCCTAGCTCCCTTACCTGCTCAGATTTAGATTCTGCTGCTAAATTCTGAAGTTCTAGTTGCAGCAACGCGCCAAGATCTACATTTTGCAACACCTTCCCGAATTCGTTTGAAACAAATCCCGAAGCTCTACTCACAGCTATGCGAAGTGCATTCTCAAGGGACTCACCTGCACAAATTGCAAACCAAACTAATGCGGCGAAATCCGGTATTTCCATAAGGGCATCCAGCGGGCGGTATTTATAGGTCACCTTTGTATTTTCCTTATGCTGCACTCTTGGCTTCAATTTGCCTTGAAGTTTCAATCTGTCTGTTTGGCCAAGTGATTGATACAGCATCAACATTGAAAGCGATGTTGCACCTAGAGATACCCAGATCATCTCAGGATCCTAGAATTCTCTTACGCTCGGGAATTGCACCGAGAGCTCTAATCAATCGAAACGCCAGCAGCGAGGCTGTCAAGCCAAAACCTAGAACTAGTAGTCCGGTCTGAGTCTGGAAGGCTTCACCAGTCTCGGGTTTCATTCCAAGCAGAACGAGCACTAGCCAAGGTGCCAGCACCGCAAGTTTTGCGGAGGCTAGTACCCAGTTTTGCTTGACAGCAATTTCATTCCAGTTGGCGTTTTCTAGCCTTAATTGGAGTGCCTGGGATCTCAGTGCAGAAAGATAGCCGTTTCCACCTGAAAGAGATGCCAGCCTGGTGATCTCAACAAATCGATCAGCTATTGGATTAGCCAAACGGAATTTGAGGTTGTCTAACGAAGTTTCGAGTGAGAGTCCTGCCGATTCGTCTTTCTCAAACTCAACGACGGCCCAGGTCATCGATTTAGGTGCGTAGGCTCTGGAATCTGATATCGCTTGTGACAAACTCTTTCCAGCCCAAGCAGCCGAGTGAATAGAATCCAAATATTTTGGCCAATCTTGGTTTTGCCGCAGTTGCTCAGCTCGAATCCTATTTCGAAAGCTGTCTACTAATTGCGCGAAAAGACAGGTTCCGGTGCTAAGGGCTATCTGAATTGAATTAGTCAGCAGGTAGATAATGCCTAAAAGCAAGGTGAAACCGGTTATCACCAGCAAGATGAATTGTGCAGAATTTAGAGTCCTGATTCCCGCTCTAGTCAGTAGTGAGTCAAGATTTGATTTCAAATTGCCACCTTCGTCCACATTTGCACATTATTTATCTGGCGTGATTTAAGGACTTCAACAACCCTGCGCTTTCCAAAACTGTCCATGACGCAGTGAACCACCATACCGATTGTTCTGTTTACCGTTTGGCTAACAAATCCGGCCGGAATGTTTTCACCCGCCAACAACGGCAATAATTGCAATTTTTCCAATGCTTCAAATGCTGAATTAGCGTGAATTGTACACAGCCCGGCGATTCCAGAATTCAACGCAATAAGTAAATCCAAGGCTTCCGCCTGTCTCACTTCGCCAATTACCAGTCTGGTTGGTCTCATTCTGAGTGCCTCGCGAACTAGTCTTCGAAGAGAGATCTCCCCCACTCCTTCTAAATTAGGTTGCCTTGCTTGCATCGCAACCCAGTCTTTGTAGTTGGTACGTATTTCAAATGTTTCCTCAACACTTATCAAACGATCCGTCTCTGCCCCAACATTCAATAAAGCACACAGCAAGGTTGTCTTACCAGCCTGAGTCGCACCTGACACCAAAATATTTGTTCCAGCGCTAAATTCCGCTTCAAGGAATCTTCGCAGTTCTTCTGAAAAAGAACCAAGTTTGACCAAGTCAGCCAACGAGTAAACATGGCTAGGGAACTTCCGAATGTTTATTGCCCAGTGATCTCGCGTTACCTCTGGAATAACAACATGCAGCCTCGAACCATCTTGCAATGTAGCATCAACGAAGGGTTCAGAACGGTCAAGCCTCCTGCCAGAGTCACGAAGCATTCGTTCAACTACTTGTCTGATTTCTAGAGCGCTGATCTCCAACTGCACCTGCTCAGTCTTGGCACCTCTGGCAACAAAAATCTGCTTTGGTGAGTTAATCCAGACTTCTTCGATCTCGGAATCTGCAATAAGTCCGGCTAAAGCACCTAGACCCAACAGCTGATTCTTGATTGTCCCTCTGAGGGTATTTTCGTCTTGGTTTTCTAACCCTTCGGAGTTCTCAAAAGCCTCATCAATGGCCTGGCCGATGGCATTATCAACATCATCTGCTCCTGAAGTAACTATGGCCCTTGCTCTGTCGGTAAGGTCTGTGAGTGTCTCAGAGTGCATGCTTAATACTCACAAATCAGAGGATCTGCTGCTTGGGTTATCCACATTTTCAAAGACGAGGATTTTGCCTTAGACTATAAGGGCTCGCGGGAGTGGCGAAATTGGCAGACGCACTAGATTTAGGTTCTAGCGCCCATGGCGTGTGGGTTCAAGTCCCACCTTCCGCACCAGCAACAAATCAAAGTCGGCTTTTGCCGGCTTTATTTGTTTAACTTCTGAACTGCTGCAACAGCAGCTCCAGCATCAATAATCCCAACCCCACACTTGCCTGTTTTGATTGTTGACCCATCTTGGTATTTAGTTTCAAAAATCTGCTGAGCGCAATCTGAGGAAGCCGCAAATGGTTTTGCAGTGCTACTAAGAATTTCCCATACTTGATCATCAGTCAGGCTAGGACGCACCGAATACATCAGGGCAACAACTCCAGCGGCAATTGGCGAGGCCATGCTTGTGCCTTCTTCTTTACCGTAAATTGGTTTGCCAGGAGAAGATTTTCCGTCATTTAGAGTGGACCAGATTTCTCCGCCGGCTGGTGCTCCGAGACCGGTGCGATCATCGCCACCAGGGGCTGAGATATCAACACCTATGTATAGCTGTTGTAAATTCGAAAACCCAGAATAGTTACTGTAATAAGAACGTTCACCGGTGTATCCGGTGGCACCAATTGTGATATTCCCGTAGCAGTTACCTGGATAGGAGCTGGTCGCTAGATGATTATCGTTACCAGCTGCTGTCACCAGGGTCACATTACGCAACTTCGATTCATTTATGGCAAGCTGTGTCGGCGAATTTGAATAGCAGGTCGAGAACGACGAGGAGCCAATTGAAAGGTTCACGACTTTGGCGGTGTGCTGATTGGTTGGCACGCCACTTATCTTCACTCCAATTGCCCAATTGATACCAGCAGCGATATCGCTTTCGGTTCCACCATTTACGCCAAGTACCCGAACTGGAGAAATCTTCACGTTAGGTGCGATGCCGGTGATTCCGACTGAATTTGATTCAGCCGCAATAATGCCAGCAACATGTGTTCCATGCCATGAACTCGGGGTTCCAGACTTGGTATCGTAATCACCTGGATCGCTCGGGTCGGCATCCCTACCATTTCCATCTCTCGAGTAAGCGGGATTGGAAATAAAGTCATAACCTGCGACAACATTCGCATCTAAATCAGGATGTGATGTTATACCAGTATCAACAACAGCCACGACAACATCTGTATCACCCTGAGTTATGTTCCATGCCTTTGAAACATTAATACCGAAGTTTGAGTCTAGATACCATTGAAGATTCATCATTGGATCTGAAGATTCAGTAACTAAATCTGAGATAGCGGAACCCCTCGAATTAGTCGCTGTCACTCTAATCTGATAATTTTTCCCAGCCTGTAATCCACTAAGCATGCAAGAAGTTCCCGTGCTGCTGCAGCTGGATTGAGTTTCATCAGCAGCGAGCGCGGTAACGGAGTAATTCACTGGTAATCCGCCACGCTCAACTTTTCCCTGAGCTGCCCAAATAACTAGCGGACTTGAGGAGGTGATATTTCCTGCAGATTGCAGAATGGGCTTTTGTGGTATTGCAGTTGGCACAACCGTTGCGATTGTGGACGAGGCGCTGACCGCCATATATTTTCTGTTAGTGGATCTGGTGACAGCTGAAACCTTGAACTTGGCAATAGCTCCCGCAACTAGGTCATTTGAAATTGTGATGGAAGTTGACTTACTTTTGGTGTTACCAATACATTCAACAAATTTTTTCTGGACGTAGTCATATTTGCTAATTCGATAACCCCAGAGTGTCCCCCCGTTTAACCTCCTGGGTGGAATCCAACTCAAAATTACTCGCGCACCTGAGGGATTTGAATCAAGCCATGAATCCAAAGCAGTTACTCCAGTTGGTGCTGAACTTCCAGTCAATACTCCTAATGTTGGGTTTGCTTCCTTAAATATTTCCGCACCTAGGAAATGGTCTAGGTAGACAGCTAAGACAGAACTCTCGGTAGCTACTTGGTTAGCAGCTTTAGTGGCTGAAGTTTCATCCACCGCCTCGTCAAACTTTGCTGAATACATTCCTAAGCCAACATCAAGGCCCTTGCTGAGCTTGAGCGTCGAGTTACTTATCGCACGTTGATTCCCGAATGCATCCACCGGGTCAACACCTGGAACATATCTGATTACCAAACCAACAACTGGCTGGCCAACATAGGACGGATCACTGTATACGGCTGCCTTTGCTGGGCTAAGCGCAGTCAAAGAGATAGCTGCGAGTAACAGCGCCAGTGAAGTTAACAGTATTCGCAATCTCATGAGCATAAACCTAATCCCAACGACTGAAAAAAGCCTGAGGATAATCACAGGCTCTTCTGTAAGAGCACTGTGCCCAACCAGCGGTTGAACTTGAATCCAACTTTGCCAAGGTGACCTTGCTTCTTGAACCCAAAGGCCTCATGGAGTGCGATCGATGGATCGGCTCCTTTATCGCTTATTACGGCAACAATTTCTCGAACACCCGCGATTTTTGATTGTTCAATAAGTTCGGCGAGCAATTTGGTACCAATGCGCTTTCCTATCGCGGCCGGGCGAAGGTAGATGGTGTCCTCTACAGTTCTTCGGTAAGCAGCCTTTTGACGCCAGGGAGCTACATAAGCAAAGCCCAGGATATTCCCGGAACCGCTTTGGGCAACAATAAAAGGCAGCTCCAATCCTTGGAGGTAATCCATTTTCTCTCGCCAATAGCTTTCAGTAGTTGGCTCAATGTCGAATGTGACTACCGAATTTATTACGTAGTAGTTATATATTTCAGTTACTTGTTTTAGGTCATCCTCGTTAGCCTTGCGCAAAGTAATCTCATCTACTTTGAGTTCTTCTTGAGCACCTTTAGCCTTTAGTAGTTTTACTAAACGCCAGCGCGATTCTGAATCTAACGGCAAGTCATATCTCCTTAACAAGACCAATCTATATGGTCAAGTCCGAGAGATTGAAGTGCCTGGTTAGTTCTACTAAACGGCTTTGAACCGAAAAACCCTCTGCTGGCAGAAAGTGGGCTTGGATGGGCCGATTCGATCATCACCACGCGACTATGAAGAACTATAGATTCTCCAAATTTCTTAGCTGGCGACCCCCAAGCCATGAGAACAAAGTTCTGATGGCTTGCCAAAGCCTTCAACGCCTCTAAAGTGAACCCATCCCAGCCTATTTTGGAGTGTGCGCCGATTTCATTGACCCTTGTCGTGAGTGACCGATTTAGTAAGAGCACTCCTTGCTGAGACCAGTTTTTCAAATCCAGATACTTTCCAACTAACGGAATCACTCCAACATCTGAATAAAGTTCCTTGGCGATGTTGCTCAGGCTTCTAGGCACGGGTTTATCCTTGTCGATTGCGAATGCGAGGCCTACAGCATCCCCAGGAGTTGGATAGGGGTCTTGGCCTAACAAGACCACCTTTATTCGCTTTGGATCATCCTGGAAAGCGCGCATCACCTGATGAGTAGGTGGAACAAGAGCTTTCTCGGCTAAAACCTTAGCTTCAATTTCTTCGAGCAGGGACCTATATGGGCTAAGCCACAGCTGCCAGGTGGGATGCATTTGCTCAAAGAACATAAGTAAATGGTATTGCCTAAAATTGGTGCCAAAATAGTAGGGACTCCCAAAGAGATGAGAAGCCAAATGGATTACAACCAGCTGAAGACCCAAGCCAATAGCAAGCAAGCAAACCTTGTAGAGATTAGAAGAGATTTACACAAGATTCCCGAATTCGGTCTTGACCTGCCAAACACCTTGGCCAGAGTGCTGAAAGAAGTTGATGGTCTTGGTGAGATCACTCTTGGTACTGGTATGACTGCAGCTGCAGTTCTCATTAAAGGTGGACAACCTGGTCCAACAGTTCTGTTGCGGGCAGACATGGATGCTCTTGCAGTTGATGAAGACACAAATTTAGATTTTGCGTCAACAAATGGTTACATGCATGCCTGTGGACACGATTTACACATGGCTATGGGTATCGGTGCAGTTCAGTTGATTGCTGAGAACAAGGAACATCTAAAAGGTGATGTTGTGATGTTCTTCCAGCCAGGCGAAGAGGGTCACGATGGTGCTGGTGTGATGCTTTCACAAAACATGCACTTGGTTTCAGGGTCCAAACCTATAGCTGCTTTTGGTCTGCATGTTTTCTCACTTCCAGAGCCGGGCCTATTCCTGACTAAGCCGGGCACATTGATGGCTTCAGCTGGGGATGTAATCGTCACTCTCAGAGGCAGAGGCGGCCATGGTTCAATGCCTTGGACCGCCGTTGACCCAATCACAGGGCTGGTTGAAATCCTGAGTTCAATCCAGTCATACATCATCAAACACTTCGACGCACTCGACCCAATCGTCCTAAACGTAGGTTGGATCAAAGCAGGTAACGATCACACCACCAACATCGTTCCTGAGACAGCAAGCTTCGGCGCTACTGTTAGATCTTTCTCTAAGCAGGGTTATGAGGACACTCGAAGCAAGATTCCAGCTTTCATCAAGAGCATGGCGGAAGCCTTCGGATTGGAGGCTGAAGTCGAATTTAGTCCTGCAACTAAGGTTCTAATCAATGACCCAAGTGCTGTTGACCGTGTCGAACGATTGACTAAGAGCATGTATGGCGAAGAAAGATATGTCACGATGGCTCAGCCAATCCCAGGCGGAGAAGATATGGCCAGCATCCTTGAAGAGATACCTGGTGCCTTCGTATTCCTTGGTGCTGCTTTCCCTGGCATCGCAGCTCAGGATCGCCAATCAAACCACAGCAACAAAGCCAAATTTGATGATTCAGTGCTGGCCGATGGTGCTGCGCTTTTGGCCGCGCTAGCCTTTGATACTCTAGAGGAAGCCGCCCGGGAATAACCCCTAGCGCTTCTGGCCAAGGAAGCTCAGAACTAGAAAAGTTACGCTTCGTTTCAGGTCATGTTTGTCTGCATGTCAACATCTACATAGCCTTAGAAGTACACCTTACTTTTGACTAACAGAAAGCACACAAAATGAGTAATGATTCAGCAAATTGGGGCTTTGAGACCACTCAGATTCACGCCGGCCAAACCCCTGATCCGTCAACCAATTCAGTGACCACACCAATCTTTAACACCACTGCTTATGTATTCAACTCGTCTGAGCATGCCGCCAGACTCTTTGGTCTTGCCGAGTTTGGAAACATTTACACCCGCATCATGAACCCAACTCAGGATGTTGCTGAAAAGCGCATCGCTGCCTTGGAAGGTGGAACGGCTGCGTTGTTGCTATCTTCCGGTCAGGCTGCTGAAACTTTTGCAATCCTAAACATTGCTCAAGCCGGAGACCACATAGTTGCTTCGTCAACTTTGTATGGCGGTACATACAACCTTTTCAAGTACACACTTCCAAAGTTAGGCATCACAACTACTTTTGTTGAAGACCAAGATGACCTAGAAGCTTGGGCTGCGGCTGTTCAACCAAACACCAAAGCTTTCTTTGCAGAGACAATCGGTAACCCTAAGGTAAGTATCCTAAACATCGAAGGCGTTGCAGATGTTGCCCACAGGCACGGTGTTCCACTAATCGTTGACAACACAGTTGCAACTCCATTCCTAATTAAGCCACTTGATTTTGGAGCAGACATCGTTGTTCACTCAGCAACCAAGTTCCTGGGTGGTCACGGCACAGTTGTTGCTGGTGCGATCGTTGACGGCGGAAAGTTTGCTTGGTCTAAGAGCGACAAGTTCCCAGGGCTCACCGAGCCAGACCCTTCTTACCACGGCGTCAACTACACAGCAGCTCTGGGTGATGGTATTGCTTATATCATCAAGGCTCGTGTTCAACTTCTTCGTGACCTAGGGTCGGCTATTGCTCCGACTAGCGCTTGGCAACTTCTGCAGGGTATCGAAACTCTTAGCCTACGTATCGAGCGTCACGTATCTAACGCTAAGAAAGTTGCTGAGTTCCTTTCAAAGCACCCACAGGTTGAAAGCGTTAACTACGCTTCCCTGCCAACCTCACCTTGGTTTGAAGCCGCAAAGAAATATGCACCTAAGGGTCCAGGCGCAATCGTTTCATTCGAAATCAAGGGTGGAGTTGAGAAGGGTTCAAAGTTTGTTGATTCTCTAAACCTGTTCTCACACGTAGCTAACATCGGTGATGTTAGATCTCTTGTGATTCACCCAGCTAGCACCACCCACTCTCAGCTTTCTCCAGAGCAGCAACTGACCACAGGTGTGACGCCAGGTCTAGTTCGTCTTTCTGTTGGGCTAGAGTCAATTGAAGACATCATCGCTGACCTAGAAACTGGTTTCGAAGCAGCTAAGTAAGGAAGCAATAGTCCTTTATGGATTTTCAAACCCCTGAGGACACCGTCCCGTCAGAGTTCATAACCGAGGAACTTAGCCGACAGCTTGTTGGTAAGCCCAAGGCAACTGGAGCATGGCGGGATGGTGACCCTCAAGGTGAAAGACTTTTTGCACCAATAGGTGACCTGCAACTTGAATCAGGTAAAGAATTACATCAGGTAAAAATTGCTTACGAGTCTTGGGGAACCTTGAACCAAGACTGCACGAACGCAGTACTTGTCCTGCACGCGCTCACCGGCGACTCCCATGCGGCGGGTCAAGCTAGTAAAGAACATCCAACCGAGGGTTGGTGGAGTGATCTAATCGGTCCTGGCCTAGCTATTGATACTAATAAATATTTTGTCGTAGCCCCAAACATTCTTGGTGGTTGCCAAGGTTCAACCGGACCATCTTCATTAGATAAAGCAGGTCGAGAATACGGTAGCCGTTTTCCATACCTGACGATTAGAGATCAAGTGGCGGCCCAGGTAACTTTCACTGATCTGATCGGCATCAAAATTTGGCACGCCATTATCGGCGGCTCTATGGGTGGAATGCACGTCTTGGAGTGGGCTATCGACTATCCAAACAGAGTTGAACGGATAGCCGTTATTGCAGCTCCAGCGGTGACTTCAGCGGATCAAATAGCTTTGAACTGGGTCCAGATTGAAGCAATCAAA
>Ga0214921_10005428_pt1 | contig 18033 bp, 16 predicted proteins | sample LL1505_MetaG_FD_177992 | JGI IMG/M metagenome (GOLD analysis project Ga0214921, IMG submission 177992) | Freshwater microbial communities from Lake Lanier, Atlanta, Georgia, United States - LL-1505 | ecosystem: Environmental > Aquatic > Freshwater > Lake | place: USA: Georgia | collected...
GTGGTTGAGTGTGGTCCTGGAAAGGTTTTAGCTGGGATGGTCAAGCGAATAGATGCTGAATTAAAAGTGATGAATATTAATGACCCAAGTAGTATTTCTCAAGTTCTCGAAGAGTTAAGTAAATAATATGAATGTTCAATTACAAGGAAAGGTAGCACTCGTCACTGGAGCATCGCGTGGTATTGGCCAAGCGATTGCCATGCAGCTTGCAAAATCCGGAGCGATTGTGATTGGTACCTCAACTTCTGAGTCAGGAGCGAACGCCATCACTCAAGCCCTCGCTGCAAGTTCACAAATAGCTAACGCTGGTAAAGGAATGGTCCTCAACGTCACGAATGTTCAAGCCTGTGATGACATCATTGATGCGATCGTGAAAGAGTTTGGTGGCCTCCACATACTGGTGAATAACGCGGGGATTACTCAAGACCAATTAGCTATGAGAATGAAAGACGACGATTGGGATATGGTTATTCAAACGAATTTATCCGCCGTGTTTCGTTTAAGTAGAGCTGTTTTAAGACCGATGATGCGGGCCAAGGGTGGTCGAATCATTCATGTGACATCCATCGTTGGGCATATGGGTAATCCTGGCCAGGCTAATTATGCTGCTGCCAAAGCTGGGGTATCCGGCATGAGTAGATCGCTTGCCCGTGAAATAGGTAGTAGAAATATAACCGTCAACTGTGTCGCGCCAGGTTTTATCGATACAGATATGACACGAGCTTTATCAGAAGATCAACAGAATGCTTTGAAGGGAAATATCCCTTTGGGTAGACTGGGATCTGCTGATGATGTAGCAAATGCGGTAGTTTTTTTGGCATCAGACCAAGCAGGATATGTCACTGGAACGACTTTGCATGTAAATGGCGGGTTATATCTCGCATAATGTTTCACGAAACTGATAAAATACTTTTTAATTTAACAACATCCCTGGAGGGAACGCATGGACAATATTGAACAACGAGTTAAGAAAATCGTCGCCGAGCAATTAGGCGTAACAGAAGCAGAGGTCAAAAACGAATCATCTTTCGTCAATGACTTAGGCGCTGATTCACTTGATACCGTTGAACTTGTAATGGCTTTAGAAGACGAATTTGGTATTGAGATTCCTGATGAAGAAGCAGAGAAGATCACTACAGTTCAATTGGCAATTGATTTTGCTTCTTCAAAAGCACAAGGCTAATCATAGTGTTTTTTGCAAGAGACCAACGCCGGGTGGTCGTTACCGGCTTGGGTTTAGTTAGTCCCGTAGGAAATACCGTTGCAACCGCTTGGGATAATCTCCTAGCTGGAAAGTCGGGAATTGCCACGATCTCCAAATTTGATCATTCAGGTTTATCGGTGCATTTTGCCGGTGAAGTCAAAGGTTTTCAAATTGAGGATTATATTTCCGCCAAAGAAGCTCGGCATATGGATACATTTATCCATTATGGTATTGCGGCGGGAACACAAGCATTCACAGATAGCGGTTTAGTTGTCACAGAAGAGAATGCAGAGCGTTGTGGCGTTTTAGTGGGTTCCGGCATTGGTGGTTTGCCGATGATTGAAGACACTCATAAAGAATACGTAGAGCGCGGTGCAAGAAGAATTTCACCATTCTTTGTTCCTGGTTCGATCATTAATATGATTTCTGGTCACTTGAGCATTAATTTAGGTCTCAAAGGGCCTAATCTTGGTGCTGTTACCGCCTGTACCACCGGTTTACATAGTTTGGGTCTTGCCGCAAGATTAATTCAGTATGGTGATGCGGATGTCATGATTGCAGGTGGTGCTGAGTCAACCGTTTCCCCCTTAGGAATTGGTGGTTTTGCTGCAGCAAGAGCACTTTCAACCAGAAATGATGATCCCTTAACCGCTTCACGTCCTTGGGACAAAGATCGGGATGGTTTTGTTCTCGGCGAGGGAGGTGGTGTGATGGTTCTTGAGGAATACGAACACGCCAAAGCTCGAGGGGCAAAAATTTATGCTGAACTAGCAGGATTCGGCATGAGTGGTGATGCTTATCATATGACAGCCCCTAATATGGATGGCCCTAGACGTTGCATGATCAATGCGCTTAAAGATGCTGGTCTTAATGTTGATCAAGTTGATTATATTAATGCTCATGGAACTTCGACGCCACTGGGTGATAAAAATGAAACAGAGGCTATTAAAGCCGCTTTGGGTGATCACTCTAAGCGAGTGGTTGTGAATTCGACAAAATCGATGACAGGTCACCTATTGGGCGGTGCTGGTGGGTTAGAGGCTGTATTTACCGTCTTAGCTTTACATCATCAAAAGTCTCCACCGACGATCAATATTTTTAATCAAGATCCAGAATGTGATCTAGATTACTGTGCAAACACGGCAAGAGATCTAAAAATTGATATTGCAGTTAAGAACAACTTTGGTTTTGGTGGAACTAACGGCACATTAGTTTTCAAAAGACTTTAAAATAATAAATTATTACTAATTTAATTTTCTTTTTTCAATGATTGTTACCCATAGCGGTTTTATGTTGTTAAGAAAAATACTCGGAATGAGTTTGTTTTTTGCTGGTTTGACCCTTGCTTATGGTCAAAGTTCAACCACATCAACAGACCCCCTCAACACTCTGACTCCTCAGCCGCCAAGGCGTGTGATCGGTGACTTTTCTGATTTAGTTGAAAAAGCAAGTCCTGCGGTGGTCAACATTCGCACGACCGAGCGTGTAACGGTTTATCAAGTACCTTCCAATATTACTCCACAAGATCAAGCCGAGTTTTTGAGGCGTTTTTTTGGTATTCCGATTCCAGGACTACCTCAACAGCAACAGCCAAGAACCCCGAATCAAGCAGGACCAAAGTCACAAGAGCAAGAGCGGGGAACTGGTTCAGGGTTTGTGATTGATAGCAGCGGTTTTATTCTCACCAACGCACACGTGGTTGAAAATGCTACAACGATTTATGTCACATTGACCGATAAACGCGAATTTAAGGCAAAACTGATTGGTTCTGACCCAAAAACCGATGTGGCATTAATCAAAATTGAGGCGAATAATTTAACTAAATTACCGATTGGTGAGTCATCGAAGGTACGCGTTGGCGAATGGGTACTTGCGATTGGATCGCCGTTTGGATTTGATAATACTGTTAGCGCAGGCATTATTTCGGCAAAAGGGCGTGAAGTTAACGACAGCATTACACCATTTATTCAGACAGATGTTGCGATTAATCCAGGAAACTCAGGAGGACCTTTGATTAATACCCGAGGTGAGGTGATTGGTATTAATTCACAAATTTATAGTAAGTCAGGTGGCTTTATGGGGATTTCCTTTGCTATCCCGATTGATGAAGCCATACGAATTTCTGATATTTTGCGTACTAATGGCCGTGTTGTGCGAGGACGTATTGGTATAACGATAACCGAGCTCAACAAAGAGTTAGCAGAAAGTATTGGTTTTACTGGTAAGGCTAGAGGTGTTTTGATTCGTGGTTTAGATCCAAATGCTCCGGCAGCACAATCTGGTATTGAAGTTGGCGACGTCATTTTAAAAATTAATGACAAAGATATTGAAAAGGGTGCTGATTTAACCAGAACCGTCAGCGAAGTAAAGCCAGGAACTAAGGTGAGATTATTAGTCTGGCACAAGGGGGTGACACGCGAGCTCAATGTCCCTGTTGTTGAGATAGATACGCCTCGCAAATCTTAAACCGTTACAATAGAGCATAGACGTCTTATTGCAGCATGACATGGTGTCATGCTACAGCAAGGCGCCTTTAGGAATTCATGAAAAATATTAGAAACTTCTCCATTATTGCCCATATTGACCATGGAAAATCGACCTTAGCAGATCGCATTATTCAACTCTGTGGGGGTCTTTCAGATCGCGAAATGGAAGCGCAAGTCCTTGATTCTATGGACATTGAGAAAGAAAGAGGGATTACGATTAAAGCTCAGACGGCGGCGCTGAGCTATCCTGCTCGCGATGGTCAAATCTATAATCTCAACCTCATTGATACCCCAGGTCACGTTGATTTCTCTTATGAGGTTAGCAGATCTCTCTCTGCCTGTGAAGGAGCTTTGCTCGTCGTGGATGCCTCTCAGGGGGTTGAGGCGCAAACAGTCGCCAACTGTTACACCGCTATTGAGCTCGGAGTTGAAGTTGTTCCAGTTCTCAATAAAATTGATTTGCCATCAGCAGATCCTGACAAAGCCCAGCAAGAGATTGAAGATATTATTGGGATTGATGCTACCGATGCCGTAACCTGCTCAGCCAAAACTGGTATGGGCGTACAGGATGTTATCGAGCGTTTAATAGCTTCTATCCCACCACCAGAAGGCGACCCTAAAGCCCCTCTACAGGCTTTATTAGTAGATTCTTGGTTTGATAATTACGTGGGTGTTGTGATGTTAGTGCGCATTAAAAATGGCACACTCAAACCCAAAGATCGTATTTTATTGATGGCAAATGGATCGAGCCACTTAGTCGATCATGTGGGTGTTTTCACCCCTAAATCGATTGACCGAACAGAATTAACTGCTGGGCAAGTAGGATTCATTATTGCGGGTATTAAAGAGTTAAAAGCTGCCAAAGTAGGGGATACGATTACGCATGCTGCTGGCCAGCAAGGTAAAACTCCCGCAGAAGCACCCTTGCCAGGCTTTAAAGAAGTCAAGCCTCAGGTCTTTGCTGGTTTATATCCAGTGGAAGCTAATCAATATGAAGCCTTGAGAGAGTCCTTGGAGAAACTCAAGCTCAATGATGCATCTTTGATGTATGAGCCAGAAGTTTCACAGGCACTAGGATTTGGATTTCGTTGCGGCTTTTTAGGTTTATTGCACATGGAAATTGTGCAAGAGCGCTTAGAGCGTGAGTTCGATATGGATTTGATTACGACTGCACCTACCGTTGTCTATGAGGTTGAACTTTCTGATCGCTCCCGCGTTATCGTAGATAATCCATCAAAAATGCCTGAACCGAGCAAAATAGATACCATTTTTGAGCCTATCGTAACGGTCAATTTGTATATGCCTCAAGAGTATGTTGGTGCTGTGATCACCCTTTGTACTGGTAAGCGTGGTATTCAGACCAATATGCAATATTTAGGTCGACAAGTTCAATTAACCTATGAGTTACCCATGGCAGAAATCGTGATGGATTTCTTTGATCGTTTGAAGTCCATATCGAGAGGTTACGCCTCGATGGACTATGAGTTTAAGGAAAATCGTCCATCAGATGTAGTCAAAGTTGATATATTGATTAACGGTGATAAGGTAGATGCGTTATCCGTGATTGTGCACCGAACGAACAGTCAATATCGAGGACGTGAAGTCGTAGCAAAAATGCGTGAGATCATTCCACGTCAAATGTTTGATGTGGCGATCCAAGCCACCATTGGCAGTAATATTATTGCCCGTGAAAACGTCAAAGCCTTACGTAAAAATGTTTTAGCTAAATGTTATGGTGGCGATATTTCACGTAAGCGCAAGTTATTAGAAAAACAAAAAGCAGGTAAGAAGAGAATGAAGCAAGTAGGTAATGTCGAAATTCCTCAAGAGGCTTTTTTAGCAATATTACAGGTGGAGGATAAATGAGTTACTGGGCAATTATTGGACAGCAATTTGCAAAGATTTTATTAGGTCTTTTTATAATTTGCGGTATTTTTTGGGTATTGGATAAGCTGTTCTTTGCCAAACAGCGTCTAGCTGCAGGAGTTGATAAAAAGCCAATTTGGTTAGAATTTACTGCCGACCTATTTCCGATTATTGCGTTTATTTTTATATTGCGTTCTTTTTTCTTTGAGCCATTTAAGATTCCCTCAGGCTCTATGATTCCGACCTTGCAAATTGGTGACTTTATTTTAGTGAATAAGTTTACCTATGGTGTTCGCTTTCCTGTGTGGAATAAAAAAATCATAGAAGTTGGTTCCCCCGTAAGAGGTGATGTGGTTGTCTTTCGTTACCCAGTCGATGAAACAGTGGATTACATTAAACGCGTAGTCGGGGTCCCAGGTGACGTAGTGGAATATAAGAATAAACACTTAACAGTAAATGGTAAGCCATTTACTTATGAAAACATTATGTTTATTCCACAAGTTGGCTATGACGAGCGAAGTGATTTTATTAAGAATATGACACCGCAAAATTTACGACCGATGCATTTAAAAGAATCTTTTCCATCCGAACTCGGTGGGGGAACCCATATGATTGAAAATGATCCGCAACGACCTAGTGGTTTTCCAAGCAATTTTGTACCAGACCACGTTTTCCCGGATATGGCCAACTGTCAATATAGTTTTGATGGCTTTGTTTGTAAAGTTCCGCCAGGAAACTACTTTATGATGGGTGATAACCGTGATAACAGCTTGGATTCAAGATATTGGGGATTTGTTCCTGAGACCAATTTAGTTGGCAAAGCATTTTTTATTTGGATGAACTTCAGTGATTTAAAGCGGATTGGGACCTTTCATTAAATGAATGCACGGATCACCATTGATACAAAGCTTCTTCAGGAGCGCTTAGGTTATCAGTTCCAGAAGAATGATTTATTGATGCAGGCTTTAACCCATCGCAGTCATGGAAAAAAGAATAATGAACGATTAGAGTTTTTAGGTGATTCTGTACTCAATTGTATTGTTGCGGAAATTTTATTTGAAAAATTTACTGCGTTGGATGAAGGTGATTTATCTCGCGTAAGAGCTAATTTAGTCAAGCAACAAGCTCTTTATGAAATCGCACAAAGCTTATCTCTTTCCGATTATTTACGTCTCGGAGAAGGCGAATTAAAAAGTGGTGGATTCAAACGGCCCTCAATTTTGGCCGATACATTAGAAGCAATTATTGCCGCTATTTTTATTGAAGCTGGATTTGAAAAAGTTAGGGAAGTTTTGCGGCGCTTATATGCGCAGATTTTGGAAAACGTTGATCCTAAGACTTTAGGAAAAGATGACAAGACACTGTTACAGGAGTATTTACAGGGACATCAATTACCACTCCCGGTTTATCAAGTGACTGCGACAACAGGGGTTGCACATAATCAACAATTTGAAGTCGAATGTGTAGTAGAGAGTTTAAATATTCATGTATCAGGCGGTGGGGCCAGCCGCAGAGCAGCAGAACAGTCAGCAGCCAAATTAGCTTTAATTGCTGCACAAAAAGCCTTGCCACAAAGTGGTCAAGCCGTGAAAAAACAATCATCACGTAAGAAAAAAAGTATTTTAGATCCAAGCTCAGGTGATGAGCAGTTAAACCTAACCTTGCGAGCATAGAGATGGCCTTTCGCTGCGGATCCATTGCCTTGGTTGGTCGTCCCAACGTAGGTAAATCGACCTTACTCAATGCACTAGTTGGGCAAAAAATAAGTATTACATCCCGCAAGGCTCAAACTACCCGTCATCGAATTGCTGGAATTAACACTACACCTACAGCACAATTTATTTTTTTAGATACTCCAGGATTTCAGACGCATTTTGTCAGTACCTTAAATAAATCACTGAACCGTACCGTTACCAATACATTGGGTGATGTCGATGTGATCTGTTTTGTCATTGAAGCTGGCAATTTTTCAAAAGATGATGAGCAAGTACTTGAGATGTTAAAAGGTGAAGTTCCTGTTGTTTTGGTAGCAAACAAATTAGATGTGTTCGCTAGTCAATCAGCTTCGCCATCTGATCGAGATTACTACCTGCTCGAGTTTATTAAGGAGATGGCCTCCAAATTCGAATTTGCAGAGATCATTCCGATGACGGCCAAGCACCCCAATGATGTGGCAAGGCTGATGGATACATTGGAAGGTTATTTACCCGAGCGTGAAGCCATTTATGATGCAGATACCTTGACCGATCGTAGCGAGCGATTTTTGGCAGCAGAAATTTTGCGCGAAAAAGTATTTCGTCATACCGGCGCAGAATTACCCTATGCAAGTTCCGTCATCATTGACCAGTTTCAGATGGATGGCACGATGCGCCGCATTGCGGCAACTATTCTAGTTGACAGGGATAGCCATAAACCCATGGTAATTGGTGAGAAGGGGGAACGGTTAAAACGGATCTCTACCGAAGCACGGGTTGATATGGAAAAACTCTTTGATGGGAAAGTGTTTTTAGAAACTTGGGTAAAAGTAAAGCGCGGCTGGGCCGATGATCAAGTTGCTCTGCGAGAACAAGGCTTAGAGTAGGTTTATGAGGGTTTTAAACGAGCCTGCCTTTGTGTTGCATTCGATCCCCTATAAAGAGACTAGTCTGATTCTTGATGTATTTACACGTGATTATGGAAGGGTTGCCCTCATTGCCAAAGGGGCGAAACGACCACACTCCAGTTTGCGACCCGTATTACAACAATTTCAGCCATTACAGGTCCATTGGACCGGTAAAAACGAACTCAAAACATTGACCAAATCCGAATGGATGGGAGGAGTAGTCCCTTTAGTTGGTGATGCATTATTGTGTGGGTTTTACATGAATGAACTCATTGTTAAGTTTTTAGCACGTGAAGATGCCCATGAAAATTTATATGATGAGTACCATACCACCATTGTCAAACTCTCCCAAGCCAGTGGATCTTATGAAAAGATCCTACGTCCTTTTGAGATCTTTTTATTACAAGAAACAGGATTTTGTGCCCCACTTGATTATTGTCAAGATACCGGTGATGTATTAGACCCAGAGGTACATTATGTCTATCAACCTGAGCGAGGTTTAAGACCAACGACAGGGCAAGAGCCAGGACATTGGCCCGTATTGCAAGGGAAACATTTATTGCAGCTTGCGCAGGCACAATTTGAAGATCAAGAGACGATTTCGTTAAGTAAGGCTCTGATGCGATTTTTGTTAAGCTTACACTTACAAGATCAGGTACTCACGACCCGTCAAATACTGATTGATTTAAAAAAGTTATGATGAAAATAAACACCATTGAACTCGGCATTAATATTGACCATGTGGCCACCCTACGAAACGCCAGAGGGACATCTTATCCTGATCCTATTCGCGCAGCGATTGCAGCAGAAGCCGCAGGTGCAGATTTAATTACCTTACATCTGCGAGAAGATCGACGTCATATTAAAGATGAAGATTTATTTAGATTGAGACCTTTGATTCAGACGCGGATGAATTTAGAATGCGCCATTACCAGTGAGATGATTGATATTGCTTGTAGAGTTGCCCCGCATGATGTCTGTTTAGTTCCTGAGAAGCGTCAAGAGGTGACTACTGAAGGTGGTTTAGATGTTCTTGGACAACTAAAGACTGTTGAAATAGCAGTGAAGCAACTCCAAAAGAGTGGGGTTCGTGTGTCATTATTTATTGATCCTGACCCACAAGTTTTAGAAGCTGTAAGAAGTATTGGAGTTGGCGTAGTTGAGCTTCACACAGGGCGCTATGCAGATGCCAAACCAGAACAGATAGGTATTGAGTTGGAGCGTATCGCGCAGGCAGCCAATTATGGACATAAATTAGGTCTCAGAGTGAATGCCGGCCATGGATTAAACGAAGCGAATGTGATTCCCATTGCAAAAATACAAACAATTGCTGAACTCAATATAGGACATGCTATAGTGGCGCAGGCCATTTTTAAAGGTTGGAAAACTGCTATTGCTGATATGAAATCTTTAATGATAGCCGCACGTTCAGAGGGGCAAAGATGGTCGTAGGTATTGGTAATGATTTATTGCATATTGAACGGATGGTCAAGACCTATGAGCGAACAGGTGGTCGGATTGCTCAGCGCATATTAGGCCCTCAAGAATATCAAGTTTTTTTAGCCAGAAAAGAGCGAAATCACAAACGCGGTATGGCCTATTTATGCACACGTTTTGCCGCCAAAGAAGCGTTTTCTAAAGGGATAGGATTGGGAATGCGTTACCCCATGACATGGCAATCTGTGCAAACCCTCAATGAGCCTAGTGGCAAACCGTACCTTCGCTACAGTGGTGCTCTCGAGCAATGGATGCAAGAACGTCAGTGGGAAGCACTCGTCACGATTACCGATGAGATAGAGCTTGTCAGTGCTGTGGTGATAGTTACAAAAAGTGAATAAAATTCATAAAAAATCACCTATTGCTTGTTAGTATGTTTAGGAATTAAACCTATTAAATAGAATTAATTAATATGAAAAAGAAAAATTACTCACCAGGTCCAGTCGTATTGGACGTTGAAGGCTTAGTCTTGAATGAGCAAGACAAAGCAAGAATCCGTCATCCTTTGACGGGCGGAGTCATTTTATTTGGGCGTAATTTTGCATCTAGAGCACAGTTAACTGAACTCACCAAATCAATTAAAGCGATTCGAGAAGATGTACTTATTGCAATCGATCATGAAGGTGGTCGAGTGCAGCGTTGTAAAACAGACGGCTTTACGCATTTACCTGCTATGCAACGCTTAGGATATTTATGGAGTGGTAAACAGTTACCAAAAGGCCTGCATACACCTGCAGAGACCGCTTTATTAGCCATGAAAGCAGCAACGGCAGTCGGGTATATACTCGCTTCCGAATTACTAGCCTGTGGCGTTGATTTTAGTTTTACACCCGTTTTAGATTTAGGCTATGGCAATAGTGAAGTGATTGGTGATCGATCTTTTCATGTGGAGCCCAGTGTCGTTTCTATCTTAGCAAGAAGCTTAAATCATGGCTTGCTAATTGCCGGCATGAAAAATTGTGGAAAACACTTTCCGGGACATGGCTTTGCAGAGGCGGATTCTCACGTTGCTATTCCGGTAGATGATCGATCTTTAGAAACGATTCTCAGAAACGATGCAAGACCCTATTTAGACTTAGGTATTACCTTAGATGCAGTGATGCCAGCACATGTGATTTATCCACGCGTTGACGAATTACCTGCTGGGTTTTCTAAAAAGTGGTTGCAAGATATTTTAAGACGGCAGATGGAATTCACGGGGGTGATTTTCAGTGATGACCTTTCGATGGAAGGTGCTTCGGTCATGGGTAATGTCGTACAAGGTGCGCAGTCTGCCCTTGAAGCTGGGTGTGATGCTGTGTTGATTTGCAATCGCCCTGAGTTAGCAGATCAATTACTAGCCCATTTACCAATTAATGAAAAATTATTTGCGATGTCCAAACAACGTTTAGTTCGTCTATTTCCAACCAATCCAGGCCATACTTGGAAAACACTGCAAATGGAGATACAGTATTCCGAAGCCAAAATGCTACTCCAGAGTTACGGCTTGATTGCGGTCTAACAAAAAAGGAGCTAAGGCTCCTTTTTTGAAACTAGCGTTTCATGAATGAGTCAATTAATTTGCACGACTGCGATATTCACCTGTACGTGTATCAATTTCGATTAAATCATCTGTGTCGCAAAAGAGAGGAACCTGTAACTCATAGCCTGTTTCAATCTTAGCCATTTTCATCACTTTACCTGAAGAAGTGTCACCTTTGACAGCAGGTTCTGTATAGATAATTTTACGAACGATCATCGTTGGTAAATCCACAGAAAGGGCTTTACCTTCATAAAATACAACTTCAACAGTCATACCGTCTTGAAGATAATTTAAAGCATCACCCATGTTTTCTGCTTCAACTTCATATTGGTTATATTCAGTATCCATAAAGACATACATGGGGTCAGCAAAATAAGAATACGTACATTCTTTCTTTTCAAGGATAACAACATCAAATTTGTCATCTGCCTTATAGATGCCTTCATTGGGTGCTTCGGTCATCAAATTTTTAAATTTCATTTTGACAACGGCAGAATTACGGCCTGAGCGATTGTATTCTGTACGTTGAACAACCATTGGTTCGTTGTTAATCATGACAACGTTTCCTACACGAACATCCTGAGCGATTTTCATCGTCTATTTCCTTTGAATTTCAAACCTACTATTTTAACCTTGTTTTAATTTCTCTTGAACGAAGTTACGTAATCGAATGGCTAAATCTCCATGTATTTGGGATTTTATTAATTCTTGACGCCACATAATGGCATGATGGTTCATAGAATGCAGGGCTGGCCACCAATGAGAAAATTCTTGCCAGTGCATTGCTTTTAGGACAGCTCCTTGCGCATTTGGACTAGCATCTTTTAGATAAATTTCCAAAAATGCATCTAATTTTTTCAGGTGAGCATCAATATCTTGAGGATAAATATCCCAGATAAAAGGTTTACCGGCAAATTGGGCACGGACAAAAGAGTCCTCGCCCCTTACTAAATTGAGGTCACAGTGATGTAAAAGCCAATCAAAATCATCCTGTGGAACAAATGGCATAGCGACAAATTGTAAGTAATTTCGACAGATTGGATTGGTCAGTGGTTCGCTAAGCCATTGTTCTGCAGTTTGGATAGCTGGTGCATCGCAAAATAATAGATCCAAAGGTATATGACTCGCCGAAACTTGATCGAGGAAGCGTATCAGCTGATCGCCGCCGTAGGTAAATATACAGATTCGTTTAGCGTCTGAGGCAGGTCTGAGTTGACGCCACACCTGTTCTAGAGAATCTGGTATGTATTTTTGGTGATCATCGATGGTAGGCAGTTTACCTTGTAACAGACCGCCAGAATTGGAAGTAAAACCTGGGTAATAAAAATACCTTAGCCAATCATTTGCATGACTTGGCGGAGATGGAAGACCATGCGCTTCCAGCGTCCAAGACTCGGCACTTAAGTACTCCACATTGATGATCAGTGGGATGTTGATGTTTTTTAATTGAGCTAGGTATTCTGTAGGGAGTTCACAAGAGAACGTTTCGATTACCACATTGGGAAAGATTTCGGCATTTAGAGATTGAACTGCTGACTCCCAAGGCAGAATCTCCACCCCATGGGTAATTAATTCACGGAGTATCTCTTCACCCGCAATTTTTTTAATTAATTCTGGCTGGTCGCAAAAGAGTCGAAAGGAATCTTTATCAGAAGACGTAAAATGATCATTTGAAGTAAAGTGGGTTAACGCCAAGCGCCTTACTAAACGTAAACTAACACCGGCATCACCTAAATGATCAACAATATGACAGAAAATATCAAAGCGCATGACTCAAACTACCTTTGAAATATTACAGGAAAAAGTCAAGGAACTGACAGAGCTTCCTGGAGTATATCGATTTTTTGATCTGCAAAAAAATATCCTTTATGTAGGTAAAGCCAAAAACCTTAAGAAACGCGTTTCGAGCTATTTTCAGCGAACCCAATTATCCCCGCGTATTGAGCGTATGGTGAGCAAAATTGAAGATTTTGAGACCACGATCACCCGCACTGAGACAGAAGCTTTAATTTTAGAAAATAACTTAATTAAAGCATTAGCACCCCCATTTAATATCTTGTTTCGGGATGATAAGTCGTATCCGTATCTCATGATTACCGGACATGCATTTCCAAGAATTACTTCTTACCGTGGAAAAACAGACAAAAAGAATACCTACTTTGGACCATTTCCGAACACATGGGCCGTCCGTAATAGTGTGCAAATTTTGCAAAAAGTATTTTTATTGAGAACCTGTGAAGATACCGTATTTAAAAATCGTAGTAGGCCCTGTTTATTGCATCAAATTCATCGCTGTAGTGCACCATGTGTTGGTTTAATTCCGACATCCGAATATGCTCAGGACGTTGCAAAAGCAGTATCTTTTTTAGAAGGCAATCACTCTAGCGTGATGCAAGATCTCGAAATACAAATGTTGGCACATAGTGAGGCACTGGAGTTTGAACAAGCCGCAACATTACGCGATCGCATTGCGGATTTATCGAATGTGTTACAACAACAATCGATGGATGTTGCTGCAGACGGTCAAACGAATATTGATATCTTAGCCGTCGTTGAAAAGCTGGGACAAGTTTGCGTTAATTTAGCGATGGTGCGAGGGGGACGACATTTAGGTGATCATGCCTATTTTCCGAGTGTCGTGAGAGTGCAAGGGGATATCCAATCAGAACTAAAAGATTACCTTATCTCCTTTATGGCACAGCGCTATTTAGATGAAGATGCACTTGATGTAGATGGTGCAATCAAAATGTTGCCTAGTAGTTATGTGATGAACATTGACCTTGGAGAGGAGGGGGAGTTACTGCAAGAGTCCATGTCTTTGCGCCTAAAAAGAAAAGTTCATTTCATCACCCAACCCCAAGAGCAGAGAAGGCATTGGCTCAAATTAGCACAAGATAATGCAGAATTATCGTTACTTAAGCGGATCAATGAAAATAGTGGTCAGCATCGTCGAACCCGTGAACTGATAGAAACATTACAACTCGAAATCGAAGACACAGAACAACTCAGAATTGAGTGTTTTGATATCAGCCACACATCGGGTGAGGCCACACAAGCATCCTGTGTCATTTATCAAAATCACAACATGCAAAATAAAGAGTACCGGCGATTTAATATTGAAGGAATAACCCCTGGAGATGATTATGCAGCGATGAAGCAAGTTCTTGGAAGACGTTATGCGGCTTTTCAAGAATTGCCCCCAGAAAAAGTACCCCATATCATTTTGGTCGATGGTGGTAAAGGGCAGGTTGAGGTTGCGCGTCAAGTACTTACTGAATTAGGTATTGATATACGTCTGATCGTTGGCGTTGCGAAAGGAGAGGGACGTAAAGTTGGCTTAGAGACCTTGATTTTTGCTGATGATAGGCAGCCTTTGGAGTTGGGTGTTGAGAATGCCTCTTTAATGTTAATTGCACAGATCCGTGATGAGGCGCATCGCTTTGCGATTACTGGCATGCGTGCCAAGCGTCAAAAGACCCGAAATGTATCACGCTTAGAAGAAATTGAAGGAATTGGTGCCAAGCGTCGACAGAAGTTATTAGCTCGCTTTGGTGGTATTAAAGGAGTTGCTGGAGCAACGATTGAAGAGCTCTCACAAGTAGAGGGAATTTCTACAAGCCTAGCCCAGCAAATCTATAAACAATTACACTAATGGTATTCTTGCGTATTATTTAAATCATATTTATTTGCATGCCATTTAACTTTCCTATATTTCTCACTTGGTTACGCATTGCCGTCATACCACTCTTAGTGTGGATGTATTACATACCCGATACAGTCATTAGTTTGGCGGATAAAAACCTATTGGCTACGATTTTATTTGTGGCAGCGGCGGCGACAGATTGGTTAGACGGTTACCTGGCAAGAAAGTGGGGGCAATCCTCTAATTTTGGAGCTTTTTTAGACCCAGTTGCTGATAAATTAATTGTTGCAGCGGCATTACTTGTGTTGCTTAACTTTGATCGCGTGCAGATTTGGGTAGCGATTATTATTATTGGCCGCGAGATTACTATTTCAGCTCTTAGAGAGTGGATGGCCTTAATGGGGGCTTCAGCCAGTGTTGCCGTGCACTTTTTAGGCAAAATTAAAACTACCATGCAACTCATTGCAATTAGCTTTTTGCTTTATGATGGGCCGTTATTTGGTATTAATTGTGGCCAAGTAGGCAAATGGCTGATTATGGTTGCAGCCATACTGACCTTATGGTCGATGTTTTATTATTTGCAAAAAGCCAAACAAGTCATCATTGAAAAAGGTTAATACTAGATTTTTGCCATAAAGTTTGGTAGAATATAAGACTTGTTTGAATTTTGAATAAAATTAGAAATCAAATAAATACGCGGGAGTAGCTCAGTTGGTAGAGCGCAACCTTGCCAAGGTTGAGGTCGCGAGTTCGAGCCTCGTCTCCCGCTCCAGAATATGTGGGGAAGCCAAAAGCTTCCCTTTTTATTCCACAAAAATGGCGCGATGGCCGAGTGGTTAGGCAGAAGCCTGCAAAGCTTTGAACGGGGGTTCGATTCCCTCTCGCGCCTCCATCAAAAAACCATAAAAATTCTTATCAATATTTTTAAATCAATCTTATGAGTAATAAGGTATTGAGGGTGTTCGTTGATTGGAATGCTTCTTGATAATAGATGGTATTGAATCTGATGAGTTGAGCCTCATGTAGTTCGAAGCAGTAAACAAAGTTTGTCACAGTTCTCGTCTATTGGATATCTTGCATTACTATTTGGATTGCACTGAATCGGGACTTAAATTAAGTTGATAGGATTTAAAGTCTTTCGGGTCGATCATCAGAGGTAAATAATTACCCTTGCTCCATGAGTTGGAATATGCTTTATAGCGGGGGCTTTGGACCCAGCCTGATTGACCGCCAAAGCCGATGAAAATTGATTGATTTAAATTTGATAAATCATAAACAGCTCGCATACCAGCTGCAACACCAGAGCTGTAGGGATCCTTCGTATTTTTAAAGCTCATACTTCCCACATTAATCGTGTGTCCATCACCAGCGGAGGGGGTACTGATGTTAAAAAATTGACTGAGAAAAGAAATTTGGCCCAAAGGTTTATGGGTTCCTACAGCAGGATGAGCCTCTCCCCAGCGCCATTTTTTAGGGTCCTTGCCATACCGTTTAGTCAAGTAGTTGAGGGCGCGATCCATAGCGAGCTGGCTGAGATCATTACAACTTTTTACATCAGGGAGATTGCTGGGACGGCACCACACATCAGGATTATTTTTTAATACATTGAGTAGACCATCACGCAAACCCTTATTTGGGTAAAGACGATCAAAAGAATCACCCAATGCTTCGCTAAAAACAGCCCTCGTCAATTGATCTACCCATACATTAAAAATGAGAGCTCCTGAGCTATTGATACTCATTTCACCCTGAAAGTTCTTAATTTCTTGTTGAACTTCAGTCGTTAAAGTATTTGAGGAACTACTTTCATGAAACAGCTTGAGTAGCGGTTGTGCGGCGAGAGAGACCGTATCATTTTGAATCGACTGCATCGTATTGAGATCATGAATTTTATTTTTTTCAAGTAATTCAACAATCCGATTGGCACGATAGGGCATCGTCCAATCCGCCGTCAAAGTATAGGGTGCATTAGCATCCTCTACCTTTTGATTGGCTGTCACAACCCATGGTTTATCTGGAGCGTAGTTGTGTGGCAGTTCTTGAGGCTTGAGATATTCTTTCCAATCGTTGCTTGCATCCCAGCCAAATACTGGAGCAACACCAACCATGCCCTGTTCTTTCATCCTTTTAGGGGCAACTCCAGCAGCAACAAAGGCAATTTTTCCCTCAGTATCGGCCATCACCACATTTTGCATGGGGGCGTAATAATGTTCTAAACTATCTTTTAACTCCTCTAGGGAAGTAGCTTTATTCATATCAATTAAGGCGCGAATTGATTGATTTTTTCGATCAAGAGCCGTCCAGCGCAGAGCTAAAACAAAACGATTGGTGTCAATCACTTTTGCTGCTTGAGGATATGCATCAGAAATAACCGGACCATGACGTGTTTCTCGAACTACAAAATTGACAGGTTGTTTATCTTTAACAAGGATACTTTCCCTTCGAACTTTAAAAGACTCAAACCCACTAGGGGTTTTATATTGAGCCAAGTTGTTGGGATTAATAGCCTCGATAAACAGATCTTGAACATCAGGAGCAGTATTGGTAAAACCCCACGCAATGTTAGGCGTATAACCAAGAACAACACCAGGAAGGCCTGGAATTGTGCCACCAATAACATTGAGATCTTTTGCTTGTAGATGAGCAAAATACCAGGTGGAAGGGCTCGATAGCCCTAGGTGAGGGTCATTTGCCAAGAGAGGTTTTTTACTCTCAGTACGTAAACCTTGAATAACCCAGTTATTTGAGCCTTTACCTTCAGAGCCTTGCGGTATCCAAGCTTGCAAGTGATCATATGTGGAGCGGTGCTGAGATTGACTAGTCTCAGGCGGAACAAAGATATTCGCATCCTGATACATCTTTGCAAAATCTAGTTGAGTCGTAGCTGACTCACTAACATAGGGGGGCATGATCTCCCAGATTTGAGCCGTAGTCATGTTTTTGGCTAGTTGTAGCCTTGAAAACTCTCGCCCCCAGTTGTCACCTAAATCAAGTGCCATCATCAGCGACCAACTCACGCTATCGATTGGTGTCCAAAGAGCCGGTTTTGAGCCAGTGAGAAAGAACTCCACAGGAAGGGCCCAACCTAAATCTGCAAATCCAGCATTAATCCCATTACAGTAGGCCTCAATCGCAAATTTTGTTGCGCTGGGTAAATTTTCATATTGAGCCCTTGCTGCACGCCTGATACCAATAGTCCTCATGAAACGATCA
>Ga0214921_10005430_pt1 | contig 18027 bp, 14 predicted proteins | sample LL1505_MetaG_FD_177992 | JGI IMG/M metagenome (GOLD analysis project Ga0214921, IMG submission 177992) | Freshwater microbial communities from Lake Lanier, Atlanta, Georgia, United States - LL-1505 | ecosystem: Environmental > Aquatic > Freshwater > Lake | place: USA: Georgia | collected...
CCGCTGATACCTTCGAAGAAATCGCCAAACTGCATCAGTTAAATGATGACACCGAGGGATATATCAAAGCCCGTCGCGCCGCCGCTTGCGACTGGTATGAAGTTAAAGAGTGGCAGAAATGTCTGGAGGGACACACAGCCGCCCGGGATTCAATTGATCCCGAAGCAACACCGATGTCGATGGGGATCGATCTCCTAAATATCGGAATGGCGCAGGCCAAGCTAGATCAGCACCAAGCAGCGATTGAGAACTACTTAAGCGCTCGCAAACTATTTAAAGAAGCGAAGAACCCGGAATACGTTAACTGGTCTGATCAATACGCAACAGTTGCATACGCCGAAATTGGTAATGGCCCGGAAGCCAAATTCCATGCAAAGCATTATTTCAACTACTCAAAAGTCGCCGAAGATCTAGGAATGGAAGGCTACGGCCGCTATTACTTAGGCAAAGCACATCTTCTCTGCCAAGAGTATGAAGATGCAGAGCGCCAACTAACCAGAGCGCTTGAACTTCTAACACTTGATGAGAAGAAAGATTGGGAAGATATTCTCGGCGCCAATCGCGCATTAGCCAAAGCGCTAACCGCACTTGGCCGAGAAGAAGAAGCCAACGACCGGCTAGAACGCATCGCCACTATCGAAGAAACAATTTGTGGCGACGAAAAGGCCGCATAACTCACGTGCCACTGCAGCGGTTGCACTCGCAGCCGCTGCAGCCTTAGGCATAACACTTGCCTTAAACACCATCGCACCTAGCAGTCAGCCAATCTCGACGGCTGCCGGCGATATCTACACCTGGGATTGTGAATACCCAGTCCACAAACCAACCAGCATCATGATCATGTGTGGTGATGGTGGCATCTTCATCGACAAGATCACTTGGAAAACCTGGTCAGCACAAGGCGCATCAGGCACCGGCACATGGGGTGAGAACCTCTGCGACCCAAGCTGCGCCGAAGGTGAAATCGTCTACGCACCCGTAAAAGTTTCACTTTCAAACTTAACCGCCCGCAAAGGAAAGAACTACCTGCGAACCCTAGACATAACCACCCAAGACGGAAAAGATTTCCCATGGGGGAGAGCCAACAGCTTTCAATGGGATGTCATGGAGTTCGCTGAGATGATGAATTGGGATTCTCAATGAATGATTACGATGCTCTTGATTATGCCTACGAATTGAGAGACCACCTATACACATTTGAGAAAATGGAAGTTATAGAACCCAAGTTAAAAAGTGATCTAGATTCCTTATCTGCAATAGAAGAAAATATTTTTAACCTTAATCAACAATTAGATGATTTAAAGCGATTAAGCACCAGATTAGATAAGGAGTATCAAGTTTATAACTTTCGCTATGGCTTGGGTGAATCACACTCAGATTTCCAAAACTCCAAGATTATGCGCAAAGAAATATGGGCAAAGATTTATCAAGCGGGCGAAGACCGAGAAAAATATATGAGCGAATTGCGAGCACAGCGAAAACTAAGAGATAAGGTTTCTTTCGAAGTATTTGACGTACAAAAAAAGTTTGACTCTTCTCGCAATTTCTTTAATCAAAATAAAGATGTTATTTCTTTATACTCTATTGTAACTGTTAATTTGTTAAGTGATCAGATGAAATTTGTATTGGTGACCGAATCTCAACGTGACCGGATATCAATGGATAACTTGGACATTTATTCGATTGACTCGCCTCTTGGTAATGCCTGCCTAGGAAAGCGAAGTGGCGAAAAATTTACATATGTAACGCCAAACGGCCGTACGCTTGGTGGGGATGTGATTTATTGTGACTTCCCAACAGCCGAGCAAATGGATGGATTGATAAGGACACTGGAAGCGCGTCCATTATCTCAGCGGCCAGCGCGCGTTAACCCATTTGAACTCTTTGATCGGTATGGTTCAAATAATTCACGAAACCGAAAAGGCGGCTGAAACGTGCCGTTTAAAAATGAAGTCATCGAGGGTGAAAGGGAGCAGAATGCCCAAAAGTAATCTAAGTCGAAATCGGAGGATCGGTGAGTAAGCTACCCGGATTTATAACAGCCATTGATTTCGAAACGACTTCTATAACCGATCCTAGAGCGACTGAAATTGGACTAGTTGCTTTGGATGAAAATCTAAAGGCGGTAGCTACTTTTGAATCGGTAATCAAGCCGCCCCGCCAAGTAGCCAAACGCGCACTCGGTGTTTCCCGGCTTTCAATGGAACAAATTAATTCTGCTAAGAACTTTTCCAATTACTGGGGAAACATTCATCCATTCCTAGATAACCGCGTTTTGGTTGCTCACAATGCCGTATTCGATATGAAGGTTTTGCAAGTTGAGCTTGAAGATTTAGGAATTTCGAAACTGCCTCCTTCCGTATGCACATGCCTGCTTGCCAGAAAAATTATGCCCGAAGCGGTGAACCATCGCCTAGGTCACCTATGTGGACTTTTGGATATTTCTCTCAATGCCCACCGAGCACTATCCGATGCGGCCGCATGCGGAAATCTTTTGGCAGAGCTGAGTTCTATATCAAGTGAAGCGGTCAATACAGAAATTTCCAAAGCAAGAGCTGGAAGCATTTCATTCAGCACTCCAAGCCAGCCTCCGAGTGAACCAATTGCTAGACAATCCGTAGAAGTTCCACGACGTAATGAAGATCAGGCGTACGAAACTTTCACGGAAATAATCGCTTCAGGTAAGAAACAAGTTGCACTAACTGGTTCCCCGAAGATTGGAAAGCTTGCATTTGGAGAGTTAGTTGCTTCTATTGGCTACTTTTATAAAGAGACAACTCCTGGGCCAAGACACACAGCTTTTCTGGTTAAGTCTGAAGTTGATTTTGGTGAGCGAAAAATCCGACATGCTACCGAGTCCGGAGTCCCCGTGCTCAGAGAAGAAGAGTTCCATCATTTCGTTGATCTGGTTAGAGAAATGGGCGCATAAATGGCTATTAATTTAACTCCAGGAGAAATCTATTTCATTCGTGAAAAGGATTTACTGACTAAAGAAGTAAGTTCATATGTAAAAGTTGGCCTTGTCCGCGAAGGAGAGGATCGGGGGAGTGAAGAGCGCGCATCTGAGCACCAGACCGGAAATCCACGACAGCTATTTGTAGAAAAAGTTGTCAAAACTGAAGCTGTGTCAGCGGTTGAAAATATGCTTCATGATCACTTTGCCAATCAACGTGTAAGTGGTGAATGGTTCGACTTCGATAATTGGCAACTACAGGAATGTATTCAAATGGCAGAAGGCTTTGCCGCTGAGGCGCAATTGAGTGTGGCTCAGTTTTCTAAAGCCAAGGAGCTTAAGGACATTGTTTCAACGGAGGCAAAAGTTGAACCAACCTTGGAGGCAAAAGAACTCCATATCGAGTATTTAGAGGCTGAGACATCTCTAAACCATTGCCAGGAGCTAGCGGGACAGATTAAAGAGATCTTCATAGAAGCTCTTGAAGATCCAGAAGTCGATGTTGATCACATCGTAAAAAAACAGGAGAAGAAAGTTCGCCTAGTCTTCGACAAAGTGGCTTTTGAGCTAGCCCACCCAGATATTTACTTGAAGTATGTAGGGGAAAAAGTCACAATCTCCGGCACTTTTCGCATGGTTCGACCAAAGGACTTCACTGCAGATTTAGCTGTTATCAATCCAGAGTTGTACGATTTTTCAAAGAAACTCGAAATTGCACTTGGTGAGGTTAAATCCAATAAACGAAGCAAGGAATCTCTACATTCGTTGAATTTACGCCTACTTGCCTTTGAATCAACAGCTGAGTGGCGACTTGAAAAAGCCAAAGCCGCAATCCAAGTTCTTTGTGGCGACAACGCCGAAATTGAAGGAATTTGTAAATGGGCCAGAACTTCCAAAAGCAAAGCGACTTTTGATGATAAGAAGTTGAAGGAAGAGCACTCAGAACTTTATGCAACTTTCTGTCATGAAGAAAAAGGTGCCACAGCAATAATCGTCAACCCGAAGAAACCCTATGCTGACGAGGATTCGAAGTAATGACTGCAATTCCAGTCAAATGGACTCCACGGTTCCAAGAACACTACAGGCGCTACAACGGCATCAATGAATTCGTTATTAAGAAGACGGCAGAGCTTGTAAAGAAAGCAGCTTCAGATCCAGAAAAATGGCACTATGAGTTAGAAAAGCTGAAAGACGATTCATTCGCCGGTGTATCAGCATTTAGATTCAAAGTGACTTCTGGTGACAGGCTCATTGTTGTTGTCGAAGGCGACACATTGATTCTTGCTGATATCGGTGACCATGACGTAATGGATGAGTACTCAAAAATGCCTCGACTGGCCCGTGATGAAGACCTTAAGAAGGCGTCAGTAATTGGAGGCACCTTCAAGAAGCTTTTGAATCTTGCTCTATCTAGTAAAAACAAAGAGGTTAATTCACCCGCATCTTTAGATATTTCCAGTGTTCTTGCAGGGGATGTAGCGGGCGATGATTCACGCTGGTTATTTGAAGCCGAGTTGTGCAATGAGTGGATACATTTCCTAGACGACGAGCAGGCAAAGATTTCTGAAACACTTTATCAAAAACTGGTAGTTCCAAGCGATGAGATGTCTGTTGAGTTCGTAATGGGCGGACCGGGAACAGGTAAGACTGTCGTCCTTTTGAACTTAGCAACAAATCTAGATCAAGCAGGCCGGGCAGTTTCCTTTGAAGCTTCTCCGAATGTCATCAAGTACCTAACTTCGGGTGGCCGTAACGTTCCGGGAGCAAACAAAGGCTTTGGCCCTGGAGTGGTCGCGCTTATTGATGATCCTGCCTCATCAAAGGCTCTAGCTGACAGCCTAAGAAAGGCAAAGAGTGCAGGTTGCCGTGCAATCGTTATTGGCTTTGATCCATTGCAATGGCATGAGCGCAAAATGGAAGCAAACTTTAGAAAGATTTTTGAGAGCGTTAAGTATGAGTTTTATCCTCTGTGGACCTGTTACCGCCAAACAAGTGGTGTAGGAAAGAAAACTCTTGAACTAACCGAGAAGATTTATCACGCCTCGTCAAGATATTTAGACACTTTGAAACAGAAAGCTGAACGCGAAGAATTACAGCCCTACATTGATCTATCGCTTGGTATGTCTTTTGTCGATAACAGCGGCAGATTTGTTTCATATGACATGGACATTCATGAAAATTACAGAATTGAAATTAGTAGATTTAGAGCCAGAATCGATCGATGGCAGCACACTTCACCCATTGCTTTTGTTTACGATGATGATCTTCCGAAAGAATTTGTGAAATCTCTAAAGAATGACGCGTCAGGGCTTAACCGGACTGAGATACCTCTTTCAAAATATCGTGATATCCGGGGAGTCGAATTCCAGGAGCTATTTCTGTTTGTAACTTCAGATTTTTGGAACACGTTGAATACTGGAAGAATGGGAGTTGGATCAGAAGAGTGGGAAAAATTGGCTTGCCTACATACGATATTGAGTCGGCCCAAAGATTCCCTGAGTCTATTCGTATTTTGAACTTACTTTTCCAGTCTAATTTTGAAAGTCTCTGCAAAAGTTCTGGCAACATGTCTTTCCAATTCTACTTCTGTCATTGTTTGAACAACTTCTACAGACATCGCCCTTCTTAGGCGTTTAGCCGTTTGTTTTACTATCTCCGTACTAATTATCTTTTCTCCAGAATTGGAATCAATGACACCTCTGTTGCGCACAATGTAATTAGCAATAGCAAGAGAAAGTCGCCGATTGCCGCCTAACGCCTCTGGTCTTTCAAAGATATTTACTGCTTCATCCTCTTGTAGTTGACTCGCAAGATTTCCACCAAGAACATACGATCTGAGCCAGAGCCTTTGGAAGCAGGATCTTTCGGAGCCACCCAAGAAACGCTCATCGGTTCTGTTGACGCTCCAGCGCCACAGGGCTAGGTCTGGGAGAACACGCATCGTGATGTAAGACCAGACATCTTTATTGAATCCATCTATTGGACTCATGTCGTGAAAAATCTCCGGAGAAATACGCGTAAATATCCTGTCGAAGTCACCGAACGAAACCGATAAGTCCTCGGTCGATCCGGACGTAGAACCAAGCTCCCTAAAGAACGCCAACCGGGACTCCAACAATCTTTCGTTTGATATCGAAGAGTCAGTAAATGGCCTTAAGTGGTAATCCTCAATTTCTAGTGCCTCAATGACATTAACCGAGCCATTCTTGACCGCCTGCAACTCAGCGAGCGCTGTTTCCATAGTCATGTGGCGATACGAAATATTCACTTAATCTCCAAATTGTTTGACATCAAATGCTGAACTCGCGTGCGTATACGATCTTGCTCTTCATTCCACTTTTGTTTCACGCCAAGTTGTCCTGTTGGGAAAACACTTTGAAACATACTCTTCACAAACTTTGCCCATGAGCCTTCTGGCATCGAATCATTTTGCAGGAATTCTAATTTTTCATCATCTCTAATCGAGCTGTCTAATGCAAGCATCACCATATCCGTCATTAGAGGTATTTGGAAATGGGGCTGCTGAATAAATTCTTTATGATCCTCATTTACTTCAATTCTTAAAACATTGGAATGTTGTGCCGTCAGCCATGAATCCATGTCTATGTTCTCATTAATATGAATTCTCCACAGGGCGTTCGCGGCTGCAGCATCTTTCGAGAAATCTAGAAAAACCACGTTACCTTGCGTACGAGAACCGGATAGATAAATCTTCCAACTCTTAGTTAAAAGACGTGAATTACTTTTGTGCGGTGCGCCAATCTTACGATCCATTTTTTCATCAAATCTAGTCGTGACTACCGCGTAGAGAGTAACGTCATCTGAGAGTTCATTCTCTGGAATTGTTAGCTCAACTTCGATTTCGTTACTTTCGATTAAAACAGAGCTACCATGATGTTGTAGCTTTGTCCCTGGACAGTATGAATATAGAGTTAAGAAAAGTTCATCATCTTTACTCAAAGCGCAGTCGAGCATCATTTCAGAAATTCGGATTTCGAACTTGGCGGATATTTCTGTTTTCATTGAGTTAGTCCACCATGATGTTAGATTGAAATACTCTTCATCGTAATTTTCTGAGGGATAGTCGTGCCCGTTGATTTGAATTGATGTCATCTTTAGGTCATTAACATCGGCAAGGTTATAACCTAAGCTGTAAAAAGTTTTTGGCATTAGTCAACCAATTTCCAGCGACAGGTGGTACCCACACCTTGAGGCGCAGAAACCTTAACCTCTAAGTATTTCAAATTCATAGCAGGGTTAAGTTCGATCGGTTTGTCTGGAAAAAATGTCTTTCCTTCTAACGCGATTTCAATAATCTCAGGAACTTCAACCCCATCGGGTGGGTCAAGTTCTGGATTTCCGTTTTCGAGAATTGCATAAGTAGCAAACTGGATTTTTCTTGCTTGGCTCTCGTCTTTCGGAAAAATTATCTGGAACTTAAATATGGCCTGGTAATTAACTGAATCAGAAGCCACAATTTTTGGTGTGCCAACTGCGATAACCTGGATGTTTTTGCCCCCACCGCCACCGCTACCAGTTCCCCCTCCACCTGGTGAAGGGGGTGGTTTTGGAGGTCCGGTTAGAGTTAAACCGTCGAGAAGGCGTCCGACAACATTTCCTAAAATTACGGAAGCCGAGCCATCTTGAAAGTCATTTTTAATGCCCGCTAGTTCCTTGAAATTCTCTTTTATGTTTTCGAGAGTCTGCTTTATCGGATTTCGACTATTTGGCTTCAACTGCAATTTAGACGGTATCCAGTCATCGTGTGCCACTGGTTCCGATTTTCTGAATTCTGAATCAAAATCCTCATTAGTTTTAAAAACCCCACGAGTTGAAACTTGATCAAGCTTCTGCGTTACTTCCAAATATTTGACAACAAAATTTGCTTGCCGCATGAGAGCAACGGAAGAAATTGGAATAAGCCCACTTTTAGCTAGCTCCCTGTCACTTTGACTGGTGGGGATATTGAGCCAAGCCAATTTTCCAGTTGGTTGCCTTTTGGCTCCTCCTGGAGAGAAGTAGATATCTTTGGATTCCACTCCATCCTCTTGGGATTGAAGTGCTTCATAGCACTTAACGAATTCACTCAAGCCAGGCATTTTAGCGGGATTTTTCTCTGGTATGGGATTGCCATCGAGACAGAATTTGAAATTCACAGAACGAGTCTTTTTCGACCCCAACATATGTGGCCATCCGTAAATGCATGCTGCCTGTTGAATATCTCGGATTGCAGATTCGCGCTCTATCTTTGAAGTTGTCGGGCTTTCTGGATGTTCAATCAGGGAGTTTCCAATAACCATAGCAACGAACCCAGTCTCCTCGCCTAGGTAACTCGACATACCAAAAGACTTGGCGTAATCCATAGCCTCTTTATCTTCAAATGGGCTTACTAGACCTGAATTCTTTCCAGGTTCCTTTCCAAACCAATGTCGCCCTGTGTATCTACGACCAGCATGAGCAAATGTGCCTCGAATGGCCATGCCCATGAAGCGCTGACAAATCTTACCTCTGTGTAAAAACTGACTAAAGACTAAAATTGTCGAATAATCGCTGGCATTAGTTAGAACTGTTCTACCTAAACCAAAACTTCCACCACTCTTGCTATCGGAATTCTGACGGCCCACGTTAAAGAAGAAACCGGCAAAGTTTGAGGGCGTTTCATCGATCGAGGCATCTAACGGGCCAACTAAGCCAACGGTGCCCTTGTCGGCCACAACCATTGCCTCGAAAGATTTGGAATTCTTCAGCTTGGAGAAACCTAAGGGATCCAATCCACTTCTAGCTTCAGAAAAAAAGTCGTCAAAGATTTCTTTCTTTTTTCCAGAAACTTGGAAAACATCAATCACAAACTCGATCTGGTTAGAATCCTTCTTCTTTTGGTCACATGCATTCTGTAGAGTTTCGCGAAGAAATGTTTCTGCCTGTGAGTATGTAGAAGTGGCAATTGAATTAGCCATAACATCAGCGACAACGCCACCTTGATGTTGGACCGGTTCGCTTACAAAGTAAACCTTCTTACCGCTCATAGCAATCCCTCAAAATCAACCAATTCGATTTTGGGGTGGCTTTGTGTTTCCAAACCTGCGACATTTACTGTGTACTCTATTTCCTTGATTCGTGCAGCAGGATCAATTTCCAACAACGACTTTGCTGTGATTCTCGGAAATTTAGAATCTACGGGAATTATCTGAAATTCAATCGGTTGGAAACATATATCGGTATAAAGCTGCTCTTTAGCTTCCTGATATCCGTACTTAGCCAGTTTTTCCGAGAATTTTTCTGAATTTAAGGATTTAGCGTCTTTCATTTTTTTAATCAATTCAGGCAAAGAGATTCCATTAGGCTCAAGTTCCAACTTAATTCGTAAAATTGCTACGGATTTTCCGGGGTAGGGCTCCAATTGAGTAACTCCGTTAACATGAATTTCATTGCTATTTTTAACTGTTGTACTTTTGACTTCTATTGAGTGATGAGAAAACTCGAAGTCGTGTCGGTTTCCATTTGGACCGACCCAATAATCGAGCGCTTTGATTTTTTTGACATTCACTAAATGGTCCAGAAGAAGCAATTCACCAAACAATCCAATTATACTTTTTATAGACATAACTTTTTCAGTGTCTAAGCTCAGCATTCCCTTCCATTTTTCAAGTAAATTCTTTATCTCGTCAAGTAAAGAACTATTTCCTTCCTCGACGACTTTAAGCAATTCATCTAGAAATGCTCCAAAAAGAATGACATCGATATTTCCAATATTGCTTAACTCAATAAATGGTAACGCTTCTTTTGATTTAGGGTCCGCCAGAGTTTGTGCGCTTATTTGGAACCCATTGCTTAGTTTCGCCGTATCGCCGGGTATTGCGTACTTGGAATGAACGTTGGGGAACAGAGCAATCAGATGTCCTTGGTGACGTTTTCCGAGCAGGACTTCTTTGCCATCAAACATATAGGGAGTAGGAATGACATCGATCTGCTGAGCAGCTGAAGGAGTTTCTAAACTTTTTAGTCTTTCCGCGCAGCTTGTAAAAATCTCTATTTCGGCCATTAGTTATTCACCGAATCATCAGATTCATCCGCATCATCGAGATAATCATCCTCTTCGATTTCAAACAAATCGATAAGATCTGGACCGAAGTAGTCGACATCTGCACCAATAACGTTTGATTTTCCGAAAAATATGCCAAGACCTACTGCGTGCTCAGGTAGCTCGAGATCCTGTCGCAATTTAGTCTTTGGTTCCTTTTTCGAATCTTTGTCTACAATGTAGATTCCAAGCAATCCTCGATTCGCCGATGAAACACATTCCTTTCGCAAGGCTCTGAGGGTAGTATCCGACACTTTCTTTCCTTGAGATTTAAGGTGAGCGGTGACCGATTTTTTGGAAAGCCCGACGTCTGCAGATCCATCGATACTGCTTACAAGGTGATGGATGTTCACAGTATTTTTTTCTTCGTTTTTGTCAAGCGCAGAACGCTGAATCGCCGTTGCGGTAATTCCATTGCCTAGATCAAGAATTGGAACATTGGCGGAGCTAATCTGATAAATGAATATATTCCACTTTTCCATGTCTCCGGAACCTTGATGAGCATCAATGTACGTTCTTATTAATTCTCCGTTTGCCCTTGTTGCAGAATCCACCCATTTGTATTCTTTAAAAAACTCACTGACAATCGCCCAAGGTACGTCATTGAAGATTGGCCAGCCCTCTGGATTCTTCGCTGAAATGTCGACACCAGATATTTTTATTTGCTCAATAAGTTTCCGTGTCGATAGTTGATTGGCGAGCAAAATCTCCGCCTTAGAGTCGAGAGAAATCGTTTCAACACGAGTATCTGAGTATCCTATTTGTAGGCGCTTTGCATAATTCATCTTATTCAATGATGTTATTGTCAGTATTTTATGATCGCGTATTCTTATTGGTACTTGGCTCGGATCTAGACCTTCGGCGGCTAGCTGTTCAATCTGTTGTCGAATTTCTTCTTCAACAAGAGCCATATGCCGGAAATTAGAAATTAAATCATCCTGCATCCAAATTCTCTGTAAATCTTCATAGCCAACCCGATATCCAAACCATCTTCCCATTTGCAGTAAAGAATCGTATGCCGAACTTGTACGCATGAAGTAAGAGCAAATCAGCCCTTCTAAAGTGAGGCCACGGGCAAGTGTGTTACCGCCAATAACAATGTATGGGACTGCGCTCTCTTCTTGCTGGAAGTCGTATTCGAGGCGATCTTCCGATTTACTGTTATCGACTATCAATTTGCTGGTGTCTAGAACTTTAAGCGCTTCTTGCTTAATTTCATCCCACGCCAGTATTTCGGAATCGCCCTCAATCCAACCATCAGCAGATCGAGCGTTCCAGCAACTTCGCAATTTCTCATCAATTTCGGCGACTGAAAGTCCGTTCAAATATGTGAGGTACTTTCCAACCAAAGTTTTCATATCCTTGTGACTTGGAATTCTTCCGGAAGTGTGAATCAACATAGTTGAGAACTTGTTCTTTTTTGATCTTACCCTTCTTGCGGCCGTAGCCACGACAAACCAATGAATCGCTTCACGCAAACTCTCAGGAAGTTCGACTGGTACTACGTGATTATTTGGATCGATTAACGTTCCTAAAGCATCTCTGTCATCGTGATCAATCGGAATAATTATGTTGCGCTCCGTTAGTACCGCTTGGTCTTCTTCATCTATAGGTTCTCTGCCGAAAAGTTGCTCAGCACCAAAATACTTATCGGATCTTTTTAATGGGTAAATAAAATCCCGTGGGAAAAGCTGAGTTTCATCTTTAGCATTGCTAAGGATGTTTGCAAATGGGGTTGCGGTATAACCTAAGTAAGCATTTTTTGGAAGAAAAGTTGGCTTCAATATTGAAGTCAAAGTCTTGTTGATTGCAGTTTGGCGATTCAAGAGTTTGTGAGAATTGACTGTGGCCTGGTCGGCTTCATCGTCAATAATCAGTACAGGTAAGCCTTGACGAACTGCGATTGGTGCAGACTCCAGCCAACTCTTCAGTCTCTTGAGTCGACTATTGTTCTTTTTTACCACTGCGATCACTCTCTTGCTTGGGGCACTTAGAAGATCGTTGGCATTCATCGATGCAGTGAAATCGCTATCGATTGAAGTTAGCCAATTCCAATTCTTAGGATTCTCCCCGGTCAGTGATCTTTCTAATCTCTCCTGTGTCTGCTTTCTGAGGTTATTTGTAACACCAGACAAAACGATAATTAATCTGTAACCTTCATCCGCAGCCTGCGATATTGTTGCAATGAAGTTTGTAGTTTTTCCTGACTGGACGTATCCAAGTACTAGGCCTCTGGAGGCGAACTGATCCGTGATTGGTGAAGAGAGTAAACCCAGAATCTGAGAAGAAGATTTGACTACTTCATCGATTTCTTCTTTTGATCGTCCCTCATTTAGCAGTTGCTGTTTTGCAAATTCCCAACGTTCAGAAAGTTCATGGGGTCCTCCGTACCAGCGGAACTTTTCCCCGATGAGTCCTTCGCGCGCAATAATCTGTGGATCAACTAAATGATAATTTTTGTCCAATTTTGCCTTTACGTTTGTAAGCGCTTTGTCCAGAATAGCAATAGGGAATAAGGCTCCATAGTCGTTACGAATTTTGTGCACGTCATTACCTGCCTTGATGGCGTTTCGCACAATTTCTTCAATAGCCAACAACTGTGGGTCTGACACGGGGGCCTCTTTCGTAGCGGATAGTCTGAAAATTACCTCAAAGCACTGACAACGAACACCCCTATGTCAAAAAAACATAGCGTTTTGCTTAAACTTGGCCGAGTTAGGCCTGATCCGGTCCACCACGGCCGCAGGCTAACTCTTCAGGATTTTTCTAGAGACTTTATTATCTGCTTGGCGTAGTCATGAACTGCCTTTACTGCGACGCTATTTCCAAGCTGTCTCATCGCTGCGGAATTGTTCACAGGAAATTTGAAGCTCGCTGGAAACCCTTGCATTCTCAGCGCTTCTTTTGGCGTCAAGCGACGAGGTTTTCCATTAACTATGTAACCATCCCAGTTTCTTCGATCATTGATCGGGGAGGATTTGCCGCCCACTCTAAGCGTCAAGCCAATCTCCCTGTCGACTTTGCCGCCCATTACATCCGACATATTGAACAATAGTTCCCTTTTTTGTGGAAATACAAATTCGATTTCTGGATCACGGAATCCAACCATAAATATTCTTGGTCGATGTTGGGGAAGACCGTGATCTGACGCTCTGACTATTTTGTGATAAAAACTATATCCGAGTTCTTCAGTAAGTATTCGCTCAATTACTTTAAATGTTTTCCCGTTATCGTGTGAATGTAAACGTTGGACATTCTCTAAGAAAAACGCTTGGGGTTTTTTAACTTTTATAATTTCAGCAATGTCAAAGAAAAGGGTACCCCGTACGTCTTTGAAACCTTTGCCATGTCCAGCTTGGCTAAACGGCTGACATGGAAACCCGCCAGTTAAAATATCAAAATTTGGAATTGTAGATTTTTTAACTTTAGTAATGTCACCAACAAAATTCTCATTCTTAAAAAGTTTTGGGGAAATTCTACGAAAATTCGCTTCGTAGGTAAGTCTTGCATCGTCATCCCATTCAGAAGCAAATACACATTCAGCCCCTGCTTTATGGAATGCAAGATGAAAGCCACCAATACCCGCAAATAAATCAATAAACTTGTACTTGGCCAAAGAAACTCCCTTTAAAGGCTAGACTTTATCCCTTGATGGTGACAATTGCACAGCAACTTGCTTCATGGCTGCTTTCGTGTGCCGCTATGATTCTTTAGGCGGGCAAAAAAGCCTTTCAGAAAGCATGATTTCTGGATAGGATGGATAAAATGACAGCGTGAGTTATGCGTCGTTGCAGTCATTGACAAAGTCCTTTGAGTCTCTCGGTTGCAGCGAAATTTTGATAAAGCATCTTGCGGCAAATCAAGACAATGAAAAAAATCAGATTTACATGGGTTACAGCCTTGAGCTACTTTCCATGCTGCCTGGACGGGTAAGTTTTCGAACACCTAGTGAGAGCAAGTCAAAATCTGGTTCCAATGTGGGTCAATCAATAGTTGAGCATTCTCTTGAATTTTATTGGATAGAAGGTGGTAAAGCTCCAGCTATTGCGCCAAAAGCCAAAATAATCGACTATTTTCAATATCCAGAGATGCGCTTCTCGGGATTTTTAAGCGGATGTGAGAATCCACCTGATTCACTTAGGCGCGATTCGCAAGATCAATATGGTAGAAGAGTTTTAGTTTTCGGTGTTTCAGATCAGAAGGTATTTGGAACGGTCTTAACGGATAAGTCTTCCCACTTAGTTGACGAGATCATCAATTCACCAAATTGGCCAATACATTCCATGTTCAAACATTTGAAGATCAAAAATTCGGCTGAAAAGGAGATGAACCCTGACCAGTTATTACAGGAACTCCGGTCCATAGGATCCAAGAGTTTGTATGAGAGCCAGATACTTAGAACTTTGGGTGGAGCGACTGAACCATTCAGAGGAACTCAAGGCGCCGGTTGGACTTTAGAGGCTCTTTTGGGGATTCCCAGAAATTCAAGTGGCCTTCCAGACAAGTACGGCTTCGAACTAAAGACATTCTTGAGCTCCACGATTACCTTGATGACACCCGAACCGGATTTTGGCTACAGATATGAAAAAGGGCTAACCGCTTTTTTAGAAAAGTATGGATGGCAAGGCACGAAAAAGGATGGCAGTCAGCGTTTTAACGGTAAGCACAACACATTAGGCGTTTGTAAGAAAAGCGGATTAAAACTCGAGATTGAAAATTGGGATATAGATTCGAATAGCCCTAATGGATCAGGAAGTCCGAACGTTTTGTTGATTAATCCTGAAAGTAGAGAAATTGCCGCAGGGTGGACTTTCGAAAAACTTGCTAAAAAATGGGGAAAGAAGCATGCCGGTGCGATGTATGTGAAGGCTCATAAATACCTGCAGGAACCTGGACCCTCAGCTTCGCACTACAGTTTTGGGCCACAGATTTACTGTGGTCAAGGAACTTCTGCGCTACTTTTTTTAAAAGCTATTGGACTTGGGGCGGTTTACTTGGATCCAGGCGATAGAGTGAACGAACAAGGTGAAGAGAAAAAGCGCACCCAGTGGCGAGTTAGCAAAGGACGCGGAGTTAGCTTTGATTCTACGCTGTCTCCACTCTACGACGCGATGCAGATTTTTGAGATTTAACACCGATACGCAGTCTTCTTAATTCCAAAACTTCCACTATTTGCTTTCCGATAGCTTCTACGACTAAGGGCGATACCGCATTTCCAAATTGTTTGTAAGACTGCATATCCGAACACACCTGTGGGAATCCACCAGCGAATCCCATAAATTTTGCTAATCGAGAATTAAATCCCATGAGACGAGCCGCTTCAGAGGGTGTAAGTCTCCTTGGATTTTTCCAATAAGGCTGCTTGATCAGAATCTCTGAACCGTCTTTATAGTATCGAGCCGAAAGTGTCCTAGAAACATCATTTGGTCCAACTAGCCCAAACCCAAATCCATTACCCGCCGCCTTGTGTTTTGCTGCATACTTCTGGAGATAAATCCAGAGATTGTCTGTGAGCATATACTTTTTATCTGGCTTTTCTTCGAGAATCAGTCCTAAGGATTGCAATTTTTTCGGTGCTTCGGGAAATTTGAAGGATGCTATCTCCGCTTTTGTAAACTTCTTGCGATCAAAACAAACCATGAAGATTCGTTCTCTGTGCTGGGGGACCCAACCACTAGCATCAATAACTTGCGATCGCATTTCGTATCCGAGTTGATCGATCGCTTCTTGGATAATCTTCCATGTTTTGCCTTTGTCATGAGATCTAAGGTTTTTCACATTCTCAAGAAATAGTACTGGTGGTCTTTTTGCTGACACAACATCGCAAATTGCAAAAAATAAGTTTCCTTGCTCCGCGTCTTGGAAGCCATGTTTCCGGCCTAAAGAATTTTTCTTTGAAACTCCCGCTAGCGAAAAGGGTTGACAAGGAAATCCGCCACATAAAATGTCGTGGTTTGGAATCACTTTTTCATAATCTAGCTCACGTAAGTCTTCAGTGTTTAAATGTGTGGAACCAGTCCAGGCAAGGTAAGTCTGAGCGGAGAATTTATCCCATTCGTTGGCAAAAACACATTCCCCTCCATTGAGGCGCATTCCAATGTGGAAGCCACCAATGCCAGCAAATAAATCAATAAACTTGTACGTTGACAATCCAAGACCTTTCTACATACCTTTGAGTCACGATATTTCTGTCGCTAAACATAGCGAACAAAACTGACATATTTTTAAAACCTAATCCTAGAGTCAATGAAAGTCTAGGCTACAGGTTATTGAAATCCTATGAACTTAGGCGGCTTTCAACTTTCAAGAAATTGGTGGCCTAAAGGAGCCAAAGGGAACCGAATCAATTCATTTTTCATTGAGTTATTTACTGCTTTTGAGTATGTTTATTGGAATGATGCGGGCAAACAAGAGAGATCCTGGTGAAAGCATGAATTTAGTCACGGTTCCGCCTGATTCGAGACGGGCATGGATGGTCATTAGCAAGAACCCTGACTCGACTGTTCGTGCTGATGACGGATATTTGGAAACAATAGGCGAATCTTATGAATGGGTTTCCAAGTTGCCACATGGAAACGATATTTCAGTTGGAGATTTATTGATTATTCGCGACAGCGAATTTGTTTTGGGCTTCTCAATAATTGATCGTATCAAGGTCGGAAGCAAAATAAGAGAAAAGAACACTTGCCCTAAATGTGGTGTGGCTCAAGTTCGAATCAGAAAAACTGTAAAGCCCATGTACCTGTGTGCGTCATGCGGTGCCACTTTTGAGATTCCAAATACTGAAAAGCAGATGCTGGAGCACAAGGTTGCTAGTTATGGTGCCGGCTGGGTAGAGCTAGAAAAGGGTTCTAGGACTTCAAAAGCATGGAAATATTTAAGTTTGACACCTAAGTCTCAACATAGTTTGCAGCCCGTTAATGTAGAAGCTTTTTTTAACTTTACTTCGCACTTTTCGCGCCTTGAGATTGCTCGATTTAGCACCAGAAACAAAGATATTAAAGGAGGTCATAAGTTAAGAACGGTGAAAACTAGGATAGGCCAGAGTGCGTTTCGTCAAAGTTTGTTTGACAAATTTGGCCCAGTATGCGCTTTTACTGGTGACAATCATCCAGCCGGTTTGGAAGCGGCCCACCTATATAGTTACTCAGCTGAAGGAATTCATCATTCAAATGGAGGCCTACTTCTTCGGAGGGATATACATTCCTTTTTTGATCGAGGGCTGATCGCTTTTAATGTTGAAAGCAAAAAACTTGAACTTGCATCAGATTTGCTGGAGTTATCGCAATATAAATCCCTTCATGGTTCGGCAATTAAAGTAGAGGTATCGGACCAGATCAAAGTTTGGCTAGAAATACACTGGAATCAATTTAGGTGAAATAGCTGAAAGCACATTGTTATTTATCGCTTATGCTTCCCACCCTGCTTCAGCATCTTCAGTGCCTTCGGAGTAATCGTTCCGCCGAAGCTTCCTCGCTTTGGATTGGTTAGTAGCCCGTTCTCCATCGCGGTACTTACGCATTCGCCGACGAATTCTTCGGCTAATACGAGTTCGTAGGCTAAATCGATCACGGGGATTTGAGATCCGGATTTAACGATGCGGTCATATAGCCAAGAGATCTCAAGGAGATAGTCCCAGTCCATGCTGTCGGGGGTCATTGATCGGGCGCGTTCGAGTGCGAAGTCCATGGTTTTAACTTATGGGGGGCGCTGACACAAATTACCATTTTCGCCCAACGTTACTAAGGAGTCCAGGAAACGTTCAGCCGCAGGCGTTAGACAAGTCCTATATATTTGAGAAATGGATTCATCGGATCGCGTTAATCAGCAGGAGCTTCTCTCTCAGATAACAATGTCTTATCGCGAGATATTTCGTGACTACCGTGATCAGTTTGGGATCCTTGATTCAGAGCTATGGTTTGAAGATATGCAAGTCGATTATGTTCTTGAGGTAATTTTGGCCAACTTTACAATCGTGAATTTGATTTGTGAA
>Ga0214921_10005431_pt1 | contig 18027 bp, 13 predicted proteins | sample LL1505_MetaG_FD_177992 | JGI IMG/M metagenome (GOLD analysis project Ga0214921, IMG submission 177992) | Freshwater microbial communities from Lake Lanier, Atlanta, Georgia, United States - LL-1505 | ecosystem: Environmental > Aquatic > Freshwater > Lake | place: USA: Georgia | collected...
ATCTCTACCATCGGTAAAAACGTGTACAAAAACATTGTCCACACCTTGCTCAGCAGCAATACTTGTAAGTCCTTTTACATGATTGATATGCGAATGCACACCACCATCAGAAACCAAACCTATTAAGTGTACTTTTTTATTGTTTTTCTTAGCATATTCAAATGCTTCTTTCAAAGCTGGTTCATTGCCAAGGGTTTTGTCTTCAACGGCTAAATTAATTTTCACTAAATCCTGATAAACCACTCTTCCTGCACCAATATTCATGTGCCCAACCTCAGAATTTCCCATTTGCCCAGCAGGTAAACCAACTGCCAAACCAGAAGCTTCTAATTTTGAATGAGGATATTTTGTATATAAAGAGTCAATAAAAGGCGTGTTGGCAGCATCTATGGCAGATACTTTTGGGTTGGTAGCAATTCCCCAACCATCTAAAATCAAGAGGATAACTTTTTTATTCATTACAAAATTATTTACAGATAAATGATTAGGCTAAGATATAAAATTTTAAGAAAAATATCTTACATCTTTTTTAAAACTTCTCAAACGGACCTAAATCTGGCTGACCGTCTCTGAATTTTCCATTCAAATCTTGCTTATCGGTAATGCCAGGAATGGCTATGCCGTAATTGATGGTAGGTGAAATTAATAATGGCGTAGTGGTAACAGTATCTACCGCAAAATTGTATTTTTCTACATTTTTAAAAGTAAACTCAGTTGAATTTGAGTAAAACAAATTATTCAAATATTTATTGGTGGTTTTCCCCTTCAACATATTGTTATTCACCTTATAAACACTAGTACCAGTTTTCAAATTCAACTTAAATTCCTCTGCCAATTCACCTGCCACAATATTATTATTAAATACAACATTAAAATTAGTGGTTAAAGAATCTGAAAAATTGACCGATGGATTTTGTCTTGAAAAACCTGTTGAATTATTGCAAAAAGATGAATTATAAACACTTACATTTCCATTTCCATTAAAATACAACAATTCATTGATTGATTTATAAGCCAAACAATTGGCAAAAACAAAATCACCATCTTTAATAGCAATGGCTCTATCTGTAAAATTAAAAAAACGGCAATTAAGCACATTTACTTTTGAAACTGGTTTGGCATTTGAAAAATCTAAGCCAAAATCAGCATTTTTGATAGTTACCCAACTAAGATTGCAAGCTACATTTTTCCCTAAAAATTGAATACCAGCCCACATACCCGCCTGATTTTCATACTTTCCATCTTTCCGCACGGGTTCAAAACTGCACTGATTTGAAAAATTACCATTTACTGTTAAGCAACCTTTTACAATCATTTGAGCATTATTAGCAAAAAACAATTTGGTGCCCGCATTAATTGTGAGGCAAGCCAAAGAATCAACAAATAAATTCCCCACTACTACATAAGCCTTTGAATTTGTGAATGTTGTAGCAGTTTTAATGGTATCGTTGTATAAATATTGGGCATCTTGCCCCCATGCAAGCAACTGAGTTACAGACTTATGCCCTCCTACTTCATACAAAATACTATCACTTAAAATATAAGGATTGGCGGCGTTGCCATTGGTTAAGTTTAAAGAAACCAATACATAAATACTGTCTTTGCCCAATAGTTCAATATTGGAAACGGAAGGCCCTTTTTGTCCATTTACAATAATATCATACACAGCATCAGAATTACTTCCTAGGCGTATAGCATTGATTATAATCGCATTGTCGAGCTTATTAAACACTTTTATTCTTTTTGTAATGCTTACTTTTTCGCCTGTGATTAAGGTATCGTACACCAAAGTATCGTCGGAAACAATGAGTGGATTGGTGGGGAAATTGGTAGTAAGTTTTTCAACTTTTGGTTTGCAAGCAAAAAACAAAAGCAAAAAGAGAAGGCAAAGCGAAGAAATAAATTTGTACATAGCTATAAACAAGAAAAGAGGAGTTGCCTCTAAGTAAACGTTTGAAATTTAAATACTTATAAACCTCATCCCAACCCTTCTCCATGAGAGAAGGGCTAAAAATACTCTGCCTTTGTAGTATAATTACTTTGAAAACGGAGTAAATAAAGTCCCTCTCTAATGGAGAGGGATTTAGGGTGAGGTTAATAAGCTAAATTCGTTAACTCTGAGTTTCCTCCTCTTTTAAAATGAATTTTATGAGTAATTATTGCATTAAGGCAATAAAATCGTCGAATAAATAAGTAGAATCGTGTGGACCAGGAGAAGATTCTGGGTGATATTGCACAGAAAAAGCTTTTTTGCCCACCACTCTGATACCTTCAACAGTACCATCATTCAAGTTAACATGGGTAACTTCCACTTTATCATTGTTTTGCACATCTTCTAACCTAACAGCAAAGCCATGATTTTGAGAAGTAATTTCACCTTTGCCAGTAATTAAATTTTTCACCGGGTGATTTAATCCTCTGTGACCGTGGTGCATTTTGTAGGTTTTTACCCCATTTGCCAATGAAATCATTTGATGACCAAGGCAAATACCAAAAGTTGGGTGATCGTGGTCTAAAATAGTTTTCACAGTTTCAATTGCATACGGAACTGCCTCAGGATCACCAGGTCCGTTTGAAATAAAGAAACCATTTGGGGCAAACGAAAGCATATCTTGGTATGAAGTATTGGCAGGGAACACTTTCAACTGACAGTCTCTATCTACAAGATTTTTTAAAATATTTCTTTTTACACCTAAGTCCAAAACGGCTACTTTGTATTTGGCAGTTTCTTCGCCAAGGGTATAAGCCTCGTTGGTGGTCACTTTTGAAGATAATTCTAAGCCTACCATTGATGGCACATGGGCTAAAATATTTTTCAATTCTTCTACGTCTAAAACTGCTGAAGAAATTACACCATTCATGGCTCCTTTTTCCCTTAAATGTCTCACCAACTGACGAGTATCTACACCAGAAATACCCACAATGTTGTATTTTTCAAAATAGTTTTGAAGAGAACCATCGGCAGATAGCCTAGAAAACATAGAGGAATATTCTTTACAAACCAAACCAGAGAACTTAGGAGCTCCTGATTCTTGTTCGGTATCTAACACTCCATAATTACCAATATGAGAATTGGTATTCACAATAATTTGACCGAAATAAGACGGATCAGTATAAATTTCCTGATACCCTGTCATTCCGGTATTGAAGCACAATTCACCGGTAGTAGTACCTTTAATTCCTATGGAGTATCCCTCGTAAAGGGTACCATCTTCTAACAAAAGAAGAGCCTTGTCTTTAGGTGTGTATTTCATAATTTTTGTTTAGCCCACAAAAATAAAAAAAGGATTTGATTATACATCAAAACACAAATATTTAATCTAATATTTTACAAAATATTAATTCGATTTTAATACTAGTAGCTATTTAGTAATTAGAAAAGGATAAAATTTCTGATGACAATAAATTGGAGTTGTAAATATTTTGGGATAAAATTGTGAAACTGTATTGAAAAAGGTTTAATGGAATTTACATAATTTTAAAGAATCCTGTTCAACAACTGTGATTCTAAAATCATAGTCAGTAATCAAACATTAAATACATTTTTAAAACTTATTGATAATTTTTGTAAATTTGATTTTTGACAAAAGTACAAAATATGAGTAAGAAAAAACGAGTAGCTGAAGCAATTAAAAACGTAGTTTCAACTATGATGGATAGGGTTATGAATAATGTACTCATAAAAGATCCATTCATAAAAGAAGCCCACCATTCAGCAAAACCACTTTATGCAGCATTAGTACCTGACGAAATTTTTAAAGGCTCACATTTTGAAAGAAGATTTGTAACTCCATTTTGCGGAGTTTGGGAAAAATTAGCACAAGTCGTTGCCATTGAAGCACATGGAAATTGCATTTTAGGACATAGCGTAAATGGAACAGTTGGAAGTGAAAGTTTAAGACGAATTCAAGAAATTTTAAACAGACTTGAACACAATCCAAAAGGAGAACTCAAAGTAAAACCAAATTGGAAAGAAGAACTTGAATATATACTAAAAGGCGGAGGTGAACCAATACCAGTAAGTGTAACTTGTGATATTTTTATTCACAACGAAGCAACTAATACAAAATATGCTTTTGAAATAAAAGCACCATTGCCAAACAGCGACCAAACAAAAGTAAGCAAAGAAAAAATGTTGAAATTATTGGCAATGAATCCAAAACAAGTTGATTACGCATATTATGCACTTGCCTACAATCCGTATGGAAAAAAGAAAGATTACAAGTGGACTATTCCAATGCGATGGTTTAATATGCATGAAGACGAATCTGTTTTAATTGGAAATGAATTTTGGGACTTAATAGGTGGTGAAGGAACCTACAAAACTTTTATTTCAGAAGTAAATAAACTTGGAAAAGAGTATCGAGAACGTATTTATAAAGAGTTTTTGGAAATAGAACCGCCACAAAACTTTGATAATTCACCACTTAAATAGGCAAAAATGGAAAAAGCAAAATTTACATTTATTGACCTATTTTCAGGTATAGGTGGTTTTAGAATGGCTCTTGCAAACAACGGAGGCGAATGTTTGCATTTTAGCGAAATTAGCACAAATGCTGTATCCGCCTATTGTGCAAACTCTAATGAACCAATTGAAAAGAATTTAGGTGATATAACGAAAATTAAAGAATTACCACAACATAATATTTTGACAGCAGGTGTTCCTTGTCAAAGTTGGTCTATTGCAGGACGTAATTTAGGCTTTGACGATGACAGAGGACAACTTTGGAACGACACTATTTTTTTACTAAATCAATCAAGACCAGACGCATTTATTTTTGAAAATGTAAAAGGTTTAGTTGACCCAAGAAACCAAAAAGCATTAAACTATATTTTAGACAGAATAAAGGAAGCAGGCTATTTTGCCAGTTTCTATGTTTTAAATTCTTTTGACTATGGAGTACCACAAAACAGAATAAGGATTTATATTATTGGTTTTAAAAACAAAGAATTTGCCGACAAATTCAAAATTCCAAAACCAATTGACAAAAAAATAAAATTAGCTGACATTTTATCTGATTTCAACGAAACAATTATTGAAAAGAAAAAAGAAGAACAGCAACTAGATTTGTTTGGAAATATCATTACTCAAAAAAGTATGAGTTTGTCAACTAGCAATGGTTTAAACGATTATTTTCTTTTCAATGATTTACGAAATGGACATTCAACAATTCATTCTTGGGATATTTTAGAAACAAATGAAAGACAAAAGAAAATCTGTTATTTATTGCTCAAAAACAGACGAAAAAGTACCTATGGCAATTTAGATGGAAATCCATTGTCTTTAAAGCATTTTCAAGGATTAGACAAAACCATCACAGAAAAGGAGCTTGAAGAATTGGTGGAACTAAAAATTTTAAAAAAAGAATATTATAGTTTTAAAATAGTCAACTTTAAAATAGAAAAATTAACAGAAGAAGAAAAACTTATATTAAGTCTTTGTGAAGGCGATACTTTAATAATGGACAAATTGAAAATGAGTAGAGAATTAAAAGTTAAAAAGATTTCTATTTCAAAAACAATTATTCCATTAATTGAGCAAGGAGTTTTGATATGCAATGAAGAAAGATATGATTTTAAAAATACCAAAATTAGTACAGGACTTTATGGAGTAAACAGAATATTTTTACCTACCTCAAATATTTTTCCAACACTTGTGGCAAGTGATACCAACGACTTTGTAACAACAAAAATTATTTATGCAAAGAACCAAGAAGACCACAAAAAACAATTTGTTGATAAAGTATATAAAAAAGATAGTTATCGAAGAATTACAAAAGAAGAAGCTTGTTTAATTCAAGGATTTCCAAAAAATTATATTTTACCTGAAAACAGGGCAAGATGGATGAAATTGGTAGGTAATAGCGTTTCTGTCCCTGTAATTGATATGTTGTGTAAAGCAATTTTAGACACAGGAGTTTTTGATAATAAAAAAGTACTCCAACTAGAAAGAAATAAGATTCATAATATGCAAACTTTCGATCTTGCTAAGTGTTCCTAAACAAAAATAATGATTAAAATAAATGCATAAGCTGACCCCGCTGGGGCTCTGAAACAGAACAAAAAATAATTTCTACAAACAGATATCCCCGCTGGGGCAATTATTAGGGGTATATTCAATAAAATTTTAAGTGGCAATTGCGAATATATTGCTCCAGAGGAGCAATATGTTTGTAGAAAAATTACATGAAATTGCTAGCCCCAGCGGGGCGAAATGTAATCACAAAACAGACCACTTACCCCCTAATTCTTATCTTCCCCATAAAGTAGTTTTTCAATTCTGCCAAATGCCAAAGTACTTAGTTTACTACACGCAATATAAAACCACAAAAGCGGAATAAAATTAAATAATCCACGCTTGTAAGAGGCTTTCATTAATACATCCAAGGAATCAATTACGGTATTGTCCATTTGATAATACAAAAAGGTGTAGCCAAACCATGCCGCCAATGCAATTAATAAAAACAAATTGGTTTCTTGTTTCCACCAAATTAGGTTTGCAACCAACATAATAAAAAACAAGAAAAAGCTAATGCCATAAAAACCAGCATCTGCAATCATGTATTGATGCAAATAAGTGCCAATTTGAGCTATTTTATCTGCATCAAAAAACAGATGTTTTACAAAATAACCTGCAGAACTTTCGGCATGAAGCACATTGGCTAAATATTGGTTCCAAATTAAAAATGGCAAAACAGAAACTACTGCATAGCAAATTGTAACAAGCCAATCTTTCTTTAATACACTATAAATCAACATAAAACCTACTCCTACAAGTGAAAAAATCAAGGCATCAGTTCTGGTGAGGGTATTGGCAAAACCCAAACACATCGAGACCACTGCGTATCTTTTTTCTTTAGACTGAAAAAACAAAAACAAGCTTATCATCATCAATCCTGTATGAATGCCATTGGGCAAATTGGTGAGTGCCATGGCTGCATGCGAAAAGAACTCAGGCGTAACCATGCACAACAAAGTAAAAAATGCGGCAGCCATGTGACCAGAAATTTTACTTATGAAACTATAAAATACCAACAAAAAAGCTACAAAGTGCAACACAATCATCACATTAGGAGCATCAAAACCTATTAAATATGCATAAGCAAAATTGCCAGAAGCAAAAGGCGGATACAACAATCGAACAAATTCTCTGGTGTTGAAACTTGGCTGAAACAAGCTATTGTTGATTTTACCTTCGTGGGCAATGGCTTTTCCCATAAGGTCGTAACCTGTAACAGAGTCGTACTCAAGTGTAGGCCAATAACCTGATTTTAAACCTATTGCATAAATCAGATAAATGGCAATAAAAATACAAGCCAACCATGTGAAATTTTGTACATACTTTAAAATCACAAATTTATTGATTTGAAAACTTGTAAAAACTTCCTTTTTGCCAATAATTAAACCTGGCAAAGCAGATACAATTAAGGCTAAAAACGTGCTTCCAAGATTAATTTTTACACTTATTAAATCAAAAACAAGCATCCAAAAAGCATTGATGGCCATACCCAAAATATAACCCAAACCAATTTTTTCAAGCGTATTAAAACGTGGTGAAATTAAATGCAACACACTTATCCCACTCAATATCAATAATATAATTCCAATTACTTGCATAATTCTATATTTTAAAAATTTATTTAATAGTTAATGGATAAACCCCTAATCTTGATTTCTGGGCTACATTGTATTTTAATTTATCGTATCCCCAATAATTTACAACTGCCACATGTGTAATTTTTGACAATAAAGGATTGGTAGAATCACTGGCAAACACCACTTTACGAGGATATAAATAATACTGATCCCATAAACGGGTATAAATACCACCACCTGTGATTCTAAATTTAGGTTGGTCGGGTGTAGAATCTTTTAATGTAATGCTAGGTGGTGGAAACAAAATAATGGCATTTTCGGGGGTATTTGTTTTCACATAATCTATGTAAGTAAAATCAAACCCTAGTTTCATCTCGCCTTTTTCTTTTTCCGATAAATTGGGATATTTTTGAATCATTTCAAGATTTCTTGCTACAAACTCTTCGCTAAGCCATTTGTATCCAGAGTTTTCTTGTGTTTTTAATTTAAAGAAAATAATTAAAAACACGAGCAGAAAAAGCAAATTAAAATGGACTGGAATTAGTTTAAAACCAGCTTTAGTAGGTTGAGAAATAACAGGTTCGGCAACTTTGGGCTGAGGTTTTTCTTTGATTTTATTCTTTGACATACTCAATTTTAAATTTTCTTGAAACAGTTTTTGTAGGGATATATAAAATGACGGTTGCAATTTTACCACTTGCACTTGCAATTAAATACAATGGTTCTTGCGGCACATCTTGGTGTTTTTTTACAAATTTTTCTATATCAGATTGTTCTGGAGCATCGTCGCTTTCAAAAAAATCATAATAATAACATGGCATAAATTGTACATTTTGGGTAATAAAAGCCTGACCTGCATTATTTAAGGCTTTCACTTGCAAAGAATCTACTTTTTTCTCCACTTTAATTATGGCACTGTTATGTTTCACACTTACTAGCTGAAACCTGTTGTCATTAAATTCTTTCCATTTGCCAATCTCAGTCACCGAAAATTCTATAAAATCAAAACTAGTGGGCAATTTCAATTCAACTTCTGATTTTAAATTATACTTCTGAACATTCAATTTTGCCCCATTCAAATGTTGAATCCAAATGCCAGCATTGGTAGGTTTGGCAAAATTACTACAATTTTCACACTTAAATAACTTAGCAGCAGCAGAATCTGAAATTTCAATTGCATTAAATTTCAATTTTAATAAAGCATTTTCTGGAAACTTAGTTTGAGTGCTCTGAATAAATGCAGGTCTTGTTGCAATTTTAGGGATTTCTAATTTTGCATTTAACTGAATTTCTTGCACCAAAGAATCTATAAAAACATCATTATAAGTATTTTGCCAAAAAATCTTGGTACTTTTAAAAACCATATCTGGCTGGTTGGGGTCTGATTTTCTTTGCAAAGTTTCATATTGCCTTTTCATAATGCTAAATTGAAGCATTTTAGGATTTGGCAATTCACTATTCTGACAAAAAACAGGGGCAGAAAGTAAGAATAATACTATTTTAAATATTGTATTTTTCAAAATGAATAAGTATTTAATTGAAATAATAACCCATAAACTAAGATATGAGAAGGAAATGCAACTTACAAAAAGAAACTAAATTTTCATTAAAAAACATCAAAATATTGATTCAACCAATTCACTCGTCACTTTAGATACTTATTTGTAAATAATGGAATAATTATATTTTTAATATACATATATTGGCAACAGTTTATAAAAAGCTAGATTTATTATGGGAAAACTAAATTCTAATGATTATGCCAAAGGTGTAGCAGATAAAATAAGTGAATTAAAAGAGTTTATAGCAATCCATGGTAGGTTTCCCAAAAATTCAGAAGCATTTAAGCTTTACACATGGGTAACAATTCAACGTTCTTTGTATAAAAGAAATGAAATAGATGAAAATGTAAAAGTAGAACTAGACAAACTAGGCATGGTTTGGGATTATTCTACAACTTCATGGAATGCTCATTATGAGGAAATTAAGCGATTATTAACAACAGAAAAATCTTCTGCAGCCATTAGAAAATCTCCTGCATTATCAAAATGGTTTTTAGACCACCAAAGATATTTAAATTTGCTTGATGAAGATAAAAAAGAGAAAATTGAAGAGCTATTAAAATTATTATTTAAAACCACTGGCGAGAAAGAATACAAAAGACCCAATCAAAGACCTCAAAAAACACTAAAAGAAAGAAAAACAGTGGAATAAATCCACTTTAATACGCTGATTATTAAAAAGATAAATACAAAAAAAGAGCCATTAAATATCTAGTTTAATGGCTCTTTTTTTGTTGATCATATTTACAAATTCTATTCTGTTAAAGAAGAATTACTGATTTTATAAACTTTAAATAAATTGGCTAAAGACCTAATAAATAACACGATAGCAAAACAAATCCATAAAACATGAAAGGCTTGTCCGCTTACAAAAATAGCCACAATGCTTAAAAATGAAAACATTGTAAGCACCAAAATAACTTGTTTGTACAAATCAATTTTTGAAACCTTAGGAATAAACAAAAGCGAGAGCCACAAAGGAGAAGCCCAAGATAAGTTTAGGTTCATTTTGGTAGAAATATGATCTGTAAAAAACCATAAAAACATAATCAAAATACCTATCAATGAAGAACTTATCCAAAATATCCTATCAAATGATTGCAATTTTACTTTGTTAAAATATTCTAAAATACTCAATATCAAAACAGAAATTACCAGAAAATACCCCCAATAAGTAGGCACATCTAAAACAGGCAAATTTTTAGCATTTTTTTCTTTGTAAATGATTTCTGATTTTAATACTAAGGGCTCAATTAGCTTTCCATTTCTTAAATAAGCTGCTGCTACACCATCGTATAATTCATTGGGTAAAAACATTTTATCTCTAGTGTTTGGTAATTTATCTGTCACTTTGCCTAAGCCCAAATAAAACCCTGCTTTTATCCATGGCATAGAAATGATGTACGGGTCAAGCATTTTTCGCAAGGTTGTTTTATTGCCTTTGGTGGGAGTCCAAAAATTATATCCAATTCCTTTTTCTAGCACATCTCTTATTCTGGTAGAACAGTTGTCATAAAAAAAATCATATTTATAAGTTCTATTTTCTGGCTGATAATTCCAAGCTAAAAAATCAAAAATCTTTTGTTTTTGAACTAAATTCAAATTTAAAACTTGTTGTTTTACAGTTCTGTCCTCTTCGTGATAGGTTTCTACAAATGCTTCATAAGACGACACAGAAAGCTCATAATCAAGCTTTCCTCTTACAAATTTCACATAAAATCCTTCAGTACTAAAATTAAAAGTGCCGTAATTAAATACCAAATCCATACCTGTGGCACTGTCTTGAATTCGCAAAGCAGTATGCCCAAAAAGTGCATATAAATCTTCACCTGCACCGCAAGTAATTAAACTCACTTTGCTTTGAGGTGATAAAGTAAGATTGGCATTTGCTTTTTCAAAAGAGAAAAACAAAAAAAAGATGAAAACAATTTTATGTAAATATTTCATTTTTAATAAGCTATAACTTTAAAATTAATTTTTCTGTTCATCAAAAGTTTTTCGTGATTGGTATTGGTAATGCTCATTTCTCCATCTGTTTTTAAAGAAATTGCCACACGATTTGATTCTATACCTTGTTGAATAAGAGCATCTAACACAATTTTTTCTCTCGCAGTGGCTAAATGTAAATTGTGTTTTGCATCTACCGATTCATCGTAATGGGCTTCAATTTTCAACTTTAAATTAGGGTGCTGTTTCATCAAATTGGCAATATGATTTATTTTAGCTTTAGAGAAAGTATGCAAGGTAGTTGATTCATTTTCAGGAAAATACACATGCTCTTTTAGATAAGTACCTACTTTAAAAGTATTTACCAAAGGTTCTTTTTCAATTACTTTACGAGGAGATACTTTATTAGATTTATGAGCAACATTGCTAATAATTTTAACTTCTGGTACCAAATGTTCAATCATTTCTTCAATATTGGCATTGGTGGGTGTAATTTCGGCACAACCAACTGAAATAATTCTTGTTTCATCTATTCCGTGTTTGGTTAAATATTCAGAAATAACCACTGCCCTACTTTCTGAAAGGAATTTATTGTGTTCTTTGTCATTTATATCATCAATATTTCCCATTAATTCAATGTATAAATGCGGATTTTTCTCTAAAACTTCCACTAATTCATCTAGTTCGCTTGATGATTCAATTTGAATTTCATTTGAATTATTGGCAAAAAATACATTTCTTAAATAAATACTTCTTCCAGCAAAAATAGTATCTAAATATAAATCCTTGGTAAGTTCTACATAAGATTTACTTTCTGGCACATTCAAATTCAAGGAATTAAACAAATAATTGTCTTTTTCTACCACCACTCTATAATTAATCCCTTCTGGCAAAATCAATTGATAATCGCCTGAGTTAGAATTGGAATGATGTACGCCAACTAGCTTATTATTAGCAAGTTCATATACTTTAATCAACGCTTTTAAAGGTTCTTTGGTAATTCTATTGAGCACTTTACCTTTTAACATTACCACATGCTCCTCATTTTTAGCAACAAATTCACCTACATAAATATCAGAATTTGTTTTGCCAAACTCTTCACGAATTGATGAAAAATAAATTCTATTTCCATCTGCCGACCATGAAAAATAAATATCATCATCAGGAGAATTGATTGGGTAACCCATGTTTACCGGAGTGCTCCAGTTGCCAGTAGTATCCAATTTTGAGTAAAAAATATCATGCCCTCCCATGCCCAAATGCCCTTCTGAAGTAAAATAAAGCACTTTTCCGTCTGGCATCAAAAACGGAGAATCGTCATTTTCAGGGGTATTAATTTTATTTCCTAAATTTTTTGGATTAGTCCATTTACCATTTGGTAATAAACTAGTTACATAAATATCTGTACCACCATAACCTCCAGGTTTGTCGCTAGCAAAAAATATCATGTTTTCATTGGCATTTATGCTTGCACTTGGCTCAAAATAAACTGTATTTATTCCATTTTCAAACGCTATTGGTGTTTCCCAGCGGTCGCCAATTAATTCACTATAAAAAATATCGCCACTTTGTTTTCCTCCAATTTCATGTAGTGTATTTTTGTACACAAACATTTTTTGACCATCTTCCGAAATTCCCACCACAGCATCATGATTATCAGTATTTACCGAATTGCCTACATTTTTTGGCAAAGACCATCCAATTTCAGACTTTTCTGAAACATAAATATCTTCAAAAAAATCATCATCAATGGGGTCTTTTAATCCACCTACATTTTCTGGACGGCGAGAAGTGAAGTAAAGTTTTCTCTCGTCTAATGTTACAATGGGTGAATATTCTGCAAAAGAGGTATTTACAAATTCTGATATTGGTTTTATATTTATTTTAATAGGGTTTGAGTATAATTTTTGTGCAAATTTTACTTGTTCAATATATCTATCTAAATCTGAAATGATTTTTTGTTGTTTTCCTCCTTGATTTACCAACATTTCTCTGTATTTGATATACATCGACATTGATTGAGTAAACTCATAATTTAATTGATAAGCTTTTCCTAAATAAAAATAATATTCAATTGGTAGCTTAGTTGCAGTGGGTTCTAAAGCCAATAACTTTTTTAAAGAAGAAGATTTTTTACCAATATTCAACTCGCAAGCTGCTATTCTATAAGCAATTAAGGGATATTTAGGTTGCACACTATCTGCATAATGATATTCACTTAAAGCTGCCCTAAAGTGACTTTTTAAAAACAACTTTTCACCTTTACTGAAAAAATCTGCCTGAACAGCGTTTTGTGAATATCCAAATAAAGGTATAAATAGTATGTATGTGAATAAGATTTTTTTCATAAGGAATTTTATGTTACTAATATAAAAAATAAAAATACTTTTTTCAATTTTAAGAGCTTAAAATTAAAAAAGCGAGAAAATTCTCGCTTAATTATTATATCGCTTTTTCGTAATTTTTCAAATCTCTGTCTTTTCTCTTCAAGTTCATAATTTCCAGAATTACCTCATCGTCAACATTATTGATATATCTCGACATGGCAAAAGATATAAATTGCTCTGTGGTATAGAAATAAATTTTTTGCTTAGTTTGGTCATAAAATTCTTTTAGTAACTCTCTTCTAGGCACTGCATTTTGTCTGTTGCTCGACCTCTCCCACCAGTCATCTTTCATTTCATCGGTAATCAAAATCAAAGGTTTATTCTGACGCTTTGCTTCGTCTATCATCTGAAACCACATAATTAAATCACTGTAAATCACATGCTCATCATGTGTTTTCTCACCTTGACGAGCAATATAACCAGGTGCAATTTGTTTTATAAACCTCTCTTTGCCTATTTCAAAAATATCTTCTAGTTTGTCATTATTATAAGCATCTCCAATTTTAGTATCGTCAAAAATTCTAGTCAATTGGTCTAAAACTTGGTCAGTTTCAGAGAAATTTTGTTGCAACAATTCAAGACGTTCAAGCTCTTTAGAAATCGTTTCCAATGATTGATTCAAGTGCTTTCTCACAATATCAATCTCCATGTAACTATATCTATTATAGCTATTTAACTCTAGATGAATTTCATTTTCTTTCTTTTTCAAGAAATCACGAATTGTTTTATATACAATTCCTTGCGATTGAATTATACCCTGTCTGTTTCTATGAAAACGATAAGCAGCTTCGTGCACAATTTTAGTTCTAAAGGCCACATTTTCAAGTATTTTAAAAAATACATCACGAGTTTTGGGCGTATATCTATATAAATTCAGGAGTGCATTTGAATCAAAAGTAAATGTTGCTTTAATCCAAGCTTCATTTATTTCATAATCTACAGGATTGTAATATTCAAAAAACTTATTTTTCATATTTATGAGCTAATACTATAAAATTTTTAATAGTTTCAATATTAATAAAAAAAGTGCAGAAAATACTTACCATTTAATTTTTTCTTTGTTCAAAAATGAAGCAATGCCTTTTATGCAATCATCTGTACTTCTAACTCTGGCATTTTCTTCGGCAGCAAAAGTTAAAGCATCGTCCAAAGTTACATTTTGCACATAACCAGCCAAAAGTTTGGTTAGGCCCATGGAAGAGGCTGAATTTTGAACGGTTAAGTTTTCTGCAAAATTAGTTACAAACTCTTCAATTTCATTTTCTGGCACTATTTCATGAATCAAATTGATTTGTTTTGCAGTTTCTGCATTTAAAACTTCACCCGAAATCAAAATTCTTTTTGCCCACGATTCTCCAATTTTTCTAAGTAAAAACACCATCACAATGGCTGGTATAAAGCCAATTCTCACTTCTGTAAAACCAAAATTGGCAGTTGGCGTACTAAAAACTATATCGCAAACAGTTACTAATCCGCAACCTCCCGCCAATGCAGCACCCTGAACCTGAGCAATTACGGGCTTTGGAAGATGATAAATTAGCTGAAATAATTCCATTAAATTTCTAGAATCATCTAAATTTTCTTGGTAAGTATTTTTTTGTAAACTTTGAAGATAAGCCAAATCTGCACCTGCACAAAATGCCTCTCCATTTCCTTTTAATACTATAATTTTAACATTTTCGTCATTTTTTGCTTTCAAAAAAGCTTCTTTTAGTCCTTCAATCAAAGCAGGATTCAATGCATTTCTCTTTTCAGGTCTGTTTAAAGTAATATATAAAACCCTGTTTTTTAATGTTGTAACAATCATAATAAACTATAAATTAAGTATATATGCCCCTTCTTTTTCCAAAACATGTTTTACAGCCGTAATATTTTGTTTTGCAAATCCTTCTATAATAATTTTATGCTTTAAACTTTCAGGAATTTGTTTCAAAATGCGTGATTTACAAATTATTAAATCTGATTTCAATGCCAAATTAGAATATTGGTTTTTCCATTTATTCACAATTAGAATTTGTTTATTTTCTATTTTCAATTGCTTTAAAGGTTTTTCTGAAGAAAGATAAACAATTTTATTGTGAGAAATGAAATTTTGAGCTAAGTATCTATCAGTTAAAAACTTAATTTTATTTTTTGAAAAATGTATAGAATCCTCAGCAAACTGAATGGTTTGCAAACCATTTTTATAAGTAAATAATCTGTATTTCCCTGCAGCATGCACAATAAGGTGTTTTTGAAAAGCAGAATTTATAAACAAATAACTTTGATATAAAAAAACCAAACTTAAACAGACCAATGAGCTCAAATACAAATACTTGTTTTTCAATTTTATATAAGTAAAAATAAATAAAATTGAAAAAATTAATAACAAAAAATTAATTTCAGATAAGCCAATTCTTTCAAAAGAAGAGTAAGGTATTTTTGAATTAAAAGCCGCAATTTGATTCATGCTCCAAACCAATTTTTCGAGCAAAATTCCTACATATTTTCCAATAAATTGATTGGTTGAAAAACCAGCAAAAACCACTGAAATGTATAAAACTAATTCTGAAAGTGGAATTACTATCAAATTGGCTATCAAGAAATTAATATTGATTTTGTTAAAATAATACCAAGTTATGCATAAAGTGGCAACTTGTGCCGAAATTGTCATAACCGTAATATTCCAAATTTTCTCAAGCAGCCAATTTTTGGGTGCATACATAGAAATAAATATTGGTTGAATGTATAAAATGCCAATCAATGCCAAAAAAGACAATTGAAAACCAATGTCAAAAAGGTAATTGGTATCAAAAAAAAGGATTAAAAAGGCACTAATTCCCAATGCGTTAAGAAAATTTCTATCTTTATTAAATATTTTTGCAATCAATAAAATGGTGTACATTAAAGTGGCTCTAATTACAGATGCCCCAAGCCCTACTACAAAACTGTAAGTCCATATCAATAACAAAGTAATGATTGATTTAATGATAATGTGCTTTCTAAAATTGGGCAAAAAAAACAATAATTTACTCAGTAGCTCAAAAAACAAAGCAATATGTAAACCTGAAATTGCAATAACATGAATAATTCCTGAATTGCTGTAGGCGGCAAATAAATCTTGATCTAGCACAGATCTGATTCCCAATATCATAGCCACAAGAATTGCGTATTCTTGTTTGCCATGAATGTATTTTTTAAACTGATTTTCAAAAAATTTTCTTATTAAATAAGAATAATAAAACACATCTTTATGAGCTCCTTTTAGAATGGTAAAAGTATTAGAAATATAAGCAATGTATTGAATATGATGATTTTGCAAATATTTTGAATAATCCATTTGACCAGGATTCAATGGTTTGCTTGGCAATTGAAGTTTTACTTTTAGGTACAATTCATCGCCATAAAAAATATTTGCTTTGTTTTTTTCAATAAAAAAAAGACATTTTTCATTACTAAATTTCCAATTTTGTGCATTTTCTGAAATCGCTAGTAATTTCACTTCTACTTTACTCCATTTTTCAGATTCATTTGCCCAAGAAACAACTTTACATTTCACAAAATATTCACCTTCAGAAATTAAAGACCTCTGATTATTAAACACATGCAAAAAATAACCAAGTACAACAAAAAAAACTAACCAGCCAGATTTTAACATTTTGGTAAAATATAAAACGGCGAAACTCAAAAAAGAGATGGTAAAAACAATAAAAATTGAGGAATTGAAATAGGCTAAAAGAATTCCGAGTATTAAAAAAAAACTATATCTAATAAAAGGAAAACCTAGCCAAAACATTTATTTATAGATTAAAAACTTTTGATATTTAATATTACCATTCACCTCATATTTAGCTATATACATTCCATTTGATAAAGTATTCAAATCAAAAATATAATCATCAGTTCCTGCATAATTCACATTTTTAGTAATTATTTTTTTACCGGTAAAATCATAAATTGTCCAATCTACTTTTTGATACAAAAACAATAAATCGCTTCCAATCCTCAAATTTCCATCAATGCTTACAAAAGGCCATTGCGTAATATCTAAAACAGCAAGCCTTGAAACCGTAAAAACATCTTTACTTTTTACCTTTGCAGAAATCTGTACTTGAGGCAGTTTTTTCAAGGTGCTCAAATTGATAAGTAAAGTAGTATCTGAATTGTAATTTATATAAATGCTTTTAAAGAAATTTACGGTTGAACCGCAATTTGCAATGGTGTTAATTATTAATGAATCCCCTAAATTTGCTTTTAAAGAAATCTTTAAAAATGGATTTTCAAGTGAATTTAATTTAAGAATTGGGGATGAAATTGTGCCTAGGTTTTTAATATTCAAATCATTAGAAAGCAACAAACGAGTTGAATCCCAGCCATTAGTAATAATTTTTGAAAAATTTCCTGCACTATATTCAAAGGGAACATCTTGAATAGATGTAGCTAAACAGCCTTTAGAATTAAATAATTTTTTTCTGGCAGTACTAGTGTTTAAAACAGCCCACATTCTATTTTTTTGATCATTTGTAAAAGTATTCATGCATTTATCTGCACTATAA
>Ga0214921_10005432_pt1 | contig 18026 bp, 18 predicted proteins | sample LL1505_MetaG_FD_177992 | JGI IMG/M metagenome (GOLD analysis project Ga0214921, IMG submission 177992) | Freshwater microbial communities from Lake Lanier, Atlanta, Georgia, United States - LL-1505 | ecosystem: Environmental > Aquatic > Freshwater > Lake | place: USA: Georgia | collected...
TTGGTGGGCCTCATCAATAATATAAATCTTGTAACGAGATTGCACTGGTGCAAAAAATGCTTTATCCCGTAGATCTCTTGCATCATCTACTAAGCCATGGGTAGCTGCATCTAACTCAATTACATCAAGTGAACCAGGTCCATTTGCAACTAAATCCTTACATGATTGGCAGGTGCCACATGGGTTTGGCGTTGGTCCTTTTTCACAGTTAAGTGAGCGCGCCATAATTCTTGCACTCGATGTCTTACCGCACCCTCTTGGTCCACTAAACAAATACGCATGGTGAATCTTTCGAGACTCAAGTGCGTTACTTAATGGTGTGGTTACATGCTCTTGACCAATTACATCAGCAAAGATTGACGGGCGATACTTACGATATAAAGCTAATGACATCTATCGCCCTCCTTATGTTTTATAAAAAATAAAATTTAGGATCCCCCGTACACCCACTAGAGCGTACCTACCCTTGCTGCATTCCTGCCCTGGGGGAGTTTGGCACGTTAATGCCGCACGGGGGATCTAACGGTAAATCTTAGTCATCACCACCGATACCCTTAAGCCTTGAAGTAATACTGGAGGATTCGCATAGCGGCCGAGTGCGCACGCTTGGAAAGCGTGTGTAGGGCAACCTACCGAGGGTTCAAATCCCTCATCCTCCGCCATTAACCACGAAAGTTACGTAAAAACTCCAAGTTAAGTTCTAGTGGAGTTCCAAGCCATCGCGCACCTTCTGTGTGGTCATACATATGATCATTAGTTTTTTCATGAATCAAGATTGAACAATTAACTCTATTAGATACTAATTGCGCCTCTATCGCTGGCAAATTTTCTGCACTCACATGAGCTTCAAACATTGGTAATGGGTGTGGACCGATTGGGATCTCAACTAATGAAAAGGTCTGCACATTATTATCAATTAAAAGTTGTTTAAGTTTTAACGCCTCATCGCGTTCATCATTATTGCGCCAGTAAGTATGGATGTCGTAATTCAATTAAATTTCAACGCCAATATATTTTGTCTCTAAAAACTCTTCAATTCCAGCAAAGCCGCCTTCTCTGCCTAAACCTGATTGTTTAACGCCACCAAATGGCGCAGCAGGATCTGAGATAACACCTTTATTAATTGCCACCATGCCAGACTCTAGAGCTTCAGCAACTTTAATTGCCCGCTTTAAATCATTTGAGTAAACATATGAAATTAAACCAAACTCAGTTGCATTTGCAAGTTCTATCGCCTCTTCATCGGAAGAGGTGATAACAATTGGTGCTACTGGGCCAAAGATCTCATTTTTTAAGATTGGATTATCACTTTTTACCGTTAAAACTGTACCTGGATAAAAGGCGCCGGTACCTTCCGGAGTTTTACCACCAGTTTTAATTTGGGCGCCATTTGAAACTGCCTCATCTACTAACTCAGCAATTTTATTACGCTCTTTAACTGAAACACTTGCTCCTAATTGAGCGCCATTTGATGTGCCGGCTGCCATCTTAAGAGCAGCCATTGCATTAGTTAACTTTGTAATGAATTCTTCTGCAATTTCTTTAGCAACATAAAAACGATTTGCGGCAGTACATGCTGCGCCACCATTTCTCATCTTGGCTAACATTGCTCCACTAACCGCCTCGTCAACATTCGCATCAGCTAATACTAAAAATGGTGCATTTCCACCTAACTCCATTGAGGTGCGAATTACTCGATCTGCCGCCTCTTTTAACAAAACTCGTCCGACCTCAGTTGATCCGGTAAAAGATAAATTTACAACTCTTGGATCCTTTAATATCTTTGCAATTGCAGGCCCTGATGGCACAGGCAGAATTAAATTAACTACTCCTGCAGGAACCCCAGCTCTTTCTAAGATCTCAACAATTGCAATCGCGGTAAGTGGGGTCTCACCTGCTGGTTTTAAAATCACTGTGCAACCAGCAGCTAATGCTGGGCCAATTTTTCTAGTTGCCATTGCAGCTGGAAAATTCCAAGGAGTAATCAAAAGTGAAACACCAATTGGTTGTTTGGTAACTAATATTCTTTTATCCCCGGCAGGTGCCATTCTAAATTCACCATTTATCCGCACCGCTTCCTCTGCAAACCAACGAAAGAATTCGGCAGCATATAAAATCTCACCCTTGGCATCACTTAAAACTTTGCCATTTTCTTTAGAAATAATTTCGGCAAGCCGATCAGACTCTGCAACCATAATTTCAAATGCCTTACGCAATATTTCGGCTCGAACACGAGGTGCGGTCTTTGACCAAGTTTTAAATGCTTTTGCCGCTGCATCTACTGCCATAGCGCATTCTTTATCTGATGCCACCTGCACATTAGCAATTACTGATTCATCACTTGGATCTGTAACTGGCATAGTGGAAGTGCCATTAATCCATTTTCCATCAATATAAAGCTGCGTCTTTAACTGCATAAAGATAAGCATACGGCCATGGCGTGTGCTTAAAAAATAGCGCTTAAAAACAGGCGTATACTTAATACCTAACTTCTCATTGGAGTGTGTTTTTAATTGCCTAATTCATGGAGTGATAACGCACCGGCACCAAAGGTGCTTGCCGAACACGCTCACCTAAAGGATCCTCTTTCCTACAAAATCAAACGCAAATTCCTAGGCAATCCTTTAAATCGCCACACATTAAGCCATCAAAGATTAGGTAAACGTTACGCATTAGGAATTTTATCCTCAGACTGCATTTCATCATCTGCTTACGGGTCAGAACAGATACTCCTAGCACTGGTACCAGCCTTTGGAATTGCTGCCTTTGCGATGTTAATGCCCATGACCGCAGTAATTTTAATTATTTTAACAATTGTTACCTTGTCATATCGGAATGTAATTTCAGTTTATACAAAAGTAGGTGGGGCATACAACGTATCTAGAGATAACTTCGGACCAGTAGTTGCCCAAGTTGCAGCAGTTGCATTAATACTTGATTACATTGTTACGCTAGCAATTCAATCAGCAGCTGGTGTTGCTGCAATTATCTCAACCTTTCCTGAGCTTGACCCTTGGAAGATTCATATGACCTTAGCGGTGATCTTGCTTTTAACTTACGGAAATTTAAGGGGAGTTAAAGAGGCAGGTAAGGCTTTTGCATTACCAACCTATCTATTCGTTGGCGCTATGGCTGTGGTCTTTATTATTGGAATCTACCGTGAGTTAACCGGTGGCTTGCCAACACTTGATGTCAATCAAGTTGGCGCAGTACCGGTTGGTCAATCACAAGGATTACTAAGTTTTGCTGCAATCTTTATTTTACTTCGCGCCTTTGCAAATGGTGGCTCATCCTTAACTGGTCTTGAAGCCATCTCAGATGGTGTGGCATTATTTAAAACGCCAGAACATGTAAATGCCCGTCGGACTTTGGTAATTATGAGTTGTATTTTAGGTTCGTTAGTTCTAGGCGTTTCCTACTTTGCTCATAAGATCTATGCAATGCCATATGAATCCGGCACGCCAACAGTTATTTCTCAAATTGCCAAAACAATTCTTGGTGATAGCGCCCTAGGTAGTGCTTTCTTTATCTTGGTTCAAACCGCAACGATGTTAATTTTATTTGCTGGCGCAAATACCACTTATAGCGCCTTCCCAATCTTGGTTAACTTTGTGGCAAATGATGGATATTTACCTAATTGGCTAACAAAACGAGGACACAGGCTTAACTTCTCAAATGGAATCTTGTTATTAACTATTGTTGCAATGGTTTTAGTAGTTGGAACGGGAGCATCAGTTGAACACTTAGTTGCCTTTTATGCACTAGGTGTATTTACTGCCTTTACATTAACTGGCTTTGGTATGGCAAAGCATGCAACTACTCATCGAGATAAGGGCTGGCGATATAAGTTTGTTATTAATGGTTTGTCAGGATTAATCTCACTTGTTGTAGTAATTATCTTCGCAATTGTTAAGTTTACTGAAGGCGCATGGATAGTTATATTAATTACGCCAATTCTTGTTTATACCTTCTTACGTCTTCGCCGTCAGTATGCGCAAGAGCAAAAAGCACTAAACATAACTGTGCAAAGCTCTCGTGCTACCTCAATTACTAGGCATGATGTAACAGTCCTAATTGATAGTTTTGACCTGGCAACAATTGGCGCAATTAGATACGCCAGATCTTTAAACCCAAGAAACCTATCTGCTGTTCACTTTGTAATTGATGACCGTAGGGCTGAGGCAATAAGTAATGAGTGGGCAAAGAATGAAGCATGCTCAGATGTGCCACTTGAATTAATTGATTGCCCAGATCGCCGCCTTGCTAATGCCGCTGTTGATTACGCCGTAAGAGTTACCGCATCCCCAGATGTTGAGTTAACACTTTTATTACCACGCCGCTCATACTCAAAGTTCTTAGGTTGGCTCCTGCACGATCAGACCGCTGAAGATATTGCAAGGCCTATATCCCAACTTGAAAGAGTTGTAGCAACAATCGTTCCCTTTGATGTTGAAAAAATAATATCTGGCCAAGCTGTATTAACCCATCCTGAACAAAAAAAGAGTAAACAGGAAGAGAAAACACCAGCCAGGGCCCAAAGTGAGTTCACAAAAACTTCACTTATTGATTCAAATAAAAACAATTCAACAGTAAGTCATTACGCTGAAAACATATTGCCGATTGGAAAAATATCTTGGCGCAAACGTGCGCAGGTTCAGGGGCGAGTTAATTCAATTAAATCAGCCCCTTCAAACTCATCTCCATATGTTGAGGTTGAGGTTTGGGATGAAACTGGCGGAGTGACTCTGCAATTTTTAGGTCGGCGTGAAATTACTGGTTTAGAGGTTGGTGCCCAATTACGAGCAGAAGGCATGGTGGGTGAAAATAATGGTCAATTAATTATTTTAAATCCATCATATGAAATTGTAATTTAACTTAATTCTATATGTTTAAATTTTGAATTACTTTGATACTGGTATTTCAAATAAATAATTAGAACTATTGAACTTTTGTAAATCAAATTTTAGTGATTCAATTTCACTTTTCGAAAGTTCAGAAGGTTCTCTTTTGTTTTGATTAAATCCATAAATTTTATAACCATGCTTCATGAATAAATCAATAATTTCACTTATGTTTTTAGAGGCTTTAACATCTTTCCCAATTTTTTGTCCTTCAGTTAAGGTTATTTCAACAATAAACGATGTATCTTTTGCGGTTGAAATTGTAATCTCCGCGCCTTTAATGACTTCATACTCATAACCCTCAACATCAATTTTCACGATTGCATTTTTAAGTGGTAGGTACTCCTTAATTACTTTATCTAGTTTTGCCACTTTTACAGATTGAACACGTTTAGAAACACTTCCACCCCAATTTTGAGATGTTGAAACTCCAGTCCCAAAACCGAAAAGGTTGACTGTTCCTTCGTGCTCACCAAGTGCTAAATTAATTAAATTTGTTTTTGACTTGTATTTATTACTTACAACATTTTTTTCTAGAAATCTATAATTTATCTTATCTGGCTCAATAGATACAACTTGACGAACACCACTGGCATTTGCAAAGCATGTGAAATAACCATGGTGTGCGCCAATATCAACAAATAATTTATTTCTAGTTTTAAACTTACTTTTCAAGAAGGCTAATATATCGGGTTCAAATTCACCTTTTCCCATTTTTGCATACCCTCTAAATTTGAAACCAAGATTTGTTTCATGAGAAAATTTTCGATATTGATATGCAAATGTTAGGTATCTAACTAAATCTCCCAAGATACTTTTTCGAATAACACTTTTTATGAGATTAATAGAAGCCTCTCAATGAATACGCTCTGAATTCTAACTTAAGTGTAATGCTACATTACTTTTTGCGTTGATTTATAAAGAAATTATTCAATAACGCTACACATTCAGATTCAAGGCATTTAGATATAACTTCTACTTTATGCAATGAACGTTCATCTCGAATCACATCCCAAATAGAACCAACTGCTCCGGTTTTTTCATTCCAGGCACCAAAAACCAACCTCTTAATTCGTGACTGCAATATCGCACCAGCACACATTGCACAGGGTTCAAGAGTTACTACCATTGTTAAATTATCTAACCGCCAATTTCCTACTTTTTCTCCAGTTTCGCGCAGCGCAACTATTTCAGCATGCGCAGTTGGATCATTTTTTGCTTCCCGTAGATTTCGCCCTCGCCCCAATATTTCACCAGACTCATTGGCGATTAGTGCACCGACTGGGACATCACCATTATCTGAAGATTGCTTAGCAAGTAATAAAGCTTGCTGCATTAACGATTGGTAATCCACTAATTACTTTCAATCACCTGATTAAACTGTTCACCAAAACCTAATCTATTTGCAATCGCTTCAAGTTGCTCATCTGGATATAACTCTGTGTCATCTAAAATACTTAGTAACTCCATCTCACTAACACCTAAATCATTTAGTAGATCTAGGTCACCTCCTGGCTGTGATTCATCCTCTTCTTCAGGAAACTCAAGATCTAAAACTTCAATTAATTCAGCCGCTACTTCATAATCAAGTGCGTAGGTAATATCTGAGATCATCATCTGCATTTGATCACCTAGCGCCCTTGCAATAATTACAAACTCATCTTCAATTGCAATTAACGCGATAGCCCCACCATTTGTTTGTTGCGCTTTAAGTGAATCAATGATTGACCCAATGTCACGGGTTGAAGAGAGGGAGTTGACACTCCACCTGCCATCTTCATGCCAGGCGATGCAACCAAAATCAACTGACATTTAGATCACACCCTTTCGCCGAAGTTATGCTCAAGTGCTACCTGATTATTCTCCCTTTAATCTGCATTAATTGGTAGTAGGGCGCTGGGCTTGTAGAGTAATTATGTGAAAATCCACATCGCAGACCATCCGCTGATAACTCACAAGCTAACGGTGTTACGGGATGAAAAAACTGATTCACCAACCTTTAGGCGCTTAACTGAAGAGATTGTCACCTTACTCGCCTATGAAGCAATGCGTGAGGTTAAAACTGAAGCAGTAACTGTGAAAACACCAGTTGCTATGGCCCAAGGTGCCCATCTAACGAAACCAAAACCAGTTGTAGTCCCAATCTTAAGAGCAGGTCTTGGCATGTTAGAGGGAATGTCTAGATTAATACCAACTGCTGAGATTGGTTTTCTTGGCATGGTACGGGATGAAAAAACTTTAAAGGCAACTACATATGCAAATAGATTGCCAGAGGAGCTAACAGATCGTCAGTGTTACATCTTAGATCCAATGCTTGCTACCGGTGGCACATTAGTTTCAGCAATTGAATTCCTAGCAGCAAAGGGTGCAACAGATATAACAGCGATCTGTATCTTGGCAGCTCCAGAGGGTGTTGCAGTATTAGAGAAAGCGTTTGCATCAAGTAAGTTGCAATTAAAGTTAGTAACTGGCGCCCTCGATGAAAGATTAAATGAAAAGGGTTATATCGTTCCAGGTTTAGGTGATGCCGGAGATCGTCTATATGGTGTTGTTTAAATGGCCAGTACAAGTCCTGGTTATGGAATCACAATCCGTGTTGATGGCCCTGCCTCAGCCCAACCTGTCTCTGAGATAACTCAAGCAATATCTGCTGCCGGTGCTTCAATTACCGCACTTGATGTTGTTGAATCTGTTTTAGATCGAGTTGTAATTGATGTTACTTGTGATGCAATTGATGCCGAACATGCAGAGGCTATAACAGCGGCGTTATCTAAGAATCCAAATTTAAATGTTAGAAAGGTTTCAGATCGCACTTTCTTACTTCACTTAGGTGGAAAGATTGAGATCTCATCAAAGGTGCCACTTAAAACTCGTGATGATCTCTCCCGTGCTTACACCCCAGGGGTTGCTCGAATCTCCCAAGCAATTGCTAAGGATCCATCTGATTTAAGAAGATTAACAATTAAGCGAAATACAGTTGCAGTTGTGACTGATGGCTCTGCAGTGTTAGGTCTTGGCAATATTGGACCAGGGGCCGCTTTGCCAGTTATGGAAGGAAAAGCTGCCTTATTTAAGAGATTTGCCGATGTTGATGCTTGGCCGGTCTGTCTTGACACTCAAGATGTAGATGAGATTGTTAGAACAGTTCAAATCATCGCACCTGTTTACGGCGGAATTAATTTAGAGGATATCTCTGCCCCTCGTTGTTTTGAGATTGAGGCAAGACTTAGAGATCTTTTAGATATTCCTGTTTTTCATGATGATCAACATGGCACAGCAATTGTTGTTCTTGCGGCATTAACAAATGCACTTAAGCTAGTTAAAAAGGATCTTAAATCCACCAAGATTGTATTAAGTGGTGTTGGCGCAGCTGGTACTGCAGTTGCCAGGTTACTAGTTGCAAAGGGTGCTCAAAACATAATTGGTTTTGATAAAGATGGCTTAGTTTTTGAAGATAAGGGTGACTCAGATCCAATGCGTAAATGGTTTGTTACTAATTGCTCACCTGGATCATTTAGAGGTGATCTACATGAGGCAATGAAGGATGCTGATATTTTTATTGGGGTAAGTGCGCCAAATGTATTAACAGAGGGTGATACTAAATCAATGGCCAAAAATGCGATTGTCTTTGCCTTAGCTAATCCAGATCCTGAGATTGATCCAGTAATTGCCAGAAAACATGCAGCTGTAGTTGCAACTGGAAGAAGTGATCAACCCAACCAGATTAATAATGTTCTAGCCTTTCCAGGTATTTTTAGAGGTTTACTAGATGCAAATATCTCAAAGATTACAGATCAGATGTTAGTTCTTGCGGCAGAGGCGATTTCATCTTGTGTAAGCAGTGAGCAACTCAATGCTAATTTCATTATACCCAGCGTATTTGATTTAAATGTCGTACAAAAAGTTGCTGCTGCCGTTAAGCAATCAGTTAAATAATGAGTAGCTTTGCCGCATCATTTGATGCCCAGTTATCACCAGTTGCCCCATTTCTTTTTTATGTTGTAGTTGCTGGAATAATTTTTATTGAAACCGCTCTATTAGTTGGCTTCTTTCTACCCGGAGATTCACTTCTGTTTTCGGCCGGATTAGTTGCCGCTGCGCGAAGTGATGTGAATATTGTGATTTTGGTCTTTACCGTATTTCTTGCAGCATTTATCGGCGATCAGGTTGGTTATGTATTGGGTAGAAAGATTGGCAGGCCTTACTTTCAGAAAAGAAACTCTAAGCGGATGCAGAAAATGTTGCTTAAATCCGAGCGTTTTTATGAGAAATACGGTTGGTGGTCGGTAGTAATTGCTCGTTATATTCCTTGGGTAAGAACATTTGTGCCCCCAATTGCTGGAACTGTAAAGATGAATTACTACAAGTTTTTATCCGCTAACGCACTTGGCGCATTTTTATGGGGGGTCGGAATTACCTTAGCTGGTTTTTACTCTGGCTCAATTTCTTGGGTAAAAGACATCTCATACGCTCTAGCAATCTTTTTTATCTCAGCCTCATTAATATCTGCCTTGTTAAATTACTTGCGAGAAAAACGAGATTGACCATTTGCTACTACACCTAAATAGGTGAGTAATATTCCAGCTATTAAGTAACCTGAAATTACAGTTCCCTCAGTTGGCACAATAATGTCAATTAGTAATGAGCCAATCAACATTCCGCCAACACTAAATAATGTGAACTCTAAAACTCCAACATGTTGCACGGCAACTGCTGAGAGTGCAATGTAGAAAACGCCGATTGTGCCACCTAAAAACATCCACCAAGGTCCTGAGGTAAAGTTCATAACTGAGTGATCGGTAAAGATAGTGCGAATTAGCAAAAGTAATGATAAAAATATGGTACCGGTAGTAAAGTTTAATAAAGATGTAGCAAAGCTCTGCTTTGAGTAAGAGTTTATCTGGCCATTAAGAGCTCGCTGCACGCCCACCCAGGTGCCAGCAAATACTGCTAAACCAATAGCCAAGATTGAAAAATCACTCATTGAAAATCTATTCCAGGCAGAGACAATTACTGCGATCACAGTAATTACTGCGGCAATCACCCTGCGCTTAGTAATTATTGATCTACCGCTACCAATTAACCCAACATGATCTACCCAAAGTGAGATTGCAGTTTGTCCGGCAAGGGATGCCACAGTAAAGAGTGCAACACCCAAGATTGGAACAACATGTGTCTGCATCGCAACAAATGAGGCACCTAATACGCCAGCACCGATCCGCCACTTTGGTAATTGTTTTAATGAGACAGCTTTAAAAATTTGAGAAAAACCTGCTCTGACATCTTTTCTGAATAAAGCTATTAAGCAAACAAAAGCAAGGCCGGTAGTGAAGGAAACAATTGCCGCCTCAAGTGAATCATTCATCCGGGCAGATAACTCACCATTAATTCGAGATTGAATTGCGATTAAAATCCCAGAGAATGCTGATAACAGCTCAAGCCTAAACACCTTCTCTTGGGATTTAATAAAGCACTCCTCTTATTTTTTGGGTAAGAGGCGAGTATAGAACTTAAGGGAGAGCGGGGGCTGAATCTAAAGTGATTGTGTAGGTTTTAGATACACCCGAACTTGATTCAACAACCATTACAACCTGATCACCTGGTGCATGGGATCTAATTCTTACAATCGCAGAGATCGCATCGTTGATCTTAAAGCCATCAATTGTCTTAACTACTGAGCCAACTGTTATTCCAGCCTTCTCTGCAGCTTTTCCAGAAGAAAGTAGGTAAACCTTGGCACCAACACCTGTATAGCTTGGATCAAATGAGACTCCTAAGATTGGTTTGGTTGATTTACCAGTTGCAATTAACTCCTCAGCAATTCGAGTTGCTTGATTAATTGGAATTGAAAAACCTAAACCAATACTGCCAGTAGTTGTTGCGCCTAATGTTGCAATTGCTGAGTTAACTCCAACGATTCTTCCTTGTGCGTCAACAAGGGGTCCACCTGAATTGCCAGGATTAATTGCTGCATCGGTTTGGATTGCATCCATATAACTTTCAACACTTGTAGAGCCGGTAGTTACTGGGCGATTTAGTGCTGAGACTATTCCGCTAGTTACAGTTCCTGATAATCCAAGGGGTGAGCCAAATGCAATTACCGCATCCCCTATTGCAAGAGATGATGAATCACCCTTTGGAATCTCAGGTAGATTTCCTTTTTTAATTGAGATTACCGCTAAGTCATAATCAGAGTTTCTGCCAATAATTACCGCTGGATAAACATCTCCGTTATTTAATTCCACTGAGATTGTTCCACCAGATGCTGCACTCTCAACCACATGGTTGTTAGTAATAATGTATGAGGTAGTTGCGTTTGATCTATATATAGATCCTGAACCAGTTCCATCACCAGCTAAAGAGGTAATCTCGATTGAAACTACTGAAGGAGATACTAACTGAGCAATACTTTTAACATTTGCTCCAGTTGCGCCAATATCTATGGCACTTCTACCCTTTGCACAACTGCCATTACTTGAGGTATATAAAGCTTTAGTTTTATTATCAACACATGCCTTAACAACTGGCACATTAGAAGGAACTGCAATGGCGTAACCACCAACAGCAGTTGCGCCAATAATAAATCCAGTTAATACCTTAAATAATGTGCTCTTCATATATCTCCTTATTGCCATCGCTTTATATGATCCGATAGTAGGTAGTTTACTTGAGAGTTTTCTGAGAAATTGCTACGATAAAGTTAAGAGATGGATCAAGATTTAGTAATTCAAACTAATAGATTGCTGCTCTATACCGTGGTGCCCAATGAGTATGAGATGCTGGCGTTAGACCAAGCGGATCCAAAACTTTGGTTAGATCGTGGATTTTCAGATCCAGATGAGCATTTCTTAACCAATCAAAATCCAATTAAATATCGGTTGCCTAAGGTTAGGCAAAACCCTGGGTATGCAAAGTACCTACTTAGAGTTGCAGTCTTAAAGGATAATCCAATAATTATTGCAAGCGCCGGCTTTCACGATGCACCCGATAGTGATGGCATGATCGAGATTGGCTTTGGTGTTGCTAAAAAATACCAAGGCAATAGCTATGGCCAGGAGATATTGCATGGAATGTGGTCCTGGGTAGTTAATGATCCGCTAGTTAAAACTCTTCGATACACCGTCTCACCAGATAATTTAATATCCCAACATATTATTAAAAAGCTTGGCTTTGAATATAAGGGGCAACAAATAGATGAGAAGGATGGGCCAGAGGATATTTATGAACTTAGTGCTAATAATTATAAACTAAGGTTTTAAGTCATCTCTTCATAACTCATATTCCTTACCTCAGAGTTAAACAACGGCAGCACAATTGCAAATACGGTAATGACTGCCAAAATATAAATGAAGGTCTCCATGCCAAGTAAGGTAGAAAGTGGGGCGGCAATTGCTAGCCCAATTGGCCTAAACATAAGGGACCCCATTGCATCAAAGGATGAAACTCTGGAGAGTGAATCCCTCGGTACTTTACGTTGCAACGCAGTACTCCACAATGTTCCCCATAGATCTAATGTGATACCAAATAGAAATGCGCCAACTGCGATTACAGCCAGTGATTGAGGCTTTGCAAGAGAGGCAATATAAAAAGTAATAGTAAAAGATGAGAGCATAAGAAAACGCATTGGATACTTTGGCTTTACTTTAATTGCTATCAATGAGCCAACTACTAAACCGACCGACTCTGCAGTTATTACATATGACCAAGATTTAGCACCATCAAAGTGCTCAAGGGCTATCAGGGGGCCTAGTACATTCTCAGCTGCTGCCCAGCACATCACAATAAATGAAAAGACCGACACAATAATGACAATCCATCTAAAGGATATAAAAACCTTCCAACCATGGCGCAAGTCATCAATCATGGTGTTCTCGGTATGTTCTGCTCTTGGCGTTAGGTGACGAAATGTAAACACTAGTAAGCCTGATACAAAAAATGATGCGGCATCAATACCTAGAGTTATGGCAGGGCCAAACGCGTCAATTAAAAAACCGGCAGAGGCTGCGCCCAGTATCATTCCAGAGTTAGTAAACAACGCATTAAGAGCATTACCTTTTTGCAAACCTGCTTCAGGTAAAACTGCTGGAATAACACCTGAGAATGCCGGCCAAAAGATTCCCCACAAAATACCAAATGCGCCGTTAACAATTAGTAATACAGCAATTGGCACATTTCCAGTTGCAAAGTAGCCGGCTTGTACAAAAAGAATTAATCCACCAGCCATATCGGTTAAGCCAACCATTTTTGCCCGGCCATACTTATCTGCAATTACTCCACCAAATGGTGCCATAACTAAAAATAAAACTGTTGTGGTTCCTAAAACTAAACCAAGTAAGTTAGCTGAACCATTTGGTAAACCTAAGATTCCAAAGGCGAGAGCAATTGGTCCCATACCGTTTCCATAATTTGAAATAAATCTTGCTACAAACAATCTTTTAACATACTTGTGTGCAAGTACCTCTTTAGCTTGCATTACTTACTTCTATTTTCTACGTCCCTGATTGACTTGTGCATTTCACCGGTTATCTCTCTTAATTGAGCCATTTCCTTATATGCACTCTCTTCAGATTTTTTGGCTAATTCGAATTCACCAAGGCTGGCGGTATGAGTCTCATCAATTTTTTGTTGCATCCCGCGGGTTGAGGCATCCTGGCCAACCATAATTATTGAAAGTAGTACTAGCTGCAAAAATGTTTGAGCAACCCATGCAATGATCACAATCGGATCCCCAGTTTTAATAGCTGCTGGAAGTGAGATTAAGGCGATGGCAGCAAATATATAAGCACACCACATTGTGCTCACAAAACTTGTTATCTTCGTAGCAATTTTTTGATTGAAATTATTAATCCATTTCATACTTAATTCTAATCCTTATTTTGTGGTAGGCCTATCTGGCAGCTTTAACTTGCTGGCAACTACACTTAAAATCAATAAACCGGTAATTAGGCCAATAAGCCAGATCCAGTGAGCACCAACTCCTAGCAATGTTCCGGCAAGGGTTGGTCCTATTACTAATGAAATTTGCCAGGCGTTTGTGCCTGCTGCGTTATATCTACCCCGCAGGTGATCTGGCGCTAATTGATTAACAATTGATGGCAGGATCGGTGACCAAATCATCTCACCAAATGCAAAAATAAATTGACAGCCAATTACAAGTATTAGGGCATTTGATTTAAACACTCCGCTTGCAGCTAAACAAGCCCAAGCTACTGCCCAAATTAACACCGCAATTGTGATGCCGGTTTTACGCTTCATTAAAATCAACTTCTTATTTACATAAAGCTGAAAAGCAGCAATTACAAAGGTGTTAACCGCATAAGCCCAAGCTAAATCCCTAGGTTGTAAGCCAGATACTGAGGTTGAAAATGCAGTAAAGCCAACCTCTAATTGGCTATAACTGAATAAAATTGCCAGCATTGCAACAATCCAAAACTTAACAAAGATTTTATCAGCCAGTACATCACGCCAACCACCTTCTAACTTAGCGTTTGCAACGCGCTCACTATGAGTTCTTCTACCAACATCACCCAGAGTTAGCACAGTTAATAAATAAACTAAGTATGAGAGGCCATCTCCGATAAATAGAAGTTCAAAAGTTCTGGCGTTATCTAATGTGACTACAAGAGAAGAAACTAAGCCACCAATTCCAATTCCAAGATTTAGCATTGCAAATTGAGCTCCGTAAATTCGCTCGCGAAGCGGTTCAGGCGTTAACTCAGTTGATATGGCACTCTGGCTCGGCCACATTGCAGCCTGCCCAATTGCACAAATGGTTGTCACAAAAAAAGCCATCGGTATTGTTTTAACTAAACTCAACCCACAGTAACCAACTGAACTAATTACTAATGATGCAAGCAAAACTGGTTTAGGCCCCCACTTATCAATTAAATTTCCAACCAATGGAGATATAGCAAGTGAAGCAAGTGCACCATAGCTTGCGATTAAGCCAGCTACTGCGATTGGAAAGCCCCGTACATTGTGAAAGTAGATAAATGTATAAGGGAGTACTAGACCATTACCTAGGGCAGATAAGGCGATGCCAACCAGCATAATCCTTGCTTGACGGGGTAATTTATCTGCATTAACTCTGGTCAATTTTACCAAATAGGCTATCTATGAGAGTTTTTGTATCTAATATTTTCTTAAAATCATTGCTAGATGCAAGAGAATAGTACTTTTCAAAAGTTTCGTCATTAATTTTTTCTAAGTATTTCATTTGTGATTTCACAGAGTAGCGTCTTAGGAAGGAAAGATTATTTGTCCAATTATCATTTCTAGATGGATCTATACTGTTATTGGCTAAAATAACCGGTAACGAGTGACAAATCAGTGATTCAGTGTATCTATGATTGAAATTATTAAAATTGCCTGGTGGGACTAGAATATATCGAGAATTTAAGAGGTGATTTACATAAGTGTAATCATCACCACCATTATTCCCACCAAAACCTGCTTCTGGTGGATATATTTTTACGTCATTAAATTTTTCTGCAGCTCTTAAAAACACTTCGCGCCTTCTTATTCCTTGTTGGCCAATAAATGAAAATTTATGATGAATGCTCTTTAAGTCATGAATTTTTGCAGTTGAAATCTGTGAAATTAATGAATCAGTTTCATCAAGTTTTGCTAGCTTCGTGATCTTGTTAGCGAAACTGTTGCTATACCCTTGTGGAAGGAAAGAAAATGAGTACTGCATATCTATTTTTTTGAATTTATCTTTTAATGAATATGAAATACGACCATCACGATAAACACTGCCGTGTGATTCCGTGTGCTTTAAGCCTCCATCAATAATATTGCCTATTATTCCACCAAGAATTGCCCCGTTCAAAACCTTGTTAGGAGGATTGTACACAAAGGCGTGCTTAAGTGAACTGATTTTATTTAAAGAATTAAAATCATTCGGTTCGTAAGTTTCATTTCCTAGTAGAAAAAATATTACGGTATTTTTTTCAAGTTTATTTAAACTTTCAATCCAATATTCAGGATTTGTAGAAGCAATCAAAAGTGTTGTGTAATTTACGCTACTTAACTTACTCTCAAATTCAGTAATAGATTCAACGCTTTCTATTTTAATACCGAATTCCCTTTTGAAATAATTTACTTCAGTCAAAAGCGGGTGTTCGGTATAAGCAATAATGCTAATTTGAGCCTCACTTTCTTATAACCTAAACCTAACCTATCACTACCATTATTATTGAAGGGTTGTGCCTGATTAAGTTTCTGGATTTTTGCATATTCAGTGCCATAATAAGAGTGATACAAGCCTAAATTATATAAATGGTAAAGTTAACTATGAATAAATTTGATCGAGGTGTAGATGATAAGTGATGTTATTTACCATGATCTAAATGAAATAATAGACACACGTGGATCATTCATAAAAATTTTCTCAAAAAATTGGAATGGTTTGAACCCATTAGAGCTTGAAGAAAGTTTTGTAACTAGGTCTATTAAAGGCACTACAAGAGGAATGCACATACAAGTTGGCCCAACTGCAAACTGGAAGATTATTTCAGTGATTGAAGGTCGAGTTTTTGACGTGCTTGTTGATATACGGAAAAATTCTGAAAGTTATCTACATACTATGCAAAAGTACATTAGTAGCGGTACGACCATAATTCTGCCTCCTGGTATTGCTCACGGATTTCAAGCTATAGAAAATTCGACTTTGATTTATTTTTCTAGCAAGGCACATGATCCCAAATATGATCTTGGGATTAATGTCAAAAGCTTAGTAATAGATTGGCCACTAGATTTTAATATTCAAAGTGATCGTGATAGAGATTTTCCAGATTTAAAAGATTTTGTTAGCGAGTTATAAGCGTGAAAAATATTTTACTCATAGGGAAAACAGGTAATTTAGGTTTTGAAATCAATAAATACTTTGAAGAAAAAAACTATAAAGTTTTCTCAGCGGTTAGAAATCCTACTAGTCAATATGAATTTCTTATAAAACCAAATGAGCCGATTAATTTGCCTAAAAACACAAAAATAGACTTGATTATTAATGCTGCTAATCGATACTACGTGGATCCAAACCCAGAGGAAGTGCTTCAGATGCACGATTCAATTATTGGTATTGCTCAAAGCATATACTTATCTAATTTATCTTGTCCAATAATTTATTTTTCATCATACCTTCAGTATTTACCAGATGAAATGCAGCCCTGGTCTGACTATACAATTATTAAATCTAATGCAACTGAAATATTTAATTCCTACGGAAAAGATAGACGGACTGTAACTTTAGAATTAGTTCTCTATGATAATTATGGTGGTAGGCGTAAAGGTAAATTCTTTGATTTAGCAATTGACTCAGCTATGAAACAAACTAGTTTGCAAGCTACTAGAGGTGAGACTGTCGTTAATTTAACCCATGTTTTTGATATTGTTAAATCACTTGAATCTAGTATTACAAGTGATTTATTCAACTCAATAAATAATATAAATCACTCATACTCAATTTATAGTGCTGACTCGCATAGTTTAAAAAATTTAGTGGCCCTTATTGAGGAGGTGTTAAAAGTTAGAGTCACGGTAACATGGGGGGCTATTCCATATCGAAAAAAAGAGCTTTTTGAATTTTATAACAATAAGCCTATTTTACCGACTTTTTCTCAAAATACTTCCTTGCGCCAGTACATCCTTGCAAAACGTTAAATTTTATTGAATAACGGCAAATGCAGATTGATCTCTGAGTTTAATTTGGGGATTCGATTAGTCCTTTGAGAATAAAGGAACTGGCCGATGATCTAAATGCTGAAAAATCGGATACGATAGGATTTATATTATGAATTTTCCGCCAGTTTATGTCATCTCAATGCCTAATTCGAGCCGAGTAAATGTTATAAAATCTCAATTAGCAGAATTACAAATAGATTTCACGATACAAGAAGCAATTGATGGCAGCAAACTAAGTGACGAAAGCATTAATGAACTAGTAGATTTAAAAAGTTGTGATGCAAGGTTAGGGTTCAGAATAAGTAAAAATCTAGTTGGGTCTGGATTAAGTCACAGAGAAGTGTATAAGAAAGCTTTTGATTCAAAATCAGACTGGGCTTTAATACTTGAAGAGGACGTTTTAATTACTAATTTTAATAAAGACATTATCTTTAATATTAT
>Ga0214921_10005433_pt1 | contig 18025 bp, 15 predicted proteins | sample LL1505_MetaG_FD_177992 | JGI IMG/M metagenome (GOLD analysis project Ga0214921, IMG submission 177992) | Freshwater microbial communities from Lake Lanier, Atlanta, Georgia, United States - LL-1505 | ecosystem: Environmental > Aquatic > Freshwater > Lake | place: USA: Georgia | collected...
ACAGACCTTCGCAAAGAGCTAACGACGATGGGATTTAAAATAGAGGACATCGCCAAGGCGAAAGATATCTGCTTAAAGTTGAATACAATTAATTCAAAGACTGGAATCGTTCTAAAAAAGAGTGTTTTCGTATCTATGATTGCAGATATATTACAATTCTTACAAAAAATTCCGGACCAGACCAAATTCAAGCAGATAGAGCTCATTAAAATGAAAGAGATGGGCGTCGATATGAAGACCGTAGATACTAAGCTCATTGCAGAGAGATATAGTAATCTTATGATAATAAAGAAGTGTAGCTATATTGGGGCTCGTCTATTGATAACCTACGAAACTCTCATTCCTTTTCAATCTCCAATCGGAAAAAGAACAGGTGTCATCTTCGAAGGGTTCAGTCCAGAATATCTCGCCCTACTCATTGAAGAGTCCCGAATCATGCCAATCGTCAAAACTGGTAAGAATGGTAAGCCCATAACAATATATCTCCCCCTTGGTAAAATAAAAGACGAGATTGTAAAAGCAATAAAAGATATGGAATATCTACCGAGCATTAAAAAACTCCGGAAAGAAAAGAAGGACTACGAGCGAAAGAAAGTCATCTCCACAGAAGAAAAAGACGATATTAGAAAACAAAAGATAAGGATTTCGGAAGCACCTGCGCTTTCTGATAAATACATTAAAGAAGTTGAGAAAGCCAAAAAATACAGTGATTTCCATAAGTTCCAGATTGACCTCAAAGAGAGACAAGTATATATCGCACAGGAAATTATTAATGCCGTCAATGAGGCCGTCAGCACAACCCCCAATAAAGAAATAGAGAACCCAAAAACGATGGAATACAGTGGCCTACAAGAAGAAGTCTCTCCTGACCGCACATATTATTCCTACATTTCAGATAAAACGAAGAAGAATATCGAGAAACTCTTAGAAGAATCCCGTGATAATATGTATTACACCCACCTCTTCCTAAACACTGGTTGTCTTATGAAGCACTTCCCTCAGAAAAATAGGAAGTTTGAAATCAAGACACGGAACCTCGGGGTCGATAGTCAGGAATTCCGTAAAAATATATTCCTCGCATATATCCAATCCGGAGCATTAAAAGGAGAACTCCACCAATATGAAAAAGATGTCTGCGTTCTTACTGGAGAAACGAAGGAACAAATTCTTCAAAAAGAATACACCGACGCAGACGTAAATGAGTTGCTCCAATTCATCATTAAAAAAAAGACGACAAAACTCTATACGGGGGGGTCCAAAGAAGACATCGACCAAATGGCAAAAATGGAAACTGACCTTATTGATGCGATTGACCTCGCCCAATTAAAGAAGGAATCCGACAAAAATTTACAGAGGACTATAAACCTCTTCGTGGAGAAATTCGTCAGGTTCTTGAATAAGAGCGGGAACAAGTCATTTGTTAGTGAGTTGCGCGAGAGAATTGAGGGCCTTGGAACATATAAGAAGAGGAGCGAAGATTCACGTATTCGAATGGATGATAATCCAAATACATTATCGAGAGATATTATCGACCTTGAAAACAATACTCACCGCGAAAGAATCCACCATCTTAAAATAATAATAAATCAATATTTCCGGCGGTATATGTCAATTGTTGCGAATCAGTATGATGTTGTAGAGAATATTAAGGAAATTCCTGATATGGAGTCCGAGTTCTCCATTGAAATCCAGAAATATATATATGACCGCGAGTATTTCCTGAAAAAATACCTCATTAAAAGGGACCGAGACCTATTTCAACAGCTCGAATTCGACATTTCATCGAAAGTTATATCAAATATTACGGCAAATCCAGATGAGTGGGACAAAACATATACGAAGATAGATAAAATAGTTGAGTTCAACCTAAAAAATTTGGTCAATTCACTGATGTATGTTCTGATGCGCAATTTGGAGCGATTTATTTCATCCAACTATAACAGTGGTGATATTGAAAAGAACAAGGTTATCTCGCAGTTCATTATGGATATACTGGATTTGATAAAGGCCGATTATGAGAAGATGGACGTCGTCGATGGGGTTCTAATAGAGGGCGACTACCGAACGAAGGAAGCTCTTGAATTGGATGAAGATGAAAAGAAAGAAGATTTAATAATGGTTAGTCGCGAGAATGATGAAAAGAAAGATTTGACGGTTCTTCGTGATAAATTCATATCTGAATATAAGAAGGATAATGAGAAAGACCCAACGGAGAATGAGATTATGGATTATTTAGATAATTACGAAAAGGAGGAAGAAGATAATAATGAAGATGAAGAGGACTATGACGAAACTCCTACAACTGATGATACTCTTGATGTCGGGGGTAATTATGGAGAAAAACCACAGGGTGGAGAAGGAGGAGAATACGACGATTTTTAATTTCTATATATAAAATAATGAATTTTTATTATTTTATTGGTCTCATTATTTTATTAATAATAATCTATTTATTGCGTTATAATACAGTTGAGACATTTGATATAAAATATCACGATGTTGTTGGAAATTTGTTCCAAGATTACCGTTTCCAAAAATATGGCCAGAATTCAAACAAGACTTGGAAGGAACTTCCGAATGCATCCAATGCACCAATTGTTCAATCATATGGTTCCAGTTTCAATGATATGTATAAAATGAACCAATATATTTTCAACGATTTTGATAAAAAACAAATAGATGATTTTGTTAAAAAGAATAGTAGTCCAAAAATAAATACTGATAATGCGTTGAAAATATATACACCGTTTGATATTCAGAATATAAATAGGACAACTTGGGTCGATAATTATAATTGGGACCCTGATTATGTTCTTTATCAAAAATACCCAGAGTCCTCATTTAAAGAAGTTAATAAAATAAATATGAAGTTCCTCAATTTATTTAATATATTTTGGTTTAAATTTATTGATAATTATATCAAACGGAAAGTTATGATTGAAAAACCGTTCTTTATATTAAAATACCGGCTGGTAAATGTATATGAATATAAAAATGATAGAATATTTGAGATTGTCTTAGTAATAACACGTGATGATGGATTCCTCGCATTTGAGTTTTTCCTTCAAGGCTATAAGAATAACTTATATATTGAATATATTTCAAATTATTCACTTGACCAAGTATTATTGAGAGGAAGTCTTAATAAAGATAATGACACTTATTACAACCTGAATCCTTTATGGGCAAATGATACGACTCTCCCTTCTTCTGCTGTGAATGTAATATTAAAAGATGAAAAGGAGAAAGCAAGAAAAACAATTGATATTTTAGATAATACGAAAGTCTGTTTTACTTATGATAAGGATTCTACATCTCCAAAAAGTATTCCAATCTATGCTGTTAATCGCAATGACTGTCATAATAAATATTCAATGATTGGATATAAAAAACCGAGTGGAGTATGGGACTCTCCATGTGTTAAAGATGAAGATTGTCCTTTTTATAAGCAAAATAAAAATTATAAAAATGATTATGGAAAATGTATAAGGGGAAAATGTGAACTTCCATTAAATATGGAGAACCTTGGGTATCATTATTATATCAATGAAAAAACAGTCCGCCCATTATGTTATAATTGTAATACTAAAAAATGGCTCCCAAATACAAATCCTGATTTTTGCTGTCAAGAACAAAAAGATAAGAAAAAATATCCACACTTAGATGGACCAGATTATGCTTTCAAAAATGATGTACTTACACGAACAAATGATTATAAACAGAAAAATTGTAAAATGAAAAAGAATTATTCCAATATATTTAAAGACTCAAATGTTTGGAAAATAGAATGTAATGGAAATTATTTGGATTCTTATTTTATTGAAAATTAGTCTTTATCTCCAATTATTCTGGCGCCTTCAATACGTTCAGGCGTGCATTTTGCATTTCCAACAAAATATTTACATAAATCATCCGAGTAATTTGTATTAATACTAATATTTTTATAATATACTTTTGCTCCAACATGAACTGGAATATATTGATTATTTGCAATATCCGGAAATGATAAATAATTAAATTGGTTTTTTATTACATAATCTGAATTATTAATAATATTTAAATTAGATACAATTGATTTTACCATATTAAATATTAATTTTGGATTTGCATCTTTATTACATACAAGTATTTCTGGATATTTATAAGAAGTAATATCCGGTCTGAATTTATTATAATATAAATTTTTTATTTTTACTGGAAGATAATTTTTAGGGAGATTATTTTGGTCTAATGATACTTTTGAAGCGTATGGTCGCCTTTGTAAAAATACAGTTTCATTTATATCCTCAATCGGAATCAATATTATTTTATTATCAAGATTAGATTGAATAATTTTATTTAATTTATCACTCGGAAATAAGTCAGTATATATCATTCCATCAATTTCTCCATTTAATAATTTTTTAAATGATGTATCAATATCATATTCTAATACCTTTTTCGGTGATACTTTATATTTATTATTTAAATTATCAATTATACTTTTTCCAAACCAATATTCATCTGTATTTTCTGGACCAATATTAATTATTTTATTATCAATCTCTTTTAATCGCGATATATTTGAGAAACGATTCACAATAAAAAATAAAAAACGATAATTCGTATAAATAACAAAATTAATATTTTTTAATTTATCAAAATTTTCATTTATACTATTTACAATGAAAGGAGCGCTAAATATTGCGGTATATATTTTGTTTTTACTAACTTCTTCTAATATATTTTTTGTATAATTAATAATTATTTTTTTAATTCTTAAATTTTTAAGAATATTCTTAAATAAAAAGTCATAATACATATTTTTTTCTTTAATATTTATAATAAGATTATCGAATGTATCATATTCTAAATAATTAAGTTCTAAATTAGATGTTATATACGGAGGCGTAGATTCTGTCAATTCACCAGTTGATTTATTATAATAAGGGAGGAACCACGTTATAAAATTCTCTTTATATTTTTGAGAATATATGAAAAATACGTATATTAAGATAATAATTATTGTTTTAATCATTAGTATATAGACTGATTATTTTTTTCTATAAAAATATATGAAAATATTTAATTTAGAAAACCCGATACGAAATTCAATATTTATTTATATAATATTCATCGTTATATTCATCGTTTTTTTTCAAAATAAAAAGGACATCCAAGATAAAAAATATATTCTTCCAGTTGTTGTTATAACTATTAGTATTGTTATTTACTATATATTCAAACTATTACAGTTCTATTTTACATAAATTTACTTTTTTCGGAATTTATATATATTTTTTTTATATATAAAGTTATGTCAGATATAAAAGTCATTAAAGTTGCAAATACCATGGGAGGAGCAAAAGTTGATTCAAGTGGTTTTTTTATAAAACCAAAACAACCAGAAACTTCTCAACTATCCCAGTTTATACAAAGAGAAAATGAAAGAGAGAAAAAAAAAGAAGATTATGATTATGATGATGATAAAGATTCTGTTGATAGCATGACAGTCAGTGATGTATCATCCGCTACGAACAAGTCAGATGAAGAATACACAAATGAATCAATGACTCCTGCACCACTACCAGCTCCTTCATCTCCCCCTTCTCAACGAGTCAGTTCGATTGTTAAAGATGAAACATTAAACTCCTATTTAGAGAAACCAAAAGTTGAATCATCATCACCCGAATCTCTGAATATGAGCTTTCCTATTTCTACACCAGCGCAGGTTCCTCCGGTCCAAACGAATAATGCATCCACAACAATTAATGAACAACAAAATAATAATGCGCAATCAACAACCGCGCAACCCGATAATAATCGAAATGATTATTATAGCGATGCAGATGAAGATGTTATTGATATGACAGATAACAAATTATATGATATTCTCGCATCAGTTTTAGAAGATGAAGACGGCGAAAATGTAAGCGAGAACATGGCAAAAATGAACAGGAATCTTGAAAAAGTAATAACAATGTTCGAGGCATATCAACAAAATAATACAAAAGATGAATACCTATCTAAGATTGGAGAGGCAATTGAAAACCAGAACAAAATTTTATCTCAGATTGTTAAGGCATTGGAAAAGCAAGGGCAACCTAATCAAGAATTGAATGTTTCTGTTAAGAATGAAAATAATGAAAATAATTTGAATAATGAACTGAATGAAAATAACATGAAAAACAAAAAACATGAGAAACCAAAATCTTCATCTGAATCATCATCATCAGAATCAGATAAAGGAGAGAATACAGAGGATACAGAAAAAAATCCAAATATTAAAAAAATAAAAGTATCTGATAGTCTAAAACATTCTACTTCTAAAAAAGATACACCACTGAAACATCGTATTCAAATTAAAAGAAAGAACTAATTTTCCTCTTTATCACTTTCATAATCTGATTCAGATTCTGATTTTTTTACATTGACGGATTGACCACCACTTTGATTCTGTAAAAGTTCCGAAAGTTTCTTCATACGCTCCTTCTCTCGCTTCTTTGCACTCTTCGACTTCTTTGGTTTTTCTTCTCCATCGGCCTCTGCTTCTCCTGTATTTGCTTGTAATTTCTCCTGAATTTGCGTCTTTTGAAAATTGGTCCTTCTTTGTAGACCTCCAATATTCATTTTCTGCTGAAGACGGCTCCGCAAATATTCTTTCTTCTCCTCAGGCGTCATTTTATTCAATTCTTCTTCCGTTTTAGCAGTCGAAGCATACATCATATTCAACATCTGTTTCTGTTGAGGGTTCATAATATTATTATGATTAATTTCTTTAAGCTATTTACAAAATGGAGCAACAGCTGGAACCGGAATCCTTTTGTTTTAATTTTTGAATTCCTTCAACCACAATTTCATCAAATTCTTCTGGTTCCTTCAAATCAATCTTGCGATATAATTCGAAATATATGTCGCCCACATTCGTTGAATTAATGCGCCCGAAAATGTCTTCATAAATTCGCTTATGAACCTGACTTAATTCCCAGCGCGGTCCTTCCATTAAAGAATGGATAACCATATCATTCCAATCGCGACTATATATTGGATTATCAAATGTTTTTTTAGATGAAATAATTGTAAGCCACTGTATAAATTTACATAATTCCTCATATTTTTCGTGTGGAATAAAATCGAAGAACCGTATTTCGACGCCATGGTTATAGTGTTTATTAAAATTGATGTCCATTCCCAGCTTATCGAGCCGATTATATCCACACATCCGATAATACCGGTTATACCAGCCCCACTCCTCCCTCGCAACAACAATATTATCAGCGCTTTCTTGAAGAATTTTTCCTGTTTTCATCTGGTTTGTATCGTAAGTTCCGATTCCAATATATCGCGAAATTGCGCAACGCTGGGATGATGCAGAAAAGGCGCCATCATACTCCGAAAATGGGTCGCTGGTTCCATAAACGGATAGTATAATCGGTTCCAAATATTGGACGAGCCTAATAAAATTCTTGTGTTTTTCAATGAAATCGAGTTTGTTTTGGATTTTTGAATTATTATCTAATTTTGTTGGAAGAGTTATATTGATGTGGATTGTTCCATTATTGAACATCGCAACATTATTAATATTTGTAAGATGGACAGCAAATGGATAGTTCTTCTTCATGAAATCGATGCGCCCGTATTCCTGAAAAATATTATTATCTATAAAAACTTTATTCAAATTATCAATGAGGTTCTTTCTGCTGGTCGCATGTTCATCCAAAACATCTTTTATACTCTTATTATAAAAATCGACGGTCATTATTTCAATTGTGTCGCCATCAAAAGTGAAAGTTTTATCAAAATTTGTTGATAAATATTCACTTTTCTTCTTACAAAAATCCCAGAGGGTTTCTCCATCAAAAAGATGATTTTTTTCATTCCGTGTTGTGTATTTTGTTCTTGGTTGATTATGGCGGTCCGTTAGAGTCATCGAATGTGCATTAAATAAGAGGGGTAATTTACCAATATAATTGACCTTTTCAAAAAATGGAGAGATGTCGAGTTTGTAATTTGAGTAATAATCGACTGAATATCTCTCTTTTTTATGATTTTGAAGAAATTTTTGGTGGTCGAACTCAATTTCATTTTCAAATTCTAAATAATATTCACTTTCTATACCGAAACCGAAGAATATCTCATTTGGCTTATAATAACATTCATATTTTTTATGTTTATCATAACAAGAAAATCCAATTATATTTTTTATATCCATTATTATATGAAACAATTATATTTAAGAAAAGAGACAAAAGAAAATGAGCACCGGACTCCACTTACTCCGCAAGATTGTGCGACTCTTATCAAAAATAACTACAAAATACAGTTCGAGCCATCGGACACCCGCTGTTATAAAGATGAAGAATATGAAAGTGCCGGTTGTGTCCGCGCCTCCATCGATGAAATGGACAGTTGCGCCATTATAATGGGCCTCAAAGAATTTGATATGACGCAGACAGCCCTACTTAATAAAAAACACTTCTATTTCTCTCACGCATTCAAGGGTCAAGAGAATTCTCACGTCATTATAAATAGCTTCCAAGAAAATGGAGGACATATCTACGACTATGAATATATTGTGGATGAAAATGGGAGGCGCGTCATCGCGTTCGGCTACTGGGCCGGATTTGCTGGAATGTATTTCGGCCTATTACAATATCAAAACCCCGTCTCGAGAGAACTCGCGCCTACAACCGCATCAGAAATACGCGAAGTATTGCGCGAATACAAGGCCAAACCGAAGATAACTATTTGCGGGGCGCGGGGAAGATGTGGGCGCGGTTGCTTAGAGTTGCTAAAACTCGCCGATATAACTCCACACATTTGCGAGAAGGGAGGGCGCATTCCGGAGGACACCGAAATCTTCATTAACGCAATATACTTATCTCCTGATTCAACTGTGGTTTTCTTTGATGACGTCAGCATCACGAATTATGAGCGGTTGCGCGTGATTGTTGATATAAGTTGCGACATCCACGCGAAGAACAACCCAATCCGATTAGATTATCCTAATCCGAAAAATTGGCTAACTAAATATAAAAAATATACAGATAATATTGATATTATATGTATTGATAATCTACCTTCGCTATTACCGAAAGATTCGAGCGAGGAATTCTCTAAAAAACTGACTGAACTATTTTTATCGGGGGCGATAGATGAGTTTATGAAAACATTCCGATATATTCAAGTGTGAATAAACAACCTCGTAAATTCCGGCGTATCATCTAATAAAGCCATATCCACATATAAATGATTACGATATCTATTCTTCATACCACGATAATATCGTATAACAAAACCGTATGAATGCGTTCTTGTCAAATTCTTTCCAGCCGTCGATAACGCATAATAATAATTTTTACGATGATTCGCATAAAACTTGTAATTATAAAATCCAGCCCGTGTAATAAAATAGTCAGGGTCCGCTCCATAACGACTGTTATGATAATAACCCATGTAATTGAATAGTCGTCGATAAGATGTAAAAAGAACTTTATTATGCACTACTGATTGTTTAACAATATTATCAGGAGTCCCTTCATAAAATAAACGCGTAAAATTCGTCCCATATCCCCAATATTTAAAACCCCCGCGGTTCTCTTTTTCTAATTCAGTAATCTCAAACTTAAATTTATCCGGATGAACAGTATCATCCCCATCAACATTTGCGATATAATATCCATTCGACATCAATATACCCTTATTCCGCCCATAAAATGTCCCCTGATTTTTATTATTGATATATAGTTTAACTAATGGATTTTTTCCGTAAAAATTCTTAATAATTTCAACTGACTTATCAGTTGAACAATCATCAATAATAATAATCTCAATATCCTTATATGTGCTTTTTAATATAGAATCAATCGTATTCTTTATTGTTAGTTCGTTATTATAATTCGGAATAACAACTGAAAGAAGGCGACTTTTCATATTAGCATACTTTTTCTCAACTGATTCTTTAAATAGTTTAATTGTAGTTTTAACAAATAAATCCACATTTTTTATTTTATTTTCTGTTAATTTTATATAAATTGTTTTATCATTCCATATATAAGTTGCTCCATTATGATTAAATATTCGGACAAAAAAGTATGACTCGCTAAACTTTTTTCTTAATATATCAATTGTATTTTTATCTAACATAAATTATAATATATTATTTTTCGATATCATTCTCAGTATATTTTTGGTAAATATTGAGTGTCCTCGCTGATGGGTCAATCGTTTCCCCTGACCACATTGGCATCCAATACTTCGGAATCCACCGGTCATTATTATAAAAGGCGCCGTATATCTGTCGATAATACATTTCTTCCTTCGTTCTTGGGGGACAATGAACACACTTCTCCTTAAATTTCTCAAATGACTCTTGACTGATAACTGACGACGCCATAGTCTTCAACTTATCCAGCCAATTATTCTTAACACTGCTCACCCCATCGCTAAAAGCCTCCTTTGTTCTCCATAAAATCTCATCCGGTAAAAGCCCACTATTCTGAAATGACCGGCGAATCAGATACTTCTCCACCCCATTCCTTGGGCAAACCTTCCGAGAAGAAAGGCTACTTATAAGTTTCATAAATTCCTTGTCTAAAAATGGAACACGCAATTCTAACCCGTGTCCCGCAGTTGTCCTATCCGCCCTCAGCACATCATACATATACAACTGATTCATCAGGCGAAATGACTCCTCTGAACCAGATGCTGGGCTCGGTTGTCTATGAAAATACAAGTATCCCTGACACAATTCATCCGCGCCCTCTCCACTAAAAATGACCACATCCTCAGTCTTCTGACTGATATATTCAGATAACATAAACATCCCAATACTTGCGCGAATAGTAGTCGTATCCCACGTCTCCAACTGTAAAATAATTTCCGGTATCCTCTTCTCAATATCCTTGAAATTCATGATAACCTCGTGATGATTAGACCCAATATGTTTCGCGACTACTCGCGCTTTCTCCAAATCTGGCGACCCCTTGAATCCAATACTATAAGTATTAACACACTTTCCATTCTTCTTCATTTCCTCTTGAACAATGGCGGCCACCAGACTACTGTCCAACCCGCCACTAAGCAAACAACCAATTGGGCGCTCCGAAAGAAGCCTCTTCACGACGGCTCTCCTGAAAACCTTCTCCACTATATGATAAATACTGCTATCGCTAACTAATGAAAGATATGGGTTCGGGCTCACATCACGGAATTCGTCAATTGAAAAGAATCTCTTGATGCGACCATTCATGTAATAGCTCCCCGCCGGAAATGGAACAACATCCATCAACTCACATATTCCCTTCCCCTCACTACAAAATGCAATCTGATTTTCATCCGCTCCGTAAAATAATGGGCGGACACCAATTGGGTCGCGACCTGCATAAACACTTCCATCTTCCTCATCATAAATGATAAATGCGAAAACACCATCCAATAAATTAATCATTTTCTCTAATCCAAGTTTTTCAAATAGAGGATAAATAACCCCACAATCACTCTCTCCCTCTTCGAGCTCTAACTCATATTTCTCATTGAGGTCCTTATAATTATAAATTTCTCCATTACAGATTACATAAACGTGGGCTCCACTCTCTTTTTCATAAATAAATGGTTGGTCTCCCATCTCAGTAAGACCATTAATTGCCAAACGGTGGAATCCAATAAATGTATCCTCACCTAAAATCTTAGATACAGATTTATCAGGACCTCTATGTCTTATCCTGTTAAAATATGTCGTCATTTTATCAACATCGACCTTCTGACCAGATAAATATTTGTAAAAATATATTCCACACATGTTTAATAATAAATAATTACTCTTTAAGCTATGTTGGGCAACAATATTTAATATTCGCGCTATATACAATTGTAAAAAATCCCCAACCAATTAAACTCGCGATAATACCGTATAATAAACTATGAAATATATTGAATCTATAATAACATTCGGGAGCAGGAACATTGTCTGTTTGTCCAATACGATGAGATCTTTTAATTCCATGTAATGATGTATTAAACATATCAGGTAAATCATTTGGAATTTTCTCGGTGTTTGTTATTATATTTCCAAGTTTTCGAGATAAAATTCTTAAAACACCTAACTTCTTTAATATAAAATCCATAACCGCAAATATTAACATAAATACAGGTATCATCGCACCAAATATTGGGGATATTCCCTTAATATTAATAAAACAAAATACAATAAGCATAACAATTAATATTATATTTGAAGTTGCGAGTTTGTAATTTGAAAAAACGGGGCCAGATGCTAAATGAAAAATTTTTTCGAAAAGAAAATCAAGTCCTTTAACAATATAAGGCATCACATAAATTAATGCGAGAGGAATTAAAATCATAACAAATGTTAGAACACCAATACCTGCATTCGGAGTCCCACAATATTTTGTTGAAATTGGATTAATAAAAAGTGCGATTAATACTGTTAGAAAATATGTAAAAAATATTGCGCTGGTAGCAATCATGTTCCAATTTGATAAATTATCATAATCGCGATTTAACTCTTTTTCTGGGAATAATCTATCAAATGCACAATTAACTTTTGTAAATTTACTATCTTGTATTCCTTCCTTAAATGATTCTAAAAATATTTTAAATATGGATGGTTTAATTGCGTTTGCGACTTTAGATGCTTTAGTATTTAAATTATTTATTTGATTAATATCTGGATTTTTTTCTAATATTTCTTTAATTTGAGTATTTGTAATATTCGGATTATTTTTTATTAGTATATTTTTTAGTTTACTTACGATTTCTGAATTTATATTACTCATTGAAATTTTTGGAGTAACAGTATTATTTTTTATTTTACCAGTTTCATTCATTTCATTCATTTCAAACATTTCCTTTGTTTCATTTGTTTCAGCAATACTCTTTTTTATTTTATTAATTTCATTCATTTCAACCATTTCTCCTTCATTTTTATTTTTTTTAGTTTTAAATAAGGAAAATCCTCCTTGTTGCTTTTTTCCATATGTCTCAATATTCTTATCTTTTTGAAAAATTAAATATTCAATATCATTCGCACCACTAAGAATTAATCCATTTATATATTTAAAATAATAAAATCCACTGACAATTGCAGTAATAAGTGCAATTGAATTCATTAATCCACTTGAAACATCCACATCATATGGGTTAAAATCCTCACCTCCTCTAAGTTTCTTCTTTATAATAACTGTCTCATCATTTTTTATTACTGTTCCATCCGGCTTATATATTATTCCCTCTAAATCAGTTATGGAATATGATTCATCAATAATAAAACCGTATTTTTTCTTTATAAGTGTCCGAAGATGATAGACTGATATAAAATCATCAATATCAATTTCATATTTTGTATTATTATAAATAAATTTCATTATTTATTTATAGTAAGAATTAAAATCCAACTGGGATAAACATAAATATCAAAAAGAAGATTATAAATAGTAATGTCATCGGGAAAGCAGTTGCGACCCCATTTTCCAATATTCCAAAAATACAATCTACAACTACCATTTTAGTTCTTCCCTCTTCACCCGCTTTTAATTCTCCTGTAATATTTTCATAATAGGAAAGAACTTTTTCGGCTTTACTTATTTTTTCATTGAATGGTATCCCATCAACATTTTTAAGGTCTGGATTTTCTTTTATTTTTTCTTTGCTTTCATTTAAATATTTTCGAATATCATCTAAAATATTACTAATACTACCAATATTTTCTTCAACCGCCGCTTTTTGTTCATCACTCGCCTCGCATATATCAAATATAAATATAATCTTTGAAAAAATGTATAAGAAACTTTGATAAATTGAGCGCGTAACATATGCATACGCATTTTGTTTTCTTGAAGTTTCCTTTTCTAAAATTGTTGTCAGTTCTTTCTCTAATCGTTTATTAGGTATCGTATTTGTTGATAAATCATATTCACCTTTTTCAAACTTTTCAACACGAAAGAGTAAATCTAATATTGGCTTAAATTTATATTCTTCCGCTGTCATCTTATATTCCTGATTCATCATAAACATTTTATAAAACTCTATGTAATTTTTCAAGCTATCTTCAATAAGATATGAATATTTTGAAAGATAACTAATACCAACTGTCAGCATTTCTGCTACCATAACCATCATTTCAGACCCGGGCATTAACCGAATAAAACGCCCACGAATTTTACTAAATATATTAATCGCACCAGAAAGAATACCACTCAAAAAACTTGGAAAAATTGGTGCTAATACTCGTTTAAGAAACGTAGGTGCATTTGCAAATGCGTATATTAATGTCATAAACATTGTCATAAACATTGCGAGTGTCGAACTGTTTTTAAATGCTTGACATAAATTTGCGTCCCCCCATTTTGCCTTATATAAATTATACACACACGCAAAAGTTAAAAAATATACAGTTAAAGATATTATTCCAAAATCAAAAATAAATCCTAAGAATATAATACCAGTCTCCTTCATAAAATCCATAAAACTATTTACCCAATTATTTGGGTCTGTATTATTTTTAATAAAATCTACTCCTAATACTAATGATTTAATTATAATATTCGACATGACGAATGATATAAATGGAATTAAACCAGATAAAAGAATACCTATATAAACTAAAAGTAATAATACATATCCAAATATTTCCCCTCCGGATAATTTTCCTCCCCTATTTTTTTTAACAACTTTAACCCTATCATTTTTCTTAATATTATATTCAAATAGTGTCCGATTATCTTCTAATTGTTTTCCATTAAAATAAATATTTATATCATCGATACCAACCTCTTTTTTTAATGAATAAACTGATATTAAATTATTTTTTATTGTTATATACATAATAAATTATATATTTTTTTATTATTACATAAAAACTAATATCTATTATATTATTAATGATTACATATTTAAAATATTTAGAAGATAATTTAAACAATAAATATTTAAAAGAATTCGAAGAATATCGCAAGTATATAAAAATATTCTATTCAGAAAACTCGAAATGTCCAGTCGATTCTAAAACACTTCTACTTAAAAAAGAAACAGCGACAGAATATGAAATGTGGTGTAAATCTAAAACAAGCAAAGACTGGAAAATAATTATTAAAAAACCAAAAGTATATAACCTAAATATTAAATTAAATGAACTAAATATAACTTATAAGAATAAACTATTATTATTCAAGCAAAAATTAAGACAAAATTTAGAATCCCCTGTTTATATACCTGAAAAAGATAAAGAAATGGAATTAGAATTAAAGGAACTTAAAAAATATGAAAATGAAATAGAATCCATAAAAGAACTGTTCGAAAAGCAAGAAGAAAATAAGAAGGACCTCTACTTAAAAAGGCAGGAACAATTAAAAAAGCTTCTTGAAATCAAGATAAAAAAGAAGGATATTTTCAAATTATGCGATCAAGTCGATGGAGATGTTCGCAAACAGCTTATCGAAATTGCGAAGAATGAAAAAAAGATAGACCAAGAACGCATTAAGCAAATTGCAAAAACCACGCAAATATTGCAGTCTAATGTAAAAAATTGGATTGATTATTATAAGTTAAATATGGAATATGTAGCTGGAATGATTGAATTGGGCACACTTAATGATGAAATATTCCATCTAACTGAGAAATATGAGAATATAAATAGTAATTATGTAATAGAACCACCGGAAATATCAAGCGATAAGAAAGTAAAAATGGAAGAAGTAAAAGAATTAAAAGAAGATGAAGACTCGACTGAATCCAAAAAAAGAATCCGAATGAAAAAATAATATGTGATTTAACAATATGTTAAGTGAATATTTCGACCCATTATTTTTTTTCATTGCTCTATCAATTGGAATGTTAATTGTATATGTAACAACACCAGTCCCCGAAATCATATATAAATATCCGACACCAGATAATAGTGTTGTCTATCAAGATGATGTTCAGAATTGTTATCGATATGTTTCAAAAGAGGTTCCTTGTAAGGGGGAACTAACAGAGATTCCAATCCAACACGTTGATTTAGAAGAGAAATCTAAGGAGAGTATTATTACACAATTCAATAAAATGCTTAAACAAAATGTTTGATTATAATATAAAGAATGCTCGATTTTTTAAAAGAGAGACCTTTTGTAATATTAATATCAATTCTTTGGGGTCTCGGGTTGAGTTGTATGTTTAGACAGGCGTGTGTTGGGCGCGACTGTATAGTCATTAAGGCGCCACATCCATCCAAAATAAATAATAAAGTCTTTAAAGGGAACAATTCAAAATGCTACATGTATTTACCAGAATCTACAATATGTAGCAAAAATCCGATCCAAGCGTAATAATTTATATTTAAAAATATTTTTTTAAATATGGAATCTGACCCGAAGGCGACACCAATCAATGCTTTACCGAAAGGTAATTTAACCCAAGAGGACGACCAACAATTTATCCAGAATATTCTCAATCAGATGAAGGGGGATAGTCAGGAGTCAGAGCAAAATTATCAACAGGCTCAACAAAAATATAATAACCAGCAGTTTGGACACAGTCCAGCTGAGCAACATGCTCAGAATCAAGAGCAACTTCAAGGTCAATATGAGCAAGAGGAACAATACGAGTATGAGGAGGAACCAGTTAAGCAAACATTTGGAGATAAGTTAAAACGCGCGATAAAAGGACCCCTACTGTTTTTTGTATTGTATGTTCTATTGTGTTTTCCATTTGTTCGCGTGTTTGTAGCGAATCAGATTTCGCGTTTTACAGAGAACGAGAACTTTCAATTGTATGGAGCGACTCTTCTTTTAGGTTTGATCGGTGGAGTCATATTTTATTTAATTTCTACTTTTCTTTTCTAAAATATATATTATATGAGAGACACATATATTTCTTTACAAGGTTTAGTAATTGGTTTTTTAATTGTAATACTTTTATTTATTCCCATACCTGTCATCGGCCGGTTTATATGCTTATGGATTTTATTTGTTGTAGTCTGTAATTTGGTATCCGGAGACATATTGTTTTCTCTGTTTATTTCAACATTTTTTGTAATACTATTTTTCCTATATTTAGGGCCCAAAAAGACGATTTCCTTTTCTGCAAATACGGTTGAGAATTTTGATGGAGAAGGAGAATCCGAATCCAAAGATAAATTAGATACTGAAATGGAAATAACCGCGAAAGCACCTGAGAAAGCCCCCGAAAAAGACCTAAAAGATATGAATCCATCTCAGTTGAATAACATCGTTGATAAATTGAATGTTAAAGTTGGCCCAGCAAAAGATGATGATGATGAATTATTCGGTAAAATAGATATTGGTGATTATGATGATGAAGACAGTGATGAAGATAGCGATGAAGATGAAGATGATGAAAAAATTGAGAAGAAAGTAGGAAAAACAACGTCCAGTTCTAAAAAGGCGTATAAGGCCCAGAAGCAATTATATGACTTAAATAATACGGCGAACGCTCTACATAAAACTCTGACGCGGATGGCCCCAACTCTTGAAAAGGGTCAAAAAATAATTGATATGGTTGGAAAAATGGGTATCGAGAAATATTTATAAAAATTAATTTAAATTGGAATTATTTTATATTTATAATATAAAGAATGAAAAGTGCGAAAGTTGTTTCAAGTGTTGCTTCAAACAAGCCCGACGGATTAAGTATTGCTTTAATAATAATACTTGTTCTTATTATTGTCGCTTGTATTTTATGGTATATGTTATATAAACCTAAAAAAGAGGTTATTGTTCGTTCAGTTGAAGGATTCTCCGATGAAATAAACCATCTTAAATTTTTTCAAAAGAATAACATCGGAAAAGAGGTCCCGACTGACCCCCGACCAAATCAATGCTTATTTTGGGTCCGCGAAAAAAAAAACACAGTAGTTGGTAAACCGGATGATAACATGGTCGAACACTTTCAAAATCCAACTATCGAGCATTTCAGTTTCGGCGACTTGTTTAGTTTCGGTGGTGGTTCCGCAAAAAAGGCGACTCCTCCTCTGGAGAGGACACGACCAACCTATTCTGACTCTGACTCATCCCCTCCTCAATTTAGC
>Ga0214921_10005434_pt1 | contig 18023 bp, 18 predicted proteins | sample LL1505_MetaG_FD_177992 | JGI IMG/M metagenome (GOLD analysis project Ga0214921, IMG submission 177992) | Freshwater microbial communities from Lake Lanier, Atlanta, Georgia, United States - LL-1505 | ecosystem: Environmental > Aquatic > Freshwater > Lake | place: USA: Georgia | collected...
TTAGTCAATGCCACCGATACTCTTAGCCTTCAAGTTGTACTGGAGGATTCGCATAGCGGCCGAGTGCGCACGCTTGGAAAGCGTGTGTAGGGCAACCTACCGAGGGTTCAAATCCCTCATCCTCCGCGATTTATTCCGATTATTCTTTATAGGAGTTTATGGCAAATCTACATGAAGATGAACTGCAACCGATGGGTTCTTGGACTGAGGCTGTTAAAAAATCAAAAGGCTATCAGGATAAAACTCTTGTTAGCGACTTGATACAAGAATTCAAAATAAATTTACCGAACCGTATTCATAAAAATCAAATTATTGATTTAAGTCAAAGACAAGTTCACCTTTTACTTGTATTTTTAAAAACTTTGCTAGTTAAAAACAAGCAAACTATATCGATAGGAGACTTTGGCGGTGGAAATGGATACATGTGCGACTTTCTTCGTGACATAAATCCGAATTGCAAAATAATTTACGATGTGTATGAAACAAGAGAAATTGCAACCGGCTATAATAAAATTGGTAAAGAATTGAATATTGATTTTTTAGATACAAAAAAATTTGGTGAAAAAAAATACGATTTAATAATTTTGTCTTGTGTTTTACAATACACAAATAATTGGAGAAAAATTCTTACCATGGCGGGTAAAATCTCTAACAATATTTTGATTATGCGTCTACCACTAATTGATTCTAATAAAAACAAATATTTTGTTCAGCATAATAAAGATAAAGTTTATGGTTTATCCCAGGCAAGTTGGCCACTTATGTTGTTTTCCAAGAAATTGTTTACAAAGGAAATACAAAAAACTTTTAAAATTATTTTTAAACTAACAGATTCCGAAGAAAATTTTCCGTGTAATGGCAAGAACTATCCTATGAATACGTTGCTACTCGAAACAAAAAAGCTCTAACTTTACCAAGTAGATCGGCCTCCATCGATTACAATATTCTGGCCCGTCATATAGGAAGAAGCATCCGAACAGAGAAATTGAACTGCTGATTTATACTCATTTACTTTTGCCATGCGGCCTAGTGGAATTAAATCAGTAATTTTATTTACAAACTCTTCGCTTTGATTCTCATAAATTCCTCCTGGGGAGAGAGCGTTAACTCTAACTCCATTTGTGCTCCAGTATGTGGCGAAATACTTAGTCATTCCTACTAGACCTGATTTAATTACCGAATATGTAATTGGCTTCACGGGCTGTGAATTTTCTTTTATGCCAACTGTTTTATAAATTCGCTGGTCAGGAGCAATTACAGATAAATCTGAGGCAATGTTTAGTATAACTCCATTTTTGTTAACTGCCATTTTAGATCCAAAGTACTTTGAGCAAATAAAAGCACCGGTTAGACCTACTGCAATCTGGTAATTCCAATCTTTTAAAAGTAAGTTCTCAACTCGAGAAAACGCTTTTTCATCACTTCCTAAAGTGTATTTAGGATTAATAGCAGCATTATTTACCAGTATTGAAACAAATATATCTTGTGACTCTAATTTATTATATGCTTCAAGCACGTTTTCTTCAATTGAAATATCTACAACTTCTGTTATCACTATTTGTTTGCCAAATTCACTTGCTAATTTGTTAGATACTTTCAATAAATTTTCTTCATCAACATCCCAAAGCACTATATTAGCTCCTAGTTCTAAGAGAGCTGTTGCATGTTCTCGACCTAATAAACCTGCACCTCCGGTTATAAGCGCCCATTTACCACTTAAATCAAATTTCAGTAATGAAATATTTTTAGTATTCATAAACTTTGACCTCCATCAATATTTAGCAATACACCAGTAGTAAACTTACTCTCGTCATTTGCTAAAAATAATATTGCTTCTGCAACGGCTTCTGGTTCAATAAATGTACCCATAGGAACTTTTTCTTTTATAAATTTATTAATCAGTGATTCATTTTTCTTGATTTTGTGATGCCAGGTGGAACCTTCAAACATCACATTCCCTGGCGAAACTGCATTGAACCTTACGCCACTTTCACCATATCTAAAAGCCATTGATTTTACATACATGTTTAAAGCTGCTTTTGCAACTGAATATTCCATTGGCGCTCCCGTAACACTATTTGAACCACAAATTGAAGATACGGCTACAACATTACCTTTTGATTTCAATAGCAAGGGAAGCGCTGAGTCGACTATATATGTAGCTGACAATAAGTTGGTTTCTAAAAAATGACTCCACCGGTCCTTAGGTAAAACATTTACCCCTATTTCTGCACCGCTGCCGACATTGCACACTAGTACATCGAGACGCCCAAATTCTGCTTTTATAGATTTAATAATTTCTAGACAGTTATCGTAATTTGTTACATCGCCCTTTATATGCATTACGCCTAAAAGTTCTTGCTTACTTATATCATTCCTTGAATTTTGAATTACTGTATAGTCATAATTATGAAACTTACCAGCAATTACCTTCCCAATTCCACTAGTTGATCCAGAAATAAGTACAACTTTTTTAAAGTTTGTCATTTCTTGCTTCCTTCCACCATTTTTCAACAAGGCACTTGTACTTTACTAGTGCGTCTACATCTTTGCCTTCCGTTGATCTCGCTGTTTGTAATATTAAGTTTCCTTGATAATTCATTACTTGAAGCAATTTAAAAATTTTTAGAAAATTAGCATCTCCATCACCTAGCGGAACTGTCCCTCCATTTTTTTTACGATCTTTTACATGTACATTAATGATTCTTGCACCGTAAGCAGAGAATTCTTCGGCAGGATCAAAACCTAAACTCGTGCTATTACCAATATCATAATTTATACCAAAATGCTTCTCGTCGAAATTGTTTATAAAGTTTGATAGCGCGATCGGACTCAAATCGCTTTCAAAAGCTATCTTTAAATCTTGTTGCCTTATATCTGAAATTAATTCAGAAAAAAACTCGTTAACTTTTTCAATAGAATAAGATTTAAGGACTGAAGAATTATCCACTAGTGGTATTACTAAAATTTGTGATCCTATATTTTTCATACTTTTCAGTATTAATGCAATACTTTCCTTGATTTGTTTATAGTCTGCTTTCCAGGGTGGATTTTCCATGAAATAATCACATGTTACTGAAGGAACCTTAATTTTAAATTTTTCAATCAAACTAATGATTTCTTCGTTGCCATTTGAATTGATTAGTGGATTTTCTGCAAACTTTTCAGTATCAATAGTCCATTCCATTATTGAAAGACCAATTTCATTTGCGCGAGGAAATTCTTCTTTCCAAAACTCCCATGGAAATGATTGAATTCTATTTTTCCTAATTTTAGATAGTCTACCTTGCATGAACCCTATATTCGGTTTTGCTACGTATTGGTGACTCATAATTAGAAATTATAGTCAATTTATTGATAACTCAAGCCTAATCACTAAAATATTACATTTGGGCTTATAATTTAGCATGGAAAAATTAGAGTTTACGAATAACATATTAGATATCTATAACCATGAAAACTCCAGCTTATATGAACCAGAGATAGATGACCTGTGGTTTCTTTATAGTTTTATAAAGGATAAATGCATAACTTCAATATTAGAATATGGCTCGGGGTGGTCAACTTATGTCATGGCGATTAGCCTGCATGAAAACTTTTTAAATTTTGGATCAGAGCATATGTCTATAATTAGACACCCAAATGCCTTTAAGCTAATGACCATTGATGCTTCAAGTAATTATCAAGAAAGTGCAATCAACAGAATACCCGAGGGTATTAAAAATGTATTACCAGTTATTTCTAAGCCCCAGTTAACTAGTTTAGATGGTGCAATTGGACACCAATTTGATTTTATTCCAAACTTCGCACCTGATTTAATTTATTTAGACGGTCCAGACCATAACCAAGTTATTGGCAATCTTCATGGATTTGAGTACGGTGACTCGTTTACTCAACCAATGGGAATTGACATTTTGTTGATCGAACCATTTCTCTGGCCAGAAACTTTTATAATTTCAGATGGCAGAACAGCTAACTCACGATTTTTGTCAACACGATTTAAACGTAACTGGCAAATTATGCATGATCCTTTTGGAGATCGAACTATTTTTAGATTAAATGAAACTCCGCTTGGACTTATTTCTGAAGAACATATTAATTTTCGACTTTCAAAATCTCGAAATTTAACATTAAAAGAGCACCCCCGTAGAAAATAATTAAAAAATTAATTTCTTCCTTAATCGAACAAGCTTATACAACTTGTACTAATTCCAGAAGTATATTTTCGTGACCTTTTAAATAACAAACTAATACACTGCTATTTATTGACTCTTGAATTTCATTAATTTTATGATAACCATTTTGCTCTAATTTTAAAACTAATCCAAATATATCAATAACATTTAAGGCAATATGCGTTAAGCCAGTTGTAAATGGATTTCCGGTCCAAGTTGCTAAACTTCGATGAGAATTAAAATGAAGCAACTCGATTTGAGTTTGATCTTGTGCGCGAAGTTTTACTGTACGTACTGATACATTTATAAGCCCCAGGAGTTTATCTATAAACTCTCCTTCCTCCACTTGATCTACTTCAACCTTAAACCCAAGTATCTTTACCCAAAATTTAATTGCTTTTTCTAAATCATTTACAACAATCCCAGTGTGTCTAACTCCAATAATCATGATATACGTCTCCAATTGATTCAGATATTACTTCTATACCCTCAATCAGTGCATCATCTGAGATTGTTAATGGTGGGCCAATTTTTATCGATTCTCTTCCAGTGTGTACAACAATCAAACCTTTTTCCATACATTTTTCCACTATTAAACTAACAGTCTCAAAAGTTGCTTTATTTTCCCCAACATAAAATAAAATAGACGCAATTAGGCCTTTACCATAAATACCAGAAACAGCTTTAGGAAATTTATTCCTTATTTCTGCTAATTTTTCATGGAGAATTTGACCTTTCCTTCTACTTTCTTTCACCAAATCTTTAGTTTCGATTTCATCCAAAACAGCTAATGCAGCAGCACACATAATTGGATTACCAGAATGTGTGCTGCTCATATTTCCAATTTCTGGCAGATCCATAATCTGGGCTCTGCCTATTACGCCAGATATTGGGAATCCACCTCCCATACCTTTTCCACAACAAATTAAATCAGCTCTAACTGAGTAATGCTCGTACCCAAAATTTTTTCCCGTTCTGCCAAATCCAGACTGCATTTCATCGAAACATAACAAAATATTATTTATGTCACAGATACTTCTTAACTCTTGAACATATTCTTTTGGGTAGAAAATTGCACCCCAACCTTGGAAAGTTTCCAAAATTACACCACATACATCATCCAAAAGTGATACTTCTTTGCTTTCTATTGACTCCAAAGTTTCTCTCAGAAAAGCAATTGCATTTTTCCCTTCCAATACCCATGGATATGGAAAGGAAATATGAAGAATATCTTTTTGCTCGTAATTGATCCAAAACTTCTGAGCTTTATTGTCTGAAAGCATTTGTGAAGCAAGTGTACGTCCATGCCAATTACCAGATATGGCTATAACTACGTTCTTGCCCTTCCCAATTCTTTGGCCGTTCATTTTCATCAACTTAAATGCAGCTTCAGTCGCTTCGGTTCCAGCCGAAAGTAAAAATGCCTTTTCAAAATCTGGTCCCGCGAATTTAAGTAACTTCTCTAAATAATCTGCTCGTATTGAATTTGGATATGCATAACATCCAAGTATTGGTTTAGTTAATGCTTCTTCTACTTTAGCAATTAAATGTGGATTCCCGTGCCCAATATTTGCAACAAATATCATTGACGTAAAATCTATCCATTTATTACCTAGGTGATCAAAAACATTATAATCTATTGCTTTATCCCAGATTATAGGCAATTGGCCGTGCATAGAGCGTGATTCGTATTTATCTAATCTTTCTAAAATTTCTATGGTTCCGGGAGCCGGAATTTTTGTTTTTATTACTCTATTTTTTGTACTTATAAATTTGACTTCTTTAGGCTCACGAGAAAAACTATAAGCTGCCACTATTAACTCCAAAAAGTTGATCTTTGAATTTTGATGAAATATTTAATTGCACCTCTAAAGCTTCAAAATCTTTTTCACTATCAACTTCTAGTGTAGTATCAGTGAGAAAAGGTTTAACACTATTACCATGTAATTCACCAGTTTCTAGAATAAGTTTAGGTAGGAGAACATCAACATATCCGTTTGCAGTATAGGTTAATGGAAAAATCTGACGATTCATATTGGATTGATCCAGAGCCTCTTTTTTAGAGAAAACTGTCACTAAATTACCATTTTTGCCTATTTCGAAAGATTTATAAGCGGATTCACTCATTTCATGCACTGATCTAAGGGCTGTTATCTTTTCATAATTTTTTATTGCAAATTCAATAGCTGAGTCTACTAGGGATGGATCGCGAAATGGTGTTGTTGGACGTAGGTGAATTAATAGGTCTGGTATTCCTCCATTATTTTTAAGAAAATCTAATGCATGTACAACAAAATCTAAATCACTTGAATTATCTTGCGAGATAATATCTGGCCTTAAAAATGGAATTTCCGCTCCCCACTTTTTGGAAACCTCAGCATATTTTATAGAGTTTGTACTGACCAAAGTTCTATTTACTCTATTTGATTTTTTACTGCAGGTAATTGACCATGCAATTAATGGTACGTTTCCTAATTCTCTTAAATTTTTTCCTGGGACTCCTTTAGATCCTGATCTTGCTGGGATAATTGAATATATTTTAAATTTAGCTTTTGACATTTACTCTTAACTTATCTCTGGTTTTTAATTCTTCTTTGCTTAGGATTTTTTCACCATTTCCTAAGATGCTAGGTATCGCCCTGATCGCTTTGACAAAATTATCTAAAGAAGAAGTTTCGATTGAAGCTGCTTGATCTGATCCATACATGGCTCTATCAAGTGTTATATGTCTTTCGATTGAAGAAGCTCCTAGTGCAATTGCCGCGGTGCATACTTTAATAAGAGAAGACTCATGTCCAGAATAACCAACTTCACAGCCATAACGTTCTTTAAGCATCGGAATGCAGCGTAGGTTAGCGTCTTCATCTTTCATGGGATAAGTACTATTACAGTGCATAAGTTCAAAAGGACAATTTGCATCCTTAAATATTTTCACAACATCATCAATTTCTTCAAGAGTAGACATGCCAGTTGAAATAAAAGTTCGTTTATTTTCAGATGCTACCAATTTGAGAAGTGGGATGTGCCCAAGCATGGGTGAAGCCACCTTATTAAAAGAGCAATTAAATTGCTGTAAAAAAATTTGTGCATCTAAGTCCCATGCGGAAGCACTCCACTGGATTCCCTTGTGCCGGCAATAAGTGTCTATTTCTTCATAATCTCCCAGAGAAAATTCTAAACCTTCTTTTTGATGTCGTTGAGTCGATCCCCAAGGGCTTTCGCGTGGCGAATCCAAAAACTCTTTTGAGTAAACTTTTTCTATAGTTCGCTTTTGAAACTTTACAGCATCAAACCCAGAGTCTGAAGCGGCATCTATTAGCTTCTTAGCTATTGCTATATCACCATTGTGGTTTATGCCAATTTCAGCGATTATAAAAATATCCATATAGGTCCCTAGTTTTCAGTAAGTAGGCAAACAACGATACACCCGTCGTTTCCATTTTAATATAGCTAACTAATTGTATACTTCAACTTTGAGCAAGTCCTAATGCTATTTCTGAATACTCACAAAAAGTATGACCTAGCAACAGGTGCATCTCTTGGATGCGAGCCGTTTCGTCAGACTCAATCGTAATTGCAAAGTCAGCTAAAGTCAGCGCTTCCCCTCCACCTTTACCCAATAATGCGATTGAAATTATTCCCATAGCCTTCGCTTGATGTAAAACTTTTATGATATTCTCGCTCTTACCTGAAGTTGATAGAACAATTAAAACATCTCCTTTTTTTCCTAATCCCTCTAATTGTCTAGAAAATATCTCGCTATAGCCAAAGTCATTAGCTATACAAGTTATTGCTGAAGAATCCGCATTTAGTGAAACAGATGGAAGTGGTCTTCGGTTAGCTTTAAACCTTCCAATTAGTTCGACTGCTAAATGCGAACTTTCTGATGCACTTCCACCATTGCCGCACCAAAAAACAGTGTTTTTATTTTTGATAGCTTTAGCAATAACTTTTGCGCATTTTTCAAAATTTTCTCCATAGTTTTCGACTGAGACAGAAAGCAAGGTTTGTAAAACACCTATTTTTTCAAGTAAAATTTTCTTTGGATCCATAGCGCAAGTATAGTCTTAATGGGATTTAGTACCGATAAAAGTTATAATTACCTAAATTAATTCTAAGCCTAGATTAGATCCTTTTCTCAAGAACCATTATCTGTATAACGCTTACTTAAAACTCCTAAACATCACCCGCAAAACCTATTAAAAATAGATAAATTTATCCCCAGATACTGAAGCCAGTAAAAAGATGCCTTATGATACATCAGCGGTCCATCTGAGATACTTTGGCCTGGGGTATTAAAAAGGGGGTAATAAATGAAGATTAAAATAGCGTTTGCAACCATTTTATTAATAACTGGTATTGCTCCTGGACATGCCCAAGCAAATGAGCGCCCTGTAGTTGAATCCTTTTCTTTTACTCCAAATGACCTAGATTTAATATCAGCCAATACAAATGTTACATTTGAATTGGTGGTCTCACACCCAAGTGGAATTAAAAATGTCTCAACCCTTGCCACATTAACCGGGCCAAACGGAAGCACGCTTGCTACTTATTTAACGAGAACAGAATCACCCGTAAATTTAGTCCAAAGTAAGGTTACATTTAAGGGAACACTGACTGTTCCTCAAAATATTGCAGCAGGGGCGTACTCCGTTAGTGTGGCTGAGGTTAATAACAATTCAACTTCAGGATATGAATATGGCACTGGTGTTATTACACCTAAGAAGCTTAGGGAGTTAATTGGGGCTGAGTACTCACTGCTTATCAGAAATAGTGGTGACCTAAATTTAAGTTATGACACCTTTGTTGGGCCAACGCATAATACAACCCTTGGAATTTCATATGACAACCCAGCCGTGTATAACAACGATAACCCTCCAATTTGGAAGGTTGGTGAGACTTACCTACCAAGTAAATACTTTGAATTAAGGGTTCCATCTCTGCCACTATTAGTTTCATCTTCAACCCCAACTATTTGTTCAACAGATGGTAAAGAGTTAAAACTAATTGCTACTGGAAACTGTACTTTTAAGGTTTCAACTGCAAAAACAAAAGATTATGCAGCAAAAGAAATTGTTCAAGTAGTAACGATTACCGCTGCCAGAAGTAAGCCAGAGTTGGTTATGGGTGTAATTGCAAATCAAACAGCCAGGAGTTTGCCAAAGAGTATTGAAATTTTTAGGGTTTATAGCCCAACCGGTGTTTGGGTAATGCCACAAGCAACTACACCGACTGTTTGTATTGCAAGTGGGTTCTATGTTCAAATAGTTGGGGGCGGAACCTGCACCATCACCTACCAAAGTGAGGCAAATACCTCATACCTTGCATCAGATCTTTATAAGGTCTCCTTTGAAGTGGTTAGAGATCCACAGACAATCACATTTGCGCCAGTTGCGACAGTCGATGTTGTGACAAAGCGTTTGGCTCTTGTAGCGACTACATCTAGCGGTGGGGCAGTTACATTCTCAACCTCTTCAACTGATAATTGCTCAATATCTGGTTCCACTCTAAATCTTCTTAAATCTGGCAATTGTGTTGTTACTGCCTCACAAGCTGGAACTCCAACACTTGCTCCAGTATCTGCCACTGCAACAATTGTTTTAACTGACACAGTAGTTACTCCTAAACCAGTAGTAACCAAAAAGACAATTGTTTGCGTAAAGGGTAAGACCACTAAAAAAGTAATTGGTACTAACCCTAAATGTCTACAGGGGTACACACTTAAAAAATGGGGAAATAATTGAGCAAGAAAACAGAATTTAACTCAAGTATTGACTATAAATTAAATCTATTTATTGCTAAAAATTCTGAGTTTAGAATTTTATTAATTTTGAAAAAATACTGCCATTAATCCCATCTGCGGTTAGCACAAATATATCAAAAAATATGAAAACACGTGCTGACCTTTTTTATCTTAAATTCTCTAAAAAATTATCATTCGTCTTATAATTATAAGTAAAATCATTAACAAGAATCGGGTCATAGATATGAAATTAACTGATGATAATCAAATATATATATGTAGCTTCTATTCAGATAAGTTCCAGTATAGATTTGCGGCCCACAGGCTTCGAAATCAGATCACTAAATTACCCTTTGTTATTAAATCTTTTTTATACAGCGAGATCCAACTTTTCAACATAATTGAAAACAAGTATACGAACCTATTGGAAAATTTTAAATCAGAAAAATCCAAACCAGGATTTGCCTGGTTTGCATGGAAGCCAATTGTTATTCTTAATACTCTTAATAAAGTTCCTGATGGTAGTGTTCTACTTTATCTAGATATTGGTTGTAATTTAAATGCGAGCGATAATTTTTGGAATAATTTGATTAGTAGAAATAAATCTAATGGAATTGTTACTGCGTATTCGAAGGGAGTTGGAATTAATCAATTTGGAAGTAAAGAAATAACTTGGACCAAAAATGAAGTTTTTGAAAAACTCATGATAAGCACAGTTGATAAAAACTCACCACAGTATCAAGCCACTTGGATTATGATGATCAATAATGAAAATTGTCGACTACTTATCCAAGAATGGATAGAATTATGCACAGTCGATAATTTTTCATTGATCAAATCAGTTGATAAAAATGCTTTACAGAGTTCAAACTTTGTAAGGCATTCGCACGATCAATCTATATTCAGTTGTCTTTTGAAGAAAAATAAAATAGTGCCAGCAGTTGCAAGTAAGGATGATATGTCAATAATTAGTGCCTCGCGTAATTTGAGTGTGTTTAGTTTTCATGAATCAAATTTTTTTTATAAAACATTAAAGCTAGGTGAAAGGTTTTTGATTAAATTTTTAAACATGCTTTTTTACAAGAACCCTAATGAGAATTTAGTATCAGAAGATTTGAAAAATACAAAAACTCATACAATTATTAGATTTCTGAAATAAATTATTTCTTGCTAATGAATTATTTTATAACAGCTCCGATAGCTTTACTTTATGCTTGCTCTTCTGATAAATACAAAAAACAATCCCATTATTACATCGTAACTTTTAAAGGGACTGACGATATTCGTAACGGAAAAAAGAAAGACATGCTTAACGTCAAAATTGCTCAAGCACTCAGAATCAATTATTCAATTGTTAATCTCCAAAATGCTAGAAAAAAGCTCAACGAAGTTACTGACAAATCATCCATAGTAATTGAGCAGCAATTAATATCAAATTTATTAGTTGACTCGCAGATAAAAAAGCCGCTTGAAACAAGCATTTTGGCATATGCGAGTGATTTTTTGCTTGCTTATTCTAGAATACCAAAATGGCCGGTAAGTTTTAGGAGTATTTGGTATTCCAAAAAATTTAGAGATTCGTTTCGTAAAGTTAATATCGATAATTTTATTCTTCCGTCTTTTCCTTCTCAATTTCGCAGATTTGCTGGTAAGAGAGTTATTACAATTGAATCAGAGAGCTTTTTTGCTTCTTGCCGAAAATTGCTAAGTTCGAAACAATTTTGCGAGCTTTCCAGTAATTTAAGATTGAGTGCTCAGGAGAATAGAATATTTGTGAATTTACATGACAAAATTTTAAGTTTAGATGAGACGTCCCATCTAAAAAAATTAGTTGAAAGCATTGAGAATTCCACGAATAAATTTTGTCGAATAATATTAAAAGTACATCCAGCCTGTAAAGTGTCCCATTCAGAACTTATTGATTTTAGAAATAATTTATCGGAATTAGGGTTTTATATTTCTAAATTAGAAAACCTATCCGAGTTTCCATTCACGCCAATTGAATTACTTTTAGCGTCCGATAGACAAAATAATTATTATTATGGCCCATTGACTGGCGGTGTTATATTCACGAATTATGCGCAATGTTTTTTTACATTTCCAGTCGACAAAAAAAGCAAAAAGTTCACTTTAATTTCATATTCTCAATTTTTAAGAAGATGGTTATCTCATGGATTTGTAATCCATTACTCAAAACTTATCAAATAGGCTGGATAGGTATTAGTAGACATTACGATTATCAAAATGAATTCTTCAATTAGTGACTTCTACGTAGATTCATCCAAAAAAACAAGTAGATCTTCCATTGTACATGGATTCCATTCTATAGGTATTCCATTTTCTAATGATTTTGTCCAATTAGGGTTGTTATAAAATTTTATTGTTTTATCAGATGGATATTTTATTTTAATTTTATGATTTTTTCTCCAGACAACTGTTTGAATATGATCGTCATCTTTGATTGTTGAAAAAGTTAAATACTCTTTGTATTCATTTATGAGCAAGAAAATTGCTTTATAAACATCACCTTGCCAGCTTATAGTTCCTTTCGAAACCGCTAGTTTTTCTTCAGTGGATAAAAGTCCCCATTCTTTTATTGCGGTATTAAAATTTTTCGGGAACACGTCATCAATAAGAACTTTTCCCTTTTCATTTGTTATATTGAGTGAATTCACAATATCCCTTAATACTTGCTCATACTCATGAAGTCCATCTATAAAAATCATGTCGTAATTATCATAATTTATATTAAAGAAATCATCGCTCTTGCCCTTAAAAAATTTGCCAGATTTAAATGATATGAATTTTTTCTCTGGATCTACAGCTACTTTAAGTTCTGCATTTACACCCTCAAACGTAAAGCCATAATTTACACCTATCTCGAGATATTTCTTACCTGTCGTATATTTAATAATTTGATTAATTCTCAAAGCAGTGCCAGTGAAATTCTGAGTATTTGAAATTAAGAACCTTTTTTTAAAAAACATATACAAAAACTTATTTAAAAATTTTGAAAATATTTTGTAATTCACTTTATAATCATAGCAGTTGATCCATTTTGGATCCAGAATAAATACAAGTTGTGTGTTTCTATATAGCCCCCTGTACAAACGCAGTTCGGATTTGAAAATTGTATTTATGGATTATTCTTAGTGATAATAAGCTATAACTGGTCTGAAATAGATCGTAAATACTATTTTTATTCTAGTACTAAACCAATGTATTTAGTCTCTAAAAATTCATCTATCCCAACAAAGCCTCCTTCACGTCCAACCCCTGATTGTTTAAAACCACCAAATGGTGCAGCGGGATCTGAAATAACACCTTTATTTATCGCAACCATCCCTGATTCAAGTGCTTCAGCAGCTCTTATCGCCCGCTTTAAATCAGATGAGTAAACATAAGCTATAAGGCCAAACTCAGTGGCATTAGCCAGTTGTATTGCTTCATCATCTGATGTTGTAATGACGATTGGGGCTACTGGACCAAAGATCTCTTGTTTTAATATTGGATTATCTTTATCTACAGTAAGTACTGTCGCTTGATAGAAGGCACCACTTCCCTCAATGGCTTTACCACCAATATTAACCGTGGCACCCTCTGCAATTGATTCATCTACTAATTGTGCAATTTTATTTCGTTCTTTAACTGAAACACTTGCACCCAGTTGGGCGCCTGCTTCAAGCCCTGGAGCAACCTTTAATGCTCCCATTGCTTTAGTTAACTTTTCAGTAAACTCAGTTGCTAGTTCTTTCGCAACATAAAAACGATTTGCTGCCGTGCAAGCTGCTCCGCCGTTTCGCATCTTCGCCAGCATGGCACCTGCAACTGCATCATCAACATTGGCATCTGCTAAAACTAAGAATGGCGCATTCCCGCCAAGCTCCATTGAGCAGCGAATAACTTGATCTGCTGCCTCTTTAAGTAGCACTCTGCCAACTTCGGTAGAGCCGGTAAATGAAAGATTCACCACCCTTGGATCTTTTAATATCTTTGCTATTGCAGGTCCTGATGGAACGGGAAGAATTAAGTTAACTACACCAGCTGGAACACCTGCTCGCTCTAAAATCTCAACAATTGCCATTGCGGTAAGTGGGGTTTCACCTGCTGGCTTTAATATAACTGTGCAGCCTGCAGCGAGCGCCGGACCAATCTTTCTAGTAGCCATTGCAGCAGGAAAATTCCAAGGTGTGATTAGTAATGAGACACCAACTGGTTGTTTAGTAACAAGAATTCTCTTATCTCCACTAGGTGCAGTTCTAAACTCTCCATTTATACGAACTGCTTCCTCTGCAAACCATCGGAAAAACTCTGCTGCGTATAAAATTTCACCCTTAGCATCACTCAAAACTTTGCCATTTTCTCTGGTGATAATTTCAGCAAGGCGATCAGATTCTGCCACCATAATCTCAAAGGCTTTGCGCAGAATTTCACCGCGAATACGAGGGGCTGTCTTTGACCAAATCTTAAAAGCACGATCAGCAGCATCTACTGCAAGTGCGCACTCTTTGTCTGATGCTATTTGAACATTTGCAATTATTGATTCATCACTTGGATCAGTCACGGGGATAGTAGATGCGCCATCAATCCATTTACCATCAATATAAAGCTGCGTCTTTAACTGCACATAGATAAGCATACGCTTACTGCGTGTGCTTAAAAAACCTCGCATAAAAACAGGCGTATACTTAACACCTAACTTCTCATTGGAGTGTGTTTAATAAGTGCCAAATTCTTGGAGTAATAACGCACCAAAGCCAGTGGTGCTCAAAGAACATGCCCATCTAAAAGATCCGTTCTCCTACAAAATAAAGCGCAGAATATTAGGTAATCCGCTTAATCGTCACACTCTTAGCCATCAAAGATTGGACAAGAAATACGCGCTGGGTATCTTGTCCTCAGATTGTATTTCATCCTCTGCTTATGGCTCAGAGCAGATTCTTCTGGCCTTAGTGCCAGCCTTTGGTCTTGCCGCATTTGCGATGTTGATGCCAATGACAGCGATCATTTTAGTTATTTTAACAATTATTACTCTTTCGTATCGGAATGTAATTTCGGTATATACAAAAGTTGGTGGTGCATATAACGTCTCTAAGGATAACTTTGGACCAGTTATCTCACAGATTGCAGCTGTTGCATTGATGCTTGATTACATTGTGACTTTAGCAATTCAATCAGCTGCTGGTGTTGCAGCGATAATCTCAACCTTTCCAGAGCTAGATCACTGGAAGATTCATATGACCTTAGGAGTTATTTTATTTTTAACCTATGGAAACCTTCGCGGTGTTAAAGAGGCTGGTAAAGCGTTCGCTCTTCCTACATATCTCTTTGTTGGCTCAATGCTTGTAGTTTTTATAACCGGTATCTTTCGTCAATTAAGTGGCGGACTTCCAGTATTGGATGTTAATCAGCCAGGAGCTGTTGAGATTGGCCAAGCTCAAGGATTACTTAGCTTTGCTGCGATCTTTATTTTACTTAGAGCATTTGCAAATGGTGGTTCTTCTTTAACTGGACTTGAGGCGATCTCAGATGGAGTTGCCCTCTTTAAAACACCAGAGCATATAAATGCCAGAAGGACCCTGGTAATTATGAGTTGTATTTTAGGCTCATTGGTTTTAGGTGTTTCATACTTTGCTCACAAAATATATGCAATGCCATATGAATCAGGAACACCAACTGTTATCTCACAAATTGCTAAAGCAATCCTGGGCGATAGCACGCTAGGAAATGCTTTTTATATCTTGGTACAAGCAGCAACCATGTTAATTTTATTTGCCGGTGCTAACACCACCTATAGCGCCTTTCCTATCTTGGTTAACTTTGTGGCAAATGATGGCTATCTACCAAGCTGGCTTACCAAGCGTGGTCATAGGCTTAATTTCTCAAATGGAATCATGCTTTTAACAGTATTTGCAATGATTTTAGTTGTCGCAACCGGGGCCTCAGTTGAACACTTAGTCGCTTTCTACGCACTTGGCGTATTTACCGCTTTTACGTTAACTGGATTTGGTATGGCAAAGCATGCAACAACTCATCAAGATAAGGGTTGGCGAGTTAAGTTTGTGATTAACGGATTAGCTGGGGTTATCTCACTAATTGTGGTCATTATTTTTGCGGTTGTGAAATTTACTGAAGGTGCCTGGGTGGTAATTGTAATAACACCAATTTTAGTAAGTGTCTTTTTAAGATTACGCCGTCAGTATTCAAAGGAGCAGAGCGCACTTGATATTACAGTACAGAGTTCACGCGCAACATCAATTACCCGTCATGATGTGACGGTATTAATTGACTCTTTTGATCTTGCCACAATTGGCGCCATCAGATACGCAAGGTCTTTAAATCCAAGAAACTTATCTGCTGTTCACTTTGTAATCGATGATCGCCGTGCTGAGATCATTAGTAAAGAGTGGTCAAGGAATGAAGCTTGTGCTGATGTGCCACTTGAATTAATCGATTGCCCAGATCGCCGCCTTGCTAACGCTGCAGTTGATTATGCAATCAGGGCAACAGCAGCAGGGGATGTTGAGTTAACACTTTTACTTCCTCGCCGCTCTTACTCAAAGTTTTTAGGTTGGCTACTTCATGATCAAACCGCTGAAGATATTGCTCGTCCTATCTCTCAACTAGAGCGAGTGGTAGCAACGATTGTGCCATTTGATGTTGAAAAAATTATCTCAGGCCATGGGGCATTAGTTCATCCAGCGGATAAAGCTGATATCAAGAAAGTACCTGCCGCAAAGAGTGGGCCAGTGCGGGCACAGAGTTCTTTTACAAAACCACTCACCGCTTCAAAAAACATTGAGCCAATTAGTCACTACGCAGAGTCCATGATGCCAATTGGAAACATCACCTGGCGCAAGCGAGCTCATGTTCAAGGAAGAGTTAACTCAATTAAATCAGCACCTGCAGGAGCTTCTCCATATGTTGAGGTTGAAGTCTGGGATGAAAGTGGAGGTGTTACATTGCAATTTCTAGGTCGGCGAGAAATTACCGGGCTTGAGGTTGGTGCCCAACTTCGAGCAGAGGGCATGGTGGGTGAAAATAATGGTCAATTAATTATTTTAAATCCATCTTATGAGATTGTTATTTAACGCTTAGAATTAAAAAAATCTTTTAACACCTGCGCGCACTCATCCTCTAAAACCCTAGAAACTACCTCAACCTTACTTAACGCGCGCGGATCTCTTATTACATCTACTACTGAACCTACAGCTCCTGCTTTTTCATCAAAGGCGCCATAGACTAATCTCTTTATTCGAGATTGCAGTATTGCCCCAGCACACATCACACATGGCTCAAGTGTTACTACCAGTGTTAAATTATCCAGCCGCCAGCTACCGATCTTTTGCGCAGCATTTCTAATTGCCACAATCTCAGCATGATCAGTTGGATCATTACTTTGCTCGCGCAAGTTTTCTCCGGTTCCTATAATCTGACCAGAATCATTTACAACTATTGCGCCCACTGGCACATCACCCTTATCAGCTGCAACTTTAGCTAAAGTTAAGGCAGCCCGCATTATCAATTGATAATCCATTATTGATTTATTAATTACCCTCAATTACCTGATTAAACTGCTCACCAAAACCTAATCTATTTGCTATAGCTTCTAATTGTTCGTCTGGATATAACTCAGAGTCATCTAAAATACTAAGCAACTCCATTTCGCTAACACCTAAATCATTTAGTAGATCTAAATCACCACCTGGTTGTGGTTCATCCTCATCCTCTGGTTGCTCTAGATCTAATACCTCAAGTAATTCAGCAGCTACCTCATAATCTAATGCGTAGGTAACATCTGAGATCATCATTTGCATGTGATCACCTAACGCTCTGGCAATAATTACAAACTCATCCTCAACAGCAATTAATGCAATAGCACCACCATTTGTTTGTTGAGCTTTTAGTGAATCTATTACCGAGCCAATATCGCGGGTAGAGGGCAGGATGGCTGCATTCCATCGGCCATCTTCATGCCAGGCAATACATCCAAAATCTACTGACATTTAGATCACACCCTTTCGCGCTTTTTATGCTCAAGTGCTACCGATCCTATTCTCTCTTTAATTAGCGCTAATTGGTAGTAGCACCTCTTGCTTGTAGAG
>Ga0214921_10005436_pt1 | contig 18018 bp, 12 predicted proteins | sample LL1505_MetaG_FD_177992 | JGI IMG/M metagenome (GOLD analysis project Ga0214921, IMG submission 177992) | Freshwater microbial communities from Lake Lanier, Atlanta, Georgia, United States - LL-1505 | ecosystem: Environmental > Aquatic > Freshwater > Lake | place: USA: Georgia | collected...
GACACTTATGGGGACAAAAATGTAAGCGAAAACGATATCATTTTTGCAATCCAAAGTAATGGATTGCAAAAAATGATATCGTTTTCGCTTACCGGCAAGATTCGCGCCCCGCCGCGGCGAGCGGCAACTATGGAGCTGCAGCTTTGCATCTAGCGTGTTCTGCAATTTTTGACATATTAACACTGGTAAGGCACAGCTCCCCACTCAGTACTTTGTCTAAATTAGAGCACATGCTGTATGCAAGTGCTTCCATGGCGTCTGGATCGCTCTTGAGTTGGATTGTGACCAGGCCGCCATCCTTCCGAAACGGCTCGGCGCCTGTCATCGAGATCCAGCTCGCCTGATGGATCAGCGCAAGTTCAACGGTTTCCTTGTTTTCTTTAAGCATGCTTATGATCTTGGGGATATTTAGTTCAATATACGAAGTGTCCAAGAATGATTTTACGATTGCAGCGGTGGCTGCGCTGCCGGCCGCGCTGCCAGCCGCCGCACCATCGGCCGCTGCAGAACCCGGCCCCTTGTAGCTTGGCCCGTAGTAAATCGTCAGCTCTTCGCCCACGTTGATATCGCGCAACGCATACACGGCGACAACAACCAGGTAGCCTGCTTCCAATGTATCAAGTACGCAGTTCGGCATCTGGGAGTGATTTATTGTCGTGACCAGAGGGCAGGGCATCATTGTTTTGGAGCCCTTGCCTTGAAAGTGGTTTGCTTTATATTTCGCACGCGTCCTTTCGGGGGTCAATTCGTCTGAGTCCCGGGGCCAGAGACAATTGGCCCACTCAGGATCCTCAGCAATTTTCAACTCAATCTTACTGTTTATGTCGGTCAGACCCAGTGAAAGAATCACAATTGCGCCCGTTGAGATGGGCTTAATGGCACGCACCAAACGGTGACTGCCGCGTTGCTGACCGTCGCTTTGCTGACTGCCGTTTTGCTCATAAGCTTGGCAAGCTGCAAACAGCGTGGGGACCATCAGCACGTTGGTCAGCTCACAAGCGGTCTCTTTACGTTTACATTCATTTTTGTGATCTTTCCAGTCGGCGACTTGGCAATCGCGGGAGCAGTAGATTTTTTCGCATATCGAGCACTTCTTTGATGCTTGATTACCACAGATACACTTTTTTCGATTATCGTGTGCGCTCATTTATGAGTAGTTAACCAAAAAATCAATTTTGCAGTTCACTACTCATAAATGAGCGCACGCCGCTTGCCGCAGCAAATTGGAAGAATTGGAGCGCAATTGCACAAAAATGCTGCCCAGATATAAATGTCGTCCCGACAGCGCAGTCGGGGCGCGAAAAATGTGCGTCCAAAGCCAAAGTCGGCAATGCCACGCAACAACACGTCATTCCCCGCGCAGATGACGGCGGCGCTGCGCGCGCTGCACGCGCGCTACCTCGCCGCGCGCGCCGACGCCGCCGACCCCGACTTCCCCTGGGCGCATCAGCTGCGCTACTACCAGTGGGTGGTGCGGGCCGTCTTCAGCGACCCCCGCTTCGGCCTGGGCTCGGACGACGCCGGCACCGCCGACGCCCGCGGCCTCCTGTGCTACCACTCGATGGGCCTCGGCAAGACGCGCCTTGCCGTCGGCGTCGCGCTGGCGCTGCGGGCCGTCCGGCCCACTGTTGTGCTCCTGCCGCGCTCGCTGCGCGCGAACTTCGAGCGCACCGTCGCTGAGGTCGCGGCGGCCGCCGGCATGTCGGCGGCCGAGGCTGCGGCGGCGGCCGCGAATATATCATATGTTTCCATGGACGCTTACAACACTGCAGAGCAGGTCGCGCGGGGCCCGGACGTAGCCTTGGGGCGGCGCGCGGCTGGCGCGCCAGCCGCCATGCCCAGCCCCGCCGCCCGCCTCGGCGGCCTCGACAACAAGCTGCTCATCGTCGACGAGGCCCACAACTTCTTCCGCGCGATCATCAACGGCGGGCCCGACAGCAACGCGCGGCGCGTCTACGACATCGTGATGGCCGCGCGCAACCTGCGGATCCTGTTTTTGACAGGCACCCCCGCCGCCAAGGACCCCTTTGAGCTGGTGCCGTGCTTCAACATGCTCGCCGGCTTCGACCTGCTGCCGCCGCAATACGACACCTTCTACGACTTGTACGTCGACAAGGGCGCCAACGCCGTCAAGAACCGCGACCACTTCGCCAACCGGATCCTGGGGCTCGTCTCCCACGTGTCGACGGTGCGGGCGACCGAGCCGGCGAGTGCAAACGCGAGCGAGCTGGCTCAAGCGAGCGAGTCGCAAAGTCAAACGCAAACTCAAACTCAAACTCAAGGCGGAAACTTAGAATTAGAATTAAAAGACGCGCACCCCGAAACTCGGTGGGACCTCCCCAAACTGTGGGCGATGGCCGCTGAGCTGCCGTCATTCGACGTGCCTGCGGCTGCGTTCAATGAGGTTCTCCGCAGCCCCGCTTGGGACGGCCCCCGCGGCCCCGCGACGGTGAGCCCCTTTGCGGTAGTCACAGACCCCGCGGCGCACCCGCAGGAGCACGCGCGGATCGCCACGGCCGACTTAAAGTGGCCTGTGGTCCTCGCGGGCGCGCCCGGGAGCCTGCCGCCAGCCGACGGCGCGCCAGCCGACGGCGCGCCCGTCGCCGTCGTCGACGGCCTGCACCGCATCGCGCGCGCCGTCCTGATCGACAACACGCCGACTGTCCGGGTCGTGTACGCCGGGCCCGAGGTATTGCTTGCTGCGCTTGCGCCGTCGGCGCCAGCGCGCGCAACCGCAGTTGAAGCGCGCGCTTCAGCCGAGGTTGAAGCGCAAACTCAAGAAACCATTATTGAGCAGGCCCAGCGCCTACGCCTGCTGATCGCAGACAGCGTCGAAGAGTTCGTTCCGGGCTCGCAATCATTTACGTGCGACTTCAAACCGCCGGCTGGTGTTCTTTGGCTGCTGCCGCCGGGCGCCCGCGACTGGGGCGGCGGTACTGCGGGCGCAGGTGTTCAATCCGTCCGCGCCTACGACATTGATGCCCGCCAGCTGCGGCGCGTCGACAGCGCGGAGGCCGTCGAGCTGTTTACCGAAGAGTTCGGGTGTAATATTACTCAAGATGGCAAACCTACCAAGTTAACGTTCCACGGAATCGACTGGGCGGCGGTGGCTGCCCGCTATTCGGGTGTCGCGTTTGACCCGTACAACCCGTACTGGGTGCCGCCGATCGCAAAGCCGGGCAAGCCGGCTGGCGCCACCGATTGGTACCACCTGATCGACGAGCCGCGCTACTTCGTCTGGGGGGCGGCGGCCATCCGGGGCAGCCGGGTGTTGCGGGCGCCCGCTCCGGCGCTGCCGCCCAATCCGCCCAACCCGCAGGCGCTGCGGGCGCCCCGCGCCGACGGCTGGTTCCCCGCGGAGCTGCCGACGGTCATCGAGCGGGTGCCGATGGGCCCCTACCAGTACCGGCAGTACTTGCTTGCGCGCGAGCGCGAGGACGCCGAGGGCGGCGGCGGGGGCGCCGCCGCGGGCCTCGGCGCGGTGCTCGCCGCCGCGCCCCTCTCGCTGCCCGGCGCCGAGAAGAAGGCGGCCCGCAGCTACTACGTGCGCTCGCGCTCGCTGGGCAACTTCACGCTGCCGCGGGGGGCGGCGAGCCTCGGCGCGGCGCCCGCCGCCGAGCTCGACGACGCGCTCGCGCCGAAGCTCGCGCTGATCGCGCGCCGCGCGGCCGCCGCGCCGGGCCCGGTGCTCGCCTACAGCCAGTTCGTCGAGAGCGGGCTGCTGCCCCTCGCGCGCTACCTCGAGAAGGCCGGCTTCCGGCGGTGGGGCGGCCTGGCGGCGCGCCCGGGCGGCCTGGCGGCGCGGTCGGGCGCGCCGCCGGCCGCGCAGCCGGCCGAAAACTTTGGGAAGATTGGGGGCGCGGCCGCGGCAGCCGCGCGCCTCACGGGCGCGGCCGCGGCTGCCGCGCGCCTCACGGGCGCGGGCGGCCCCTTCGCTGGGACGTACTCGGCCGCCGAGCGCGCGCTGATTATCGCCGCGGCCGACGCGCGGCCGCGAATCGGGGCGGATTCGTCGCGCGTTGGGACCAACGCGCCACCAGTCGGCGCCTGGTACGACCCCGCGGCGCCGATCGCCGCGCCCTACGTCGAGAGCCGGCCAGCGAACGCGGCGTTCGCCTTCAACCTTCACCACGGCCAGCGCAAGCTGTTCGTCGGCGAGCTGCAGGCGCTGACGCACCTGATTTCTTCGAGTGCTCTTCACTCGAGTGCTCTTCACTCGAGTGAAGAGCACTCGAGTGAAGAGCACTCGAGTGCTCTTCACTCGAGTGAAGATGGCGCGCGCGCGCGCCTCACCGTGCTGTACGCGGGGGCGGCGCCGGGCCACCACATCCCGCTGCTGGCGCGCCTCTTCCCGGGCGTGACCTGGCACCTCTACGACCCCTCCGAGTTCCGGATGGCCGGCAGCGCGGCCGAGCTCGGCCGCATCCACGCGCACCGCGAGTTCTTCACCGACGAGACCGCGCGCGCGTGGGCGGGCCGCTGCGACGTCTTCTTCAGCGACATCCGCCTCAACACCGAAGAGGGGAAGACCGACCCGGCGACCGGCTGGTCGCAGGGCTTCGAGGACCAGGTCGCGGTCGACATGGCCGCCCAGGCCCGCTGGACGGAGCTCGCGCGCCCGCGCCTGGGCGCCTCCCTCAAGTGGCGCCCGCCCTACCCCAAGGCGGGGTCCAAAACGCACCTGTTCGACTATTTGCGGGGCCGCGTGCTCGTCCAGACGTGGCCCAGCCGCTCGTCGACCGAGGGCCGCCTGGTCGTGACGGGCGCAGACGCCGCCGCCGGCGCCCGCGCGACCTACGACGCCGTCCACTACCAGGACGTGTGCGCCCAGCGCAACACCGTCGACCGCCCGTGGGCGACCTACGCGACCCTGCTCACCCCCGGGGGCGCCGACGCGCCCCCCGGCTTCGACGGGTGCTTCGACTGCGCCAACGAGGAGGCCGCCTGGCGGGCCTACGCCGCGCTGCCGCACGCGGTGGCGGCGCGCGCGCCTTCGGTGTCGCATGGGGCGAGTTCGGCGCCTCATGGGGCGAGTTCGGCGTCGAACGCGCCGCGCGCGACCCACGGCGCGCCGCGCGCAGCAAACCCGCTCGCGCGCGCCGTCTGCGCCCACATGGAGGCGCTCACAGCGGCGACCCGCCAGCGGCTCGACCCCGGCGCGCGGGCGGCGCCGGCCGAGGTCGCCGCCCGGTTCGCCGCCCGTGCGCGGCACGGCCCCGCCCTCCACGGGTTTGCAGCGGCGCTGCCGGCCGCGCTGCGCTTCGAGGCGGCCTTTGCAAGCGAAGGTCGCAAAGTGGGCGGCTCTGAAGATGTGGCCTTCGATCCCGCCGACCCCGCAGACGCAACTGCAACTGCAGTTGCAAACGCAACTGCAACTGTGGCCGAAGCGCCGTCGTACGCAATCATTTCGGGCGAGGTGCCGGCCGAGGAGCGGGTCGCGATCGTGGCGGCCTTCAACTCGCGGGAGAACGCGCACGGCGCCGTCATCAAGGCGATCCTCGTGTCGAAGACGGGCGCCGAGGGCCTCGACCTCAAGTGGATCCGCGAGACCCACCAGGTCGAGCCCTACTGGGACCGCGCGCGCGACGACCAGGTGCGCGCCCGCGCCGTGCGCGTCGGCAGCCACGACGGGCTGCCGGCCGGCGAGCGCGAGGTGAGGCCCTACCTGTACATCGCGGTGGCCAACCCCGAGGTGTGGAAGGCGACGCCGGCCGCCGCCCGCGAGCCGTCGACGATCGACGAGCTGTTTTACGCGCGGGCGACCCAGCGCTACCAGCTTAACTGCGCCTTCCGCGAGGTGCTCGCCGAGGCCTGCCTCGAGTGCGAGCTCTTCGGGTATTCGGCGCTGGGTGCGCCTGCGGCGGGCGCGCCGGGCGCCCCTGCGGCAGGCGCGCCCGCAGCAGCCGCATTCGCCGCATTTGCCTGCCGCAGCTGCGCGCCCACTAACGCGCAGCTGTGGCTGCCGGACCCCGCGGCCGACGCGCGGGCGGCCGACGCCTGCCGGCCGCGCGCGGCGCGCACTGTCGAGGCCGCGCCGGTCGAGCTGCGCGGCGTCACCTACTACTACCAGGAGGACCCCGCGTCGCCCTTCGGGTACACGTTCTTCGAGATGCGGGCGGACCTCGGGGCCTACGCGCCGATCGACATTTCGGACATCCGCCTGCCCGAGCTGGTGCGGGCTGTGATTTAAGTTGCTGCTTGTTTTTTATGTATACTATAATGAGTACTGTAGGTGGGAACAACAACATACTTCTCGGCACCGGCGCGGAGCTGCCCGCGCAAAGCGGAAGTAACCAGATTGTGCTCGGAACATCCGCGAGCTCACTTTTAATTCAGGGGAGCCTCAACTACCATGTGGGGGGTACTATCGTGGGTCAAGCTTCTCCCAATGACACCTTCGCGCTATCCCCGCCGCTCGCCCAGTTTTACCTGATCAACAGCACAGTGGATCCGTTCAATATCAGGATGCCATCAGTTAGTACTAGCAAAGGCGCTGTGGTCACCTTCCGGCGCACGGGTGTGACTCAGAATCAAGTATTCTTCCAGCGGACGGGTAGCGACCCTATATACCCCGACCACTCGACAACATCAGGAACATCTGTCACCTTTGACACAAACAAAAGACAGACCCAGTTCATCTGTGATGGCGACGCATGGTACCAGCTCTTCTTAAATTAAGGGCTTTGCATTTGAATTGTTTTTTTTGGTACTTACTATTATTATCTTCAAGCGATCGGTCCTATGTTCCAGCTGCGCCCCATTCTCGGACAGCCCCGTAATTTCAAAAGCAATCGGTTTGCTAGCAGCGCAAAAAAGGTCCTCGGCTCCGGCAATTACGCTATTGTGTACGGCGCGACCGACACAAACCAGAACTCTGTCGCCTTGAAAATAAACGACTGCAACAAGCACGGCCTCTACCACAACGTGTCGGACGCGGGCCGGATCGCGACTGAGATCGCGGCGCTGCGCGTCCTGGGCGACTTCCCCTTTATCGCGGGGCTCGCAAACTGCAGCGCTACGGCGACGGGCGCCGGCCAGCACGGCCCGACGGCCGCAGCCATCGAGTACGACCCGACGGCCGCGGCCGTCGCCGTGGCGCTGCGGCCGTTCCGGTTCAGCGTGCAAGACCTGATCAGCCGGGGCGGCGGGCCGGCCGAGGGCGGGATCACCTACGACCACGTCCGGCTGATCATGAAGTGCGCCCTGTTGGGCCTCGCCCGCCTGCACCGCGGGGGCGCCGGCCACTACGACGTCTCGGCAAACAACATCTTGTATGGGGAAGAGTTTGGCGCATCGTTAGGCCCGCAGGATCCAAAGCGCGGCCTGGCCGCGCTCGCCGACCTGGGCTTGCTCGCGCCGGCGGCCGGCGCGCGGGGGCCGCGGGTAATGCTGCTCAACCGCGCGCCCGAAATTGTCTTGCACTTGTTGGGGCTCCTCGCCAGCTACACGGCGGCGGCCGACGTCTTCGGGGCCGGCTGCGTGTTAGCCGACTTGCTGCGGCTCTGCGCCCGGCGCGCCCGCGCGGCCGCCGGCGCGCCCGCGGTCGCCGGCGAGGGGCTCGCGACCTTCGGCGACCTCATGGACCCGGCGCTGTGGGACGACGAAGAGGCTGAGCCGAGCGCCGAAGCCTACTTTCGCGTCTATTATCGCATCATGGGCGACCCCCGGGCCGCGCCCGGGACGCCCGCGGCCGCGGGCGCCTTCGAGCGCCCGCTCGCCGGCGCGCCCGCGGGCGCCGTAGCCCTCGCGCGCCGGATGCTCGCGCTCGACCCGGCGCGCCGGCCCACGGTCGAAGAGGTCCTCGCCGACGAGTTCTTCGCAAGTATGGTGTTCGACGGCGCGCCTTCGATGGCTGATTCGGCCTGGGGGGAGCCCGGCGACCTGGTGCCGGCGATAGACAAGATAAAGGCATTGGTCCGAAAAGAAGACGCCTCGGTGGCGCTGCGCGAGTGGTTTACTGAGTGCTCTGAATGTGACGCTTTCGGCGACGCCACCGATGACAGCCCCTCGACTAAGCGGCTCAAGCTCACAGTCGAAGGGATGCCTTAACCACTGTGCCGCTCGCCGCGGCGGGGCGCCAACTCAATTCCCAATTTCTTTGAAATTGGGAATTGGGAAAACGATGTCATTTTTTGCAATTCTTCGAATTAAATTAGCGCCCCGCCGCGGCGAGCGGCAAATGTTGTAACCCATTTCCATCCAGCAGTGCAGCTTTTAAAGCAGGCGCCGCGGGGTCGACCCCGTAGCGGAAGACGAAGGCGCCGGGGCCGAACGCTAGCTCGTACTTGGCGGCCTGCGCAACCAGACTGCGGATGGTGAGCGGAGACCCATAATAGCAGTAATTTTTTGCGTCGAGCCAGCGAACTAGCTGGCCGCCCAGCATCACTGGCTCGCTGAACAAGATATCGGGCGTCAACGTCTCGGCCGACGCGCGCTCGGCTGAGACGGTCTCGGCCGAGCGCATGTCGCCTTCGCGCACGAAAGAAACCCCCGGCGGCAGCTGGGCCGCCGCCCACGCGGCCAGCGCGTCTTCGAACGCGGCGCTGGCGACCCGGCCGCGCAGCTGGTTCTCGCGCGAGCTCAAGTCCGCCGCGAACACGGCGGCCCAGCCGGCGGGGTCGCGCGCAAACGCGGGGCCCAGCGCGGCGGTCTCGCCGCGGCCCGCTGCCGCCACGGCGTGGCGCGACGCGCCAACGGCAGTCGCAACTGCCCGCAGAGTGGCGAGCGGCGCGCAGCCCGCCTTTCGCGCCGCGGCGAGCACGTCGGCTGGCGTGATCTTTGAGTTTGAGTTTAGGCGGCGCCCCACTGGGGCGCCGCGGTACGGCCGAAGGCAGGCGAGCCCGACCTCAGTCAAGTAGACAGACTCGGCGACTTGACGAAAGTTTGTGCTAAGATTGAGTTTGTCGAAGGCGCCCGGCGATGGCTGGCCATAGTTGCCGCGACGCACAGCGTCTTTTGCCAGCCGCCGCCCGGCGGCGACCGCTGCTGGGTGGAACTTAGTCGGCGAAGGCCAGTTTAGTGTGTGCGAGGGCTGGCCGCCGCGCGCAGTGTGCGCCTTGTTGTGCAGGCACAAGGCGCACACCGCAAGCGCGCACACCACAAGCGCGCACAGCACAAGCAAAACATAGTAGGCATTATCCATTATCCATGTTTGCATCTTTTGTGTGGTGAACTGCAAAAAGAGCACTCTTGCAATTCACCGCGACAATTACGGGGACAAATTTGTATTGGAATGCAATAATTGGCATCATTTTCGCTTACCGGCAAGTTTCGCGCCCCGCCGCGGCGAGCGGCAACTCTTGCCGCTCGCCGCGGCGGGGCGCAAATCTTCATTTATTCGTCGTGCTTTCGCTTGCGCCCAAGATTGGCAAACATCGCGCCCACCATTGCATTTGCCCGCTGGAGTGGGCGGCGGGCTGCTTCGGTGGGACAGGCGACAGACGGCTCGAGCGGAACGGCTGCCAAGCCCTGCCGCATGGCGGCGCGCGCAAGCTGCGCGCGCGCCGCGTCGAATACAGCGCGTGCTACTTCACCACGTGTTTTACCACGTGTTTCACCACGTGTTTCACCACGTGTTTCACCACGTGTTTCACCACGTGTTTCACCACGCGCTTGCGCAAGCTGCTGTGTTGGCGGCACCAGCAGCGGGTCGGAGCGGCGCGCGGGCCTTTTAGCGGCGCGCAGCTCCTCCACAAACCGGACCATGCAGTCGCTGCAGCGCGCGGCAGGCCCGCCGTGTTCGCAATGGGGGGCGATGGCCCAGACAAGCGTGGCGAGCGACTCGCAGAATATGGCAAGCGCACTTGGATCGGCGGCTGCCGCCTCGGCTGGCGCCGCGACTGGCGCCGCGACTGGCATCAATGCCTCAAACTCAGTAAGTGAGATGCTAGTATAAAGGTTCGCCGTCGAGCTTGGCATGCTCGCCGTCGAGCTTGGCATGCTCGCCGTCGAGCTTGGCATGCTCGCCGTCGAGCTTGGCAAGTCTGCAACCCCCAGGTACACAATGCAGGCATCAGCCGCGCCGCGCGTGATCGCGGCGATTGCGACAACATTGTCGGCAGGCAGCCCGAGGGTCTCCTTGATCGCGTTCACCAGCATCAACCCCAGGTCCCACCGAATGAGGGCCCGCAGCTTGCCGGTCGTCCCCAGTGGGAGTTCGAACAGGCGGGCAAGGAGCTGCGAGAGGGCGTCATGGCCCGCGAGGCAGGCCGGCACCAGGCGCGCCGCCAGCGCGGCGAGCGTCGTCGGCGCGCGCAGCACCAGGCGCGGCACCGCTCTGGAGCTGACGTTGCAGACCAGCAGATTTCCGGCCGGGCCATCGGCGAGGGCTCGCAGCAGCTTGTCCAGAAGATCGCACAGGAGGTTATCAATTTGTCGCGCCATTTAACTTAATTCAACGCAATTCTGATATTCAAATTGAATGCTTGGGCAAAAAACACGTTTACTGGCAAGAGTTGCCGCTCGCCGCGGCGCTAATTCAATTCGAAGATGAGGTCGCGGTGAATTGCAAGAGTCCTGCCCGCCTCGGCAAACTTGCAACTTGCAAATCTAAGGCTCCTTATAATTCGTCAGCCGCTGGACGACCCGCCGCATGCGCACGGGGACCCGCATCCGCAGCTTGATGACGCAGACGGTGACGCCGGTGGCGATCACCGCGTTCGCCGGCAGGCCGAGGCCGGCGACGTTCGGGCACGGGTCGAAATAGTACGTGTAGGTCGGCGGCGCCGTCGCCGTCGCCGGCGCGCTGGGCGGCACCGGCGACCCGAGCGGCGCCGCGTTGTAGGGCGGCGCCGCCGCCGGGGGCGCGCCGGTGACGACGACGCCGGTGGGCGCGCCCAGGAACGCGTCGAGGGCGCCGCGGCCGGTGCTCACGTCGCGCAGGAGGACGCGGTCGCCCACGTCGAGGGCGACCGTCGAGGCCACCGCGAAGTACACGTTGCCGGCCGCGTCCGTGCGCAGCTCCACGTTGTAGTAGCAGTCGGGCGCGAAGTTCAGCGGGCTGTCGGGGCCGCGGAAGCGGAGGGTGATGCCGTGCACGTCCTTGAGGGGCTCGGTGAACACGTAGGTGTCCCAGCCGCTGCCGGGCCAGCCGAGCGGGTTGGCGAGCAGGGGGAGGGGCGCGATTTCGGTCCCGGTGGGGGTGAGGCCGGGCGCCGTCGTGAACCCGTAGGCGGAGGGGCGGAAGCCGTCGGCGGCGACGCAGTAGTTGATGTGGTGCCGGGCGCCGCCGAAGTCGCTGATCGACTGGAGGCCCGCCTCCGAGACCTGCAGCGTGAACTGGCCCAGCGCCAGCTGCGACTGCGGGTCGAACGACCAGCTCGAGGCCCAGGCGGTGTTCGTCGCGCCCGTCGCGGGGTCCGCGCCGAATGACATCGCGGGCGCCGCCCCGTCAGGGGCGACGAGCACGTTATTATTCTGCAGGAGGGCGAGGCCGCTTGGTGCGCCGGGCGGCCCAGGTGGACCAGGAGGTCCGCCAGCGTACTTCAGCGGCGGCAGCGGCGGCATAAAGATGCTGCTGAACTGCATCTCGATCACGGTGTCGACCCGGTCGTGCACGCCGATGACCTCGGGGCCGGTGACCCCTTGCACCATGAAGTTCCAGCGGAACTCGCCGTTGGCCGTGTCCGAGGTCGACAGCTTCTGGAAGCTGTCGAGCACCACGTACTGGTCGCTGACGCCGACTGCGTTCGCGCTGGTGTTCGCCGGCGCCGGCCGCTGCTGCTCGAAGTGCCGCTGGTCGCCGTCGAAGGCCTCGCGCTTGAGCATTTCGTGGATGTCCAGGGGCGCGTGCTGCATTTGCATTTGCATTTGCATTTGCATTTGCGCTTCGCGCTGCGGGGGCGCCCGCGGGCGCTGCATATAAACCGGCGGCCCGCGCGGGCCGCCGTGCGCCGGGCCGTACTCGGGTCGGTGGGCCATTATACTCTATGATGGGCGGATCTAAGCGGCGAAACGCAAACTCAATTCCCAATTTCAAAGAAATTGAAAATTGGGAATTGAAGGGGACAAAATTGTAAGCAAAAACGATATCATTTTTTGCAATCCATTACTTTGGATTGCAAAAAATGATATCGTTTTCCCAATTCTGAAAGAATTGAATTGGCGCCCCGCCGCGGCGAGCGGCAATATTGCAAACTCAATTCTTTGAATTGAAGTGAGCGGCAATTATAATTCGTGGCGCCCCCACCAGTACCGGTCTTCGGCCTCGGCGACCTCTTCTCGTAAATACTTATCCATGTCGCGCAGGCGCCGCATGGTTCCGGCGGTCGCGCGGACCATGTCGTTTCGCGCGCGGACCTGGTAGGTGTTCGCCTCGTCGCCGTCGATGTCCTCGTCGTTGGCTTCTGTCATTACTTCCGCTATGGCAGCTTCTGCCATAGCGGCTTTCGCCATAGCGGCTTCCGCTATGGCAGCTTCCGCTATGGCAGCTTCCGCTATGGCAGCTTGCGCTATGGCAGCTTCTGAAGAATAATAGTCGCCGGGCGGTGCCGCGGTGCGCCCGAAGTTGTAAACGTCGCCTTGACTGCGGTTATCTGTCACCAGGCGGTCTGTCGTGCCGGCGCCAGGCCACTCCTGGTCGAGTAAGCTGGGAGCGCTATTTGCACCGTCGATTGCGCCAGGGTATGCCCCCTTTGTGTCTAACGAAGAAATGATCTCAGAAATTGTATCGGGCTCTCCAATAAAGTTGCTTTTTTGCGGTTGTAATTGAGGTTGTAATTGAGGTTGCATTTGAGGTTGCATTTGTAATTGAGGTTGCATTTGAGATTGCATTTGCATTTGAGGTTGCATTTGTAATTGAGGTTGCATCGGCGCCGGAGCAGTCGCCGCGGCAAACCGCCGCTCGGAGCGCGCGATCGCTACCACACCGAGCAGCAAGCTGACCGCCGACACTATCATCGGCAGCGCGGCTTTCATCTTGCGGTTGCGCCTGGCTGCGTCTTCGCTTGAGTTGAAATAATCGTTTGAGTTGAAATAATCGTTTGAGTCATTCGACTCACTCGACTCACGTGCGCAAACCATAATTATGATCGCGAAGATCACTACGCAGGCAAACGCAATGAGCATGTTTGGCGCCATGGCTATAGATATGTGCAGCTTCTTGCGCTTGAAGTGGGCGAAAATAAAAGTTGCCTTGGCTAGAAGTCGTTGGGCGGCGCGCTAACGACAAGTTCAGAGTCAGCGCCTGCTTCGGCGCCCGCTTCGGCGCCTGCATCGGCGCCTGCATCGGCGCTTGCGTTGGCGTCAGCGTCGGCGTCGGCGCTAGCGTCGGCGTCAGCGTCGGCGCTTGCATCGGCGTCAGCGCCTGCGTCCGCGTCTGCGCCTGCGCTCGCATCTGCCGCGCCTGCAACGGCAACTGCTTTTTTACGCTTAGCGCGCTCGCGGCTGCGGCGATTGCGGGCGGCCGATTTGCTGGCAGCGGCGGCGGCGGCGGCGGCGGCAGCGGCGGCAGCTTCGGCCGCCGCCTCCTCCTCGGCGGCGGCGTCGGCCGCGGCAATCGCATCGAGGGCCTCGGCGCCGGCGGCGGCCGACGCGGCCGGCGCGCCGGCGGCGGCCGCGTCGGCCGCCGCGCCGTCGTCTTCGGCGGCGGCGGCGGCGCCACCCGACACGCGCTCGAGCTCCTGGAAGTTCGCGTCGACCTGGGCGAACAGGCTCTGCAGCTTGGGGTTCTGCGACTGCTGCGACGCCAGCTTGCGGTAGTGGGAGATGATGCGGCGGAACTGGGCGGTGACCTGGGGCGTCGCATTCGTGTTCTTGGAGACGTCCAGCACGAAGTTCTCCATCATCACCGAGGGGTTGCCCGAGGCGGCGTAGTCCTTGTAGTAGCTGGAGAAGTTGCCGCGGAGGAGCCCCACGCTCTCGACGATCTTGGCGAACGCCTGGTCGCAGCGGGGGATGTGCTTCTTGACCTCGCCGACCGAGGACATGATGATCTCGACGAACTCGTCGACGTCGACGTCGGGCGCCGACAGCGCCTCGTAGACGTCGTGGCTGACGGTGAGCATCTTGTGCAACACCACCATCAGGAACTCGCGGTCGCCGCCGGCCGTGTCGCCGAAGATTTTCTTGAAGTTCAGCTGCGGGAGGTCCGGCAGCGGGGCGAACACCTGGCCGGCCTCGCGCAGGAACTTGTCCCGCAGGTTCGCCTTGTCCTCCAGCGAGCGCTTGTGCACGATCAGGTTCTTGCAGGCGACCAGGATCGTGTTCACCAGGCTGCAGGTCTTGACCGCCGCGAAGGCCTTCTCGAACTCGGCGACGGCCGCCTCGGGGACCTTCGCGTAGTCGGCTGCCGTCCAGCCGGCGGCGGCGGCGACGCCGGCCAGCGCCGGCAAATGCGGCGTGAAGTCGGGCGCGCTGAAGCTCGCCGCCAGCTGCGCCTGCAGGGCGGCGACGTACTTCGCGAGGTGCTCGCGCATCTCGGGGAAGCGCGCCATCAGCGACGCGTCGCGCAGCACGGCGAGCAGCCGCAGGAAGCGGTCGACGTGCTCGCGCAAGCGCAGGTACTTCGCGTGGGTGATCGGCAAGCTGCTGTTGCTGCCGGAGCCGCCGAGGACCCCCTGGAACATGTCCATGATCTCCTTGTTGGCGAGCGTCGCGTTCACGACCTTCGACTTGATTCGGCCGGACATCTTGCTATCAGAGGCGGGCTCCGCGTCCAATTTGCAGCTGCCGCTCGCCGCGGCTGCCGCTCGCCGCGGCTGCCGCTCGCCGCGGCGGGGCGGTAGGCAAAAATGATTTTAGTATTGTCGGCTATAAGTCAGAAAAGAGCCAGAAAAACTATATGTCTGGCGAGGCAAACGGTGACCCAAACGCACAAGAACAAGTAGAATCTCGGCTTCCGAAATTCCTAGAGATTCTGGCACTTCAGGAAAAGGCGCAATTTATTTCACCACAAGACGCGCTACGGCTATGGGCCGCGCTGTACGACAGTGACCCGGCCACGCCCGGCCGCCAGGCGGCGGCCGCGGTCGCCAAGTACCCCGGTGTCTCTTTCTCCGCCATGCTCGCGATCCTCGCGCCCCTCGAGATCGAGTGTGACTGTAAAGAGTGTTTCTGCTTTTCGACGTGCGTGCGCTGCCTGTCGTTCGAAAAACCAATCCGCTGCCTGAAGTGCCTCAACAAACCCAAAGAGATTTGGAACTCGCAGCAAAAGGGTGGCCCATTTGGGCCAGACTCCTGGGACTGTGCACACTGCCTGGACCACGGGGTGCTGGAGTGCTGCCCCGACTGCAACGGGCTCGGCCACAGCTCTCTAGAGAGCGCCTGGGAAAGGTGCATCTGCCAAAACCCTTTCACTGACTGCCGTGGCATATGCGCGCCTCGCGGCGCGCCGCGCCTCGCGGCTGGGCGTTTGTGCTGGGTGCCGAGGCCTAATGCAGTCTGCGCCACTTGTATGGGCCTTGGCGGGCTCTTCAATACTGATGTGGCGCTGAGTCACGCTGAGCCCCGCTAGCGATGTAGCGCATCGCCAGCGGGCGGCTGTCTACAAGGATCGCGAGGCGCTCATACACGCGGCCTTAATTTGGGATCTCTGTGGGCTGAGGGTACAGCTGACCAGATTCGAGACTAGGTACTGGGGAGATGCTCTGGAAACGGCATCTCACTTGTTGAGTGAGGTATTATCTATTGCCGAAAGGGCTCGCGGAGCTCGAGGTGAGGCGGTTGCTGCCGCCGAGGCGGCCAGCTTTAATGTCGCGGTCGGTGGAATACTCGAATCGACGGATCGGCAGATGCTTGAAATTAAGAAGACCAGTAATCGTGAAAGTGGTCTAATCGTGGAAAACAGCCGTCGACCCCTTTTACGTTATTTACGTCATCTTGATTATGATTTGAGCGACTTAGTTGGAACCAAAGAACCCAACAGCGCGGCCGGATTACGCGCATGCGGTATTGATGTTGAAGATGGGGCTTCATGTTTGGATTCCACAATCAGAGGGTACGAGTGGCGCTTTAAAATGTATGTGTACCTATTGCGTAGAGCATCATTTGCGATTGATACGGGAAAATTATGGCACAATCGTGTATCTCGTATATTCTGGGAACAGGTGCCCACGCTGTCTATGCTCTTAGAAATCCTTGCCTTATGCCGCGAGTAGTGCGGCGCTGCGCCATTTTTGCAATTTGCCGCTCGCCGCGGCGGGGCGCCAACTCAATTCCCAATTTCAAAGAATTGAGTTTGCGGTGAATTGCAATACTTGCCGCTCGCCGCGGCGGGGCGATAACTCAATTCTTCGAATTGAGGTCGCGGTGAATTGCAATACTAGCGAAATTAGAAAAAAAGCATATGGTGTATATGTGTAACCAATGGCCTTTGTCGAGTACGCCGAAAGCTTCAACCACAACATCAAGGTGCTCGCGCGCGACCTCGCCCGCCAGTTCCCGAACGACGCCATAGTCGCCCGCATCCAGAAGCGGACGTCGGCGATCATCGCGCTCGACCCCCTCGCGGTGATCGATGTCGCCGGGCCGCGGCTCTACAAGTACCGCGAGATGATCTTTGGCCAGGGGTTCGCGGCCTTCCAGCACTTCATCGACTACGACTTCTCTGCCGACTGCCACACGAACGCGACCGACTCCGAAGACACCGAGATGGCTATGCACATCGTGCCCAACGTGCAAAAAGCGCTACGGGCCGTGCCGGCCGCCGACCAGAAGTCGTACTGGGAGATTCTCGTGTCGCTGCTCGACGACTACATCGAGTACCTCGCGGCGAAGAAGTAAGCGTGCGTTTGCGCTCGCTTGCCCCGCCAATTCTTTGAGACTAGTCGTCGTTCGGCACGCCCCCCTCGTCGTCCGACTGCGCCATGCTCTCCTCGCGGTTCGCGAGCCAGGCCTGCTCCATCAAGTCGTCTTGCGGGTCGTGCTCTTCGTCTTCGAAGGGGCTCGCGTTTTGTTGCCGCGCCCCGCCGCTGGGGCCGGCGGCGGCGCTGGCGTGGGCGGCGCCGCTGGCGTGGGCGGCCCGCCGGGGCGCCTCTGGCGAGTCCTCACGCACGTTATCGGCGCGGCCGCCGGGCTGCCGGCTTGGTGGCGCGCGGGGGCGCCCACCGGGCGCCCCGCGCGCGCCACCCGGAGCCCCGCGCGCGCCACCCGGAGCCCCGCCCGCGCGCGCGCTACCCGGCGCCCCGCCACCCGGCGCCCCACCGTTTTTTGGCGCGCGACTGGGCGTGTGCGGGCGGGGCGGGCCCTGCGGCCCGCCGTCGCGGCGGGCGACCATCTGGCGGTAGTTGTCCATCATGTTTGCGTTCTCGCCGAGGTCGTCTTCGTCGTCGCTGTCGCGGAGGAAGTCTTCTAGGTCGGGGTCTTCGGGGTCGCGGGCGCCCTCCCGCCCGCCGGCGGGCGCACCGCGCGCGCCCGCGCGGGCGTTCGGGGGCGCCGGCGGGCGGGGGCCGGGCGGGCGCCCGCCGTTCGCCGCGGCGAACGCCTTGAGGTTGCGGTCGTACAGGTCGAGGATCGCCTGAGCGCCCGTGTAGACGCTCTGGGTGGTCAGCACGGCCGGCAGGTGCGTAATCTTTTTCTGCTCCAGCGCGGCGACCAGCCGCGGCTGCAGGTCGGCCGCCCGCACGAGGGTCGCGCGGATGCAGATGCCCATCTGCCGGAGCGTCTGCTTGTGCGCCGCCAAGAACCGGAGCACGCTCAGCGACGCCCCGCCGTCGGTCTCCTCGCCCACGTAGAGCCTGTGGATAACTCCTTCGGGTAGCGCCGCTTTGGGCGCTTGCGCCGTTTTGGGCGCGCGTAGCTGCGCGTGCGCCATCGAAATATATTACGCGGAAAGGGTCTTTAATTTGCTCAATTTGCTTATTTCGAAGAAAAGGCCGCGGCGGGGCGTAAATTCAATTCGAAGAATTGGAGTAAAAAATGAAGAATTTGCGCCTCGCCGCGGCCTTTTCTTCGAAATAAGCAAATTGAGCAAATTTGAACAGCAGCGCCTTACAATATAAGATGTCGGCCCAGCGCAAGCGCCAGGGGGCGCCCACGAAACAGTGGGCGCCGGCTGTCGCAAACTTGGAAGTCGCGCCGCAG
>Ga0214921_10005438_pt1 | contig 18018 bp, 18 predicted proteins | sample LL1505_MetaG_FD_177992 | JGI IMG/M metagenome (GOLD analysis project Ga0214921, IMG submission 177992) | Freshwater microbial communities from Lake Lanier, Atlanta, Georgia, United States - LL-1505 | ecosystem: Environmental > Aquatic > Freshwater > Lake | place: USA: Georgia | collected...
CGGCGCGCTTTGGTGCGAGGGCGTGGCCCTATCAGCCATCGCCAAGGCCGTTGGCACGCCGGTCTATGTCTATTCGTCCGCCACCCTAGAGCGCCATTTCAACGTCTTTCAAGACGCCTTCAAGGGCCTTGGAGTCGGTGAGCCGCTGGTCGCCTATGCGGTTAAGGCCAATTCTAACCTTTCGGTCCTAAGCACCCTCGCGGCCCAAGGGGCCGGGGCCGATACGGTGTCAGAGGGCGAGGTCCGCCGGGCTCTTGCTGCGGGCATTCCCCCCTCACGCATCGTCTTTTCGGGGGTCGGCAAGACGGCGGCGGAGCTGGCCTTTGCCGTCCAGACCGGCGTCTGCGAAATCAATGTCGAGTCTGAACCAGAGTTGGACCTGTTGGCGCAGGTCGCCGCCCGCTTGGGCAAGCGCCAAGCCATTGCCATCCGGGTCAATCCCGATGTCAGCGCCGGGGGCCATGCCAAGATCGCGACCGGCAAGTCTGAAAACAAGTTTGGGGTCTCTTTCGCAGAGGCCCTGCGGCTCTATGCCAAGGCTGAGTCCCTGCCCTCGATCCACGCAGCAGGCGTCGCCTGTCACATTGGCAGTCAGATCACCGACCTGACCCCGATGCGCGAGGCCTTTGCCAAGATGCGGGGCCTCGTCGAAAATCTGCGCCAGCATGGCCACAAGGTCGAGCGGCTGGACCTCGGCGGTGGGCTAGGCGTGCCCTATTTCAATCAGCCGACACCGCCCGCGCCAGATGCCTTTGCGGCCATGGTCGCCGAAGTGACGCAAGGCCTGAATGTGCAACTGGCCTTCGAGCCCGGACGGATGATCGCGGCCAATGCCGGGGTGCTGGTCTCAGAAGTGATCCACGTCCATGAACGGCCAGAGGGGCGACGGTTTCTGGTCATCGATGCCGGCATGAACGATCTGATCCGTCCGGCCATGTATGACGCCTATCACGCCATCAGCCCCTTGAACGAACCGGCCAAGGATGCAGGCCTTGTGACCTATGATGTGGTTGGCCCTGTGTGTGAGACGGGCGACACCTTCACCCGCGACCGCGAGTTGCCGCCCTTGGGGGCCGGTGATCTGGTCGCCTTCCTATCGGCCGGGGCTTATGGCGCGGCCATGTCGAGTGAATATAATAGCCGCCCGCTGGTGCCCGAAGTTCTGGTCAAGGACGACCAATATGCGGTGATCCGCCCGCGCCCGACCTATGAAGAGATGCTGGCCCGCGAACCCATGGCCCCTTGGCTAAAGGGTTAGACGTCGAGCGCAGCTATGCCGGAGAGGCCGCGCAGGCGGCCGCCATCATCCATGCCATAGCCGACCAAGAACCGGGCCGGGGCTTCCCAAGCGACAAAATCGGGCTCCATTGCCCGGGGGATGGGCCAAGGCTTGCGGGCGAAGACGGCGCTGAGGACCTCAGCGGCTCCAGCCTCTTTGACGATCCGCACAGCCTCAGACAGCGACAGGCCCGTATCGAATACATCATCGAGCAGAAGGACCTGCCGTCCCGCGATCGGGCGCTGAAGACCGGCCTGCACGCGCACCGAGCCACTGGACCGGGTCTAGTCGCCATAGGACGATAGCCAAAGCGCGTCGAACAGAGGATTGCAGCCAAGGTCTGAAAGCGCTCGCGTCATATCGGCGGCAAACCAAATGCCGCCCGTCAACAGGCAGACCACCACCGTCTCATCGGTAATCTGCGGGGCGATCTGTTTGGCGAGATCAAACACGCAGCGCGCAACATCGGTGGCTGTCAGCAGCGTAATAGGCTCAGGTCTGTCAGTCATGGCCGTGGGTAGCAGCCTTCGCCGCATGGGCTTTTCCAACTGCGGGCTTAACCGCCGGGGCCTGCTCAACAGCCAGCTTCGGGGAGCCCGCATGGGCCTCTCCCTTTCCCCCTTCAGCGCCGCTCAGCGCATAGGGAGAATCGGCAGGCAGAGGCTTTACCTCCTTAGCCGCACCGTGGGGTGGTTCAGGGGCTGCTGGCCCTGGCATTTTGTCAGAGCTGTGCGCTGCGGGGGCCTTTTGAACCGGACTGTCGAGCACGAAATCAACATCCATGTCCCGCGCCAGAGCGGGGGGATCGATGATCGAGACCGCGAAATAGCGCACCGCCCCAACAGGAATGGTCACCCCATCGGGTTTGGCGATCTGGACTGCCAAGGTCTTTCCGGCAGGATCGGTCAAGGTGATGCGCAGCGGCGGTGCCATCAGGGCGCTGCGCGAGACATTACGAATGGCACCGGTGACCGAAAGGGCCGCGTGACCGTCTTTCAGGATGCGATCGGCCTTAATACCCTCGAGCGCCAATCCTGTCGGGTTAGGGGCAAGGCCAACAAGCGCATAGGCACTGGCCGACCGGGGCCAGAGCCGCACCAGATCGGCCCGCATCACAACCGCTGCAACGATTGCGGCCACCAGTACGGCCGCCATAACCCCAGTGATCAGCAACGGTGAAATCAAAGGCGCGGCCTTTTTGCGACTGCGCGTCAGCGGCGAGAAGACGATTGGCTCCTCGTTAGAAGGTGCGGCGGCTTGAGCGACGGCTTGTGCGATGGCCTCAGCGGCCTCTTGAGCGGCCTCTTGAGCTTCCTTCTGTCTCTGCGCCCGTCGCGCAGCCGCGCTGTCAGCGCGCTGCTCATCGGAGACGACCGGCGAGGGTGCGCCGTCCTCTTGTGGCACGGTGGCCAACCAACGCTCACCGCAGGATGCACAGCGCACGGTCCGTCCTTCGCTACCAATCTTGGCATCGTCGACGAAATAGCTGGTGGCGCAGGCGGGACAGGTCAGTATCATGGCAGTCGAATCGGAAGCTCCAATGGTCGACCTAACGACGTTGCCTATTTCCGTCACTCTGTCCAGAAGCGCTGGCGTGCCCCTTGATAGAACTCGCCAACAGAGATCAGACTGACACCATCGTTCGATTTGATGGCGTAGGGTTACGCTATGGTCGTTCGCCAGAAACCCTACAGGATTTGAGCTTCGAGCTAAAGGCCGGGAGTTTTCATTTCCTGACCGGACCATCGGGTGCCGGAAAGAGTTCCTTGCTTAAACTGATCTACCTGGCCCACCGCCCGTCGCGGGGCCGGATCGAACTGTTCGGTCAAGATATAGGCCGGGCCAAACGCAAGGATCTGCCCTTCTTGCGGCGTCGGATCGGGGTCGTGTTCCAAGAGATGCATCTGTTGGAGCATCTAACCGCGTTCGATAATGTCGCCCTGCCGATGCGCCTTGCCGGACAAAAGCCTGCGACCTATCGCACCGATATTGCAGAGCTCTTGCAGTGGGTTGGCTTGGGAACCAAGATGCACGCCATGCCTGAAACCCTGTCCGGCGGCGAACGTCAACGGTTAGCCATTGCCCGAGCGGTCGTGGCGCGTCCCGAGATTATCTTGGCCGATGAGCCGACCGGCAATCTCGATCATGAGATGGGCCAGCGCATTCTCAAACTCTTTACCGAGTTGAACCGCCTCGGCACGACAGTGTTGATTGCCAGCCATGATCTGGATCTGGTTGCCAGTTCGGGCATGCCCGCCTTCAACATCGAAAGCGGGCGCCTGACCCCGCCCTTCATGGACGCGATGGAGGACGATCCTGCTGACGACCTCGGCCTGGTGGCTAGCGGCGAGCCTGAGTTCATCTATCGCCGCCCCCTGACCCTTTCCGAAGAGGACCGCCTCGAGGATAATGGGCCATGAGCATGGCCTTCAACCCAGAACGCTGGAAACCTGCCGCCCTTCTTCCACGCGAAGAGGCGAACGATGGGGCCTTGGTCTTTGTCGTCGCGGTCCTGTGCTTCTTGGCCTGCGCCACGGCGATCTTCGCGATTAGCGCCGATCGAGCCGCCCAGGGCTGGGCCAATCAGTTGCAAGGCTCGGCCACCGTTATCATCCGCACTAAGGGTAGCGAGTCTCCGGACATGGCCGCTAGCCGCGCCGCAGAGGCCTTGGCCGGAACGCCGGGGGTCGCGCAGGCGCTGGTCCTCGAGCGCGCCAAGGCTGAAGCCCTGCTCGAGCCCTGGCTTGGGAAGGACGGCATCATCAAAGACCTGCCGGTCCCACGCCTTGTGACCGTCGAACTGGACCCATCATCCCCTGCCAGCGCCAAGGCCCTCGACAACGCGTTAAAGGCCGCCGGTGTCGATGCGACCATCGATGATCATAGTCTGTGGATGCAGGACATTATCCACGCTGGACAGATCGCGAGGATCGCGGCGGTCAGCCTCTTTGCGCTCATGGCGCTTGCCGCCGCCTCTGTGATTGCCTTTGCGACTCGAGCGGGCCTTTCTGCCAGACATGATGTGGTCGAGATCATGCATCTGACGGGTGCGACGGACGGCTTTATCGCCAATCTGTTTCAGGCCCGCTTTGCCGCCATGGCCGCGCTGGCCGGGTTGATGGGCGGGGGAGCGGCTGCCCTGTTGGCTGCAGCCATACGGCTGCTCGGCGGCGGCTATGGCCTGATCCCGGTCCTGCCCATCCGCTGGTTCGACCTGCTTGTAACCCTGCCCAGTCCGTTGATCGCCGGTTTGGTCGCCGCCATTGCCGCGCGGGTCACGGCCCTTGGCCTGATCAAGGCCATGCCATGAGAAGTTTAGCGCTGTTTTTCATTCTGATCCTGATCTGGGCGACGGGGCTTCTGGCCTTTTCGGCGCGGGTGGACGCCTTTACGCCTGCTGTAGAGCCCGAGCGCGCCGATGGCATCGTAGCCCTGACCGGCATATCCACGGACCGAATCCGCGAGGCCATGAAGCTGCTGGAAGAGGGCAAGGCCCAGCGCATGCTGGTCTCCGGCGTCAATCGCGACGCCACCCGAGATGATATTCGCGGTGTGGCCAAGGCGACCCGGCGGATCTACGACTGCTGTGTCGATCTGGGCTTTCAGGCGGCTGACACGCTAGGCAATGCCACCGAGACCGCCGCCTGGGTCAAGGCGAAGAACTATCAGAGCCTGATCGTCGTCACCTCTGACTATCACATGCCCCGAAGCCTGCTGGAACTTCATGCGGCCCTGCCGGACGTCAAATTGACCCCCTACGCCGTGAAGACCGATGATCTCGCCGCCAAGCACTGGTGGCGCACCGCGCCTAGTGCCAAACGGATGATCATGGAATATAACAAATACTTGGCCATCCTATCGCGTGAAGCCTTCATCAGCCTTGGGCCGAAGGAAGAGGATCGCGCCGTTCCCGATAAGGCCGCAGGAGGCGCAACGTCTTGACCCTGATCCGGTCCCTCTTTTTTACCGTCTGGCTGTTCTTCTGGACCGCTGTGCTGGGCACGGCCTACCTGCCACTTCTGGTCTTTCCGCGCCGCTATATGGCTTGGTGCCTGAGGGTCTGGGCCCATGTCATGCTGTTCGGTCTGCGTTGGATTACCGGCATCAAGATCGAAATTCGTGGGCAAGAGCATATCCCAACCGGAGCGGCTCTGATCGCGGGCAAGCATATGGGCATGCTCGACACCATCGTGCCCTTTGTCGTTCTGCCGGACGTCTGTTTCGTCATGAAGCGCGAACTGACCTACATTCCGCTGTTCGGCTGGCATGCGATGAAGGCGACCATGATCTGGATCGACCGGGGGGCTGCGGCCAAGGCCCTACGCAAGATGGTCTCTGACGCGCAAGAGCGCTTCACCCATGAGCGTCAGTTGGTGATTTTTCCAGAAGGCACGCGCAAGGCTCCTGGCGCAGAACCGGACTATAAGCCCGGTGTGGCCGCGCTCTATCGCGATCTCAACCTGCCCTGCACGTTGATTGCGACCAATTCGGGCGTCCACTGGCCTGCAAAGGGCATCGCCAAACACGCGGGCACCGTCGTGTTCGAATTTCTCGAACCGATTCCTGCCGGCCTGCGCCGGGGTGAATTTATGAAAGAGATGCAAAACCGTATCGAGACGGCGAGCAATGCCTTGTTGGCTGAGGGCCTCTAGGGGCCCAAGACGCTGACGCCCCCGCTAGGGGAAGCGCCAGCGATCCTTAACCATCCCCCAAAGGGGACGCCCCGGCTGAGCCGGGGATCGTCTTTATCGTCCGGTTGGCATGTCCTTGAAGGCCACGTCCTTGTCGACGCGCACATCGCCCGGCAGGCCAAGAACCCGTTCAGCGATGATGTTCTTCAAGATTTCGTCCGTACCACCGGCGATGCGCAGGCCAGGGGCCCACATCAGGCTTTGCTGGAAGGCCGCTTCCATGGGGGCAATGGCCGTGTCGGTGATGATGCCGAACTGGTCTTCCATTTCCATGGCCGCGTTCGACAGGTCCTGAAGCTGGTTGGCCGAAATGATCTTGCCGATCGAGCTTTCGGGTCCAGGGGTCTGGCCGCGCGACAGGGCGGTCATGGTGCGGAAGCGGGTCAGCTTCAGACCCTCGGCCTGCACATACCAGTCAGCCAGCTTTTCGCGGAAGGCGTCGTTGGACAGGGCGTTGCCGTCCTCGGTGACCGTGCTGCGGGCCAGATCCATGATCTCGCCATAGTTGGGGCCGGTGGAGCCGCCAACGGCCAGACGCTCGTTCATCAAGGTGACGAGCGCGACCTTCCAGCCATCGCCCACAGCGCCCAGGCGCTGGCTGTCACTGACGCGCAGGTCGGTGAAATAGACCTCGTTGAAGTTGGAGCCGCCCGACATCTGGTGAATTGGACGGACTTCGACGCCCGGGGCCTTCATGTCGATCCAGAACATGGTCAGACCCTTGTGCTTGGGCACATCAGGGTTGGTGCGCACGAGCAAGATGCCGAAGTCGCAATAGTGCGCACCCGACGTCCAGACCTTCTGGCCGTTGATCACCCAATCATCGCCATCCTTGACAGCGCGGGTGCGCAGGCCTGCGACGTCCGAACCGGCAGAGGGTTCGGAGAACAGCTGGCACCAGATTTCCTCGCCGCGCACAGCAGGGGCCACAAAGCGCTGCTTGGTCTCGTCATTGGCAAAGGCCATGACGGTGGGAACGCACATGCCAAGACCGATGTCGAAGAAGCCGCGTGGCACGTCGAACTTCGACTCTTCTTGATTATAGATGACGTTCTGGATCGGGGTGGCGCCACGACCACCCAAGGCCTCAGGCCAGGTCATGCAGGTGAAACGCGCCGCAGCCTTGGTCGCTTGCCAAGCCTTGGCCAGTTTCAAAAGCTCAGGTTCCGACATCTTCTTGGTGTCGACCTTCTTGGGGGCATTGGCTTCGAGCCAGGTGCGCACTTCGATGCGGAAGGCGGCTTCTTCGGGGGAATCGTTGAAGTCCATGATGGTCTCCGGTCTTTTGAGGCTAGCGCTGGTCCACAATAGGCAGCGCCGGAATTTGAGGATGAGATAGGTCGTCTCGGCGCGGCGACTAGGCCGCGTTACGACGTTCCAACTGCTGCACGAGACGCTCTTTCCAGACCTTGGGGGCCCCGGCCACGAGGGCCAGTTGGCGTGAGCGACGATAATAGAGGTGGCAATCCACCGCCCATGTGTAGCCCATGCCGCCGTGGGTCTGGATGTTTTCCTTCGAGGCGAACCAGTAGGCTTCGCTGGAGGCCACGCGGGCTGCAGCCGCCGCAATCGGCAGTTCAGCCGCACCGACATTCAGGGCCCAAGCCCCGAAATAGGCGTTCGAGCGAGCCAGTTCGTTCTTCACATAGATGTCGGCCAGCTTGTGCTTGATCGCTTGATAGCCCGCGATGGTGCGGCCAAAGGCATAGCGGTCCATGGCGTAGTCCTTAGCCATTTCCAAGCAGCGGTCAGAACCGCCCAGTTGCTCAAAAGCCAACAGGACAGCGGCGCGGTCGAATACCGCCTCGGTCAGGGCAAAGCCGTCGCCCGCATCGCCCAAACGCTCGGCAGCCGCACCACTGAAGGTGATCTTGGCCACGCTGCGGGTTGGATCGAGGGTCTTGAGTGTCTCGCGGGTCACGCCAGCGCCGACCAACTCGACCAGGAACAGGGCGGGCTTACCGCCTTCATTGGCCAACACCACCGCCAGATCGGCAATGTCGCCGTCGGTGACAGGGATCTTGGTGCCGGTCAGCTTGCCGCCAACAACATTGGCCTGCAGGTTGGCCGCATTGACCACGCCTGGACCTTCGGAGGTCGCGAATGCACCGATCAGTTCGCCAGCCGCGATCTTAGGCAGCCACTTGGCCTTCTGGGCATCAGAACCAGCCAGCATCAGCGCTTCAGCGAGGAAATAGACCGTTGAGGCAAAGGGGATAGGCGCGCAGGCGCGGCCCAGCTCTTCGGCAATGGCGCAAAGCTCAACCCGGCCAAGACCCAGACCACCATGTTCTTCGGGGATAGCGGCACCCAGCCAGCCTTGAGCGCCCACACCCTTCCAGAGGTCGGCATCATAGGACAGGTCGGCATTGTCCAGCACCTTGCGCACATGGGCCGCGGTGCAGTTGCCTTCGAGGAACTTGCGCGCCTCGTTCTTCAAAAATTTCTGATCGTCGGAATAATCGAAATTCACGGCTATTAGCCTCCTGCCCATGGTGCCGGTCCCTTGTCGGGACGACATCCTGTTGTTCCTTGCTCCCCAAGATAGACAGTTCGCGGGGATAGGAAAGACTGACCTCGCGTCAAGAATTATAGGAATGCGATTTCGTCAGCCTTTTCCCTGATTTTGATGGTTCGCAAGTCTGACAAAGACGTAATTTGATCTTGTCTGCAGTTCGGAGGACGATGGGCTTCTAAATGGGAAACCGAGACATGACCGACCTTTCCACCCCACCAGAGCCTCAAGCTGTACCTCAGCCCTTGCTTAACGATGATCGGATGATTGCGGGCATCACCTATGTGCTGTTCCTGCTGCTGCCGACCTTTTTCCCGGTCCTGATCGGGCTGGTCTTGGCCTATGCCAATCGTGACACACCGTCGGCCCTGCTACGCAGCCACTATGTGTTCCAGATACGGACCTTCTGGATATTTTTTGGCTGGGCGGTGATTGCCTTAGCGTTGATCGGAATGGGTATCCCACTCTCGATCCTCTTAGTCGGTATCCCTGCGGTCATCTTGGGCGCAGCGATCCTGTGCGGTTTGAGCCTGTTCTTTGCCCTGCGCTGTGTGGTCGGCCTGATCTATCTGGCTCAGGGCAGGCCCTATCCGCGCCCTCAAACCTGGCTCATCTAAGGCCCAAAGCAAAAGGGCCGCCCTTGCGAAAACAAGGGCGGCCGCTGAGCGATCCCAGACTTTAGACCCTAGATATCCATAGGCTCGCGACGGACCATGCGGGCATAGTCATCCATCAGCGACAATGAGATATTGCCGGGCCTGTAGGTGAACTCGCCAATCTCTGCCACGGGCGTGACCTCTGCAGCAGAGCCGCAGATGAACACTTCGCTGAAGGTCGGCAGTTCCTCTTCGAGGATGTGACGCTCCACCACCTCAAAGCCGCGCTTCTTGGCCAGCTTGATCACAGACTGCCGGGTCAAGCCGTTGAGGAAACAGTCTGGCGTTGGCGTATGGATCACGCCGTCGCGCACGAGGAAGATGTTGGCACCGGTCGCCTCGGCCACATAGCCGCGATAGTCGAGCATCAGGGCATCGGCATAGCCTTCGCGCTCGGCGGCATGTTTGGATATGGTGCAGATCATATAGAGCCCCGCCGCCTTGGATTCGATGGGGGCCGTATCGGGGGCCGGACGCCGGTACTTGGCGCGGCCAAGGCGGATGCCCTTGGCCTTTTCTTCGGGCTTGAAATAGCTGGGCCAATCCCATGCCGCGATGGCCACGTGAATCTTGCTGGCCTGAGCCGACACACCCATCACTTCGGACCCGCGCCAGGCAATGGGGCGAATATAGCCATCGGTCAGGCCGTTGCGGGTGCAGGCTTCGATACAGGCCGCATCAATCTCTTCCACCGTGAAGGGGATTTCGAAATCGAGCAGCTCGGCGGACCGGAACAGGCGCTTGGTATGTTCGGTCAGCATATAGATCTCGCCGCCATACATGCGCTCACCTTCGAACACGGCCGAGCCATAGTGCAGGCCGTGAGTGAGTACGTGTACCTGTGCCTCGCGCCAGGGCACAAATTCCCCATCCAGCCAGATCCAGCCGTCGCGATCATCAAAAGGCACAAGTGACATTGCTCATCATACTCCGATAAAAGACCCATAGGATTAGACGCTGCCGACCGTGCGGCGTCAATCCAACCCCATGCTAAGGCCTGTTCCCTTAACATGATCAAGACCCTGATCACCCGTTTGATTGCGCCGGATGACAATTTGTCTAGGGTGTGTGACCAGATGTTCTGCGCCAAGAGGGCGCGCCGGGCCGCGCGATGACGACAGTTTCTCCCAACCGCGAGGTCAATCGCAACCGCCACCTGCTGGTGGTCGATGACGATGATCGCATCCGCACCCTGCTCAAGGAATATCTGGCGCGGAACGGATTTCGCGTGACCGCTGCGCGCGACGCCCATGCTGCCCGCAGGCTTTTGGACACGCTGGATTTCGATCTGGCGGTATTCGACGTCATGATGCCCGGCGAGGATGGCTTCTCCCTCGCGCGCTGGCTGCGCGGCCGGTCGGGTGCCAGCGCCGCAACCCCCATCCTAATGCTCACCGCACGGGGACTGCCTGAGGACCGGATCGAAGGGCTCAGCCTTGGGGCCGACGATTACCTCTCCAAACCCTTCGAGCCGCAGGAACTTTTGTTACGGATCGAAGCGATCCTGCGCCGGGCCAATGCTAGGCCGGTGGGACAAGAACGTCTGAAACTGGGGCGCTGCACCTTCGATCTGGACCGGGCCGAGCTGTTTGTCGGCGAAGAGCCCGTGCGCCTGACCGAGGCCGAAGCCCAACTGCTCAAGCAACTGGCCCAGTCCCCCAATCTGGCCATCGACCGCATGGACCTCGCCCGCGACACGGCAGACGCGACAGGCCGGGCGGTAGATGTGCAGGTCACGCGCCTGCGCCGAAAGATCGAGTCGGACCCCAAGAACCCCCGCTATCTTCAGACCGTGCGCGGCGTCGGCTATATGCTGGCACCGGATTGAGGGCGGGACCGGGCACATGAAAAAGGGTCTTCGTCTTGGCCTACCCCTCTCATGGGTGAAGTTCGTCAAGCGCCTATTGCCGACAAGCCTGTTTGGCCGCTCGCTGCTGATCATCGTGCTACCGGTCGCGATCATGCAGATCGTCATCACCTGGGCCTTTTTCGATGCCCACTGGGAGACCGTGACCAGCCGCCTGTCCGAGGGCCTGTCGGGTGACATTGCTTGGGCGGTGGAAAGCTATCGCGACGATCCCTCTCCCACGGCCCTTGCCAAGATCGCCGACCGAGCCGAGCGGTCCTTGGGCCTGTCCATTGTCCTGCAAGAGGGCCGCGTCTTGCCGACCGGGCGCAGGCCTTCGCTCTTTGCCGCGCTGGATCGGTCCTTGCAGCGCGCGCTTGATGACCGGCTGGATGTCCCCTTCTGGTTCGATACGACCCGATATCCGGCCTATGTTGATATCCGCGTCCAGACCGAAAAGGGTGTCCTACGGATCATCGCCCCGCGCGACCGGGCCTTTGCCACCCAAGGCCACATCTTCATCCTGTGGATGACGGTCGTGACCATCCTGCTGACCGGTATCGCCGTCGGCTTCATCCGCAATCAGGTCCGGGCCATTGAGCGCCTAGCCGAGGCCGCAGACGCCTTTGGTCGGGGGGGCGATATGCCGACCTTCAAGCCCTATGGCGCGCGCGAGGTCCGGCAAGCGGCTGCTGCCTTCATCGCCATGAAGGCGCGCATCCAGCGCCATATCGATCAGCGCACCGTCATGCTCGCCGCCGTTGGCCATGATCTGCGCACGCCGCTGACCCGCCTCAAGCTCGAACTGGCCATGGCCGAGCCCTCCGACCGCATCGAGGCCATGAAACGCGACCTGTCGGAAATGGAGCATATGATCGACGAATATCTGGCCTTTGCCCGGGGTCAGGGCGGCGAGGCGCTGGAACCGGTCTCAATGTCAGAGCTACTGGCGGCCTTGAAGGACGATGCCGACCGCGCGGGGGTCGAGATCGTCCTCAGCGTCGAGCCGGACCTGCAGGTGGTGTGCCGTCCCCTCGCCCTCAAGCGCGCCCTCGACAATCTGGTCATGAATGCCGCCAGCCATGCGACGCGGATCGAACTGACCGGTCGAACCCGGCCCAGCGGCGGTGTCGAAATCTGCATCGATGACGACGGTCCCGGCATCCCTGAACACCTCTATGAAGAGGCCTTCCGCCCCTTCAACCGCCTCGATGAGGCCCGCAACCAGAACGAAAAAGGCGTCGGCCTCGGCCTCGCCATCGCCCGCGACGTCGCCAGAGGCCATGGCGGCGACATCACCCTCTCCCGCTCTCCGCTCGGTGGCCTGCGGGCGCTGGTGCGGTTGCCGGGGTAGGGTGCCTTGTTTTCTGCCTTCCGTTTTCCCCGCGAAGGCGGGGACCCAGACCCTTTCACCGAAGCGATGGCCCATACAACGCCCCCTTCGCCGCGCTCGCAATGACGCGAGGAGGGGGAAGATCTGGGTTCCTAAATCTTCCCCCTCTGGGGGAAGTACCGGCGAAGCCGGGGTAGGGGGTTGAATCGGGCACCGGATGCAGACATAATCTACCTATGGATGCTCTCAAGCCCACACGCAGGCGGGCTAAAGCGCTGCGACAGGACATGTCTCTGCCCGAAGTGCTGCTTTGGATCCAAATCCGAAAACGTCTGTAAGGCCAGCTCCGGTTTAGGCGTCAGCACCCCGTCGGCCCGTTTATTTTGGATTTCTATTGCTCGGAAAAAACCTTGGCCGTCGAGGTCGATGGCAAGGTTCATGACACAGGTGACCATTCCGAAGGAGACCGTTACCGCCATCAGTGGTTGGCAACTCAGGGCATCAAAACCCTACACATTCCCGCGACCGACGTGCTGAGCAACATGGATGGGGTGATCAGCATGATCCTTTTGGCGGCGAACCAACGAGAAGACCCCCTTCGGCCCTTCGGGCCACTTCCCCCAGAGGGGGAAGATCTTGGTTCTTAAATCTTCCCCCTCTGGGGGAAGTACCCGCGCAGCGGGGGTAGGGGGTAACTTGGTACGCATTCAATTGTTGTTTGCCATCCTACTCGCAGGGCTTGGCCTCGTTCTGGGGATCGGAGCTGAAAACCGAGCCGTCGCGACAGGCCGCGCGGGGACCTTCTTGATCACCACATCGACCAACAGCCTCGGCAGCGGATGGGTTGTGGACCCTGACGGCCTAGCCATAACCGCGGCCCATGCGGTTGGCAGTGCAAAAGCCTTTCAAGCCACCTTTGCCGATGGCGATGTTCGCGAGGGGGTGGTGGTCGCGACGGATAGGGCCACCGACCTTGCCCTGCTCAGGATCGATCCGGAGCCCGCCTTGCATCCCCTTTACCTTGCCCAAACGGCGTCGACGGGAACGCGGGTGGTAGCGATAGGTGCGCCCAGTGGACGGGTTGGCACGGTAACGCGCGGCGAGATCATGTCTGTCACCGCTCGGCCAACCGGTCAGGTCAGCGCCGGACTGATCCAGCATAGTGCGACATTAGCCCCGGGCAGCTCTGGCGGTCCCTTGCTCAATGGTCAGGGCAAGGTGATCGGGATCAATATTGGCATTTTAACCCAGAGCGAGGGCCAAGGCACACGCCCCATCGGCTACGCCGTCCCCGTCGATCAGGTCCGAAAAGCCATCTTGCGGATGCAGGCGTCAGAGCGGCGCTCGCCCACCCCACTGCCGTGGGCTCAGCGCGAGAAATCCGCGCAAGGATAGCCTTGGAAATAGAGCAGCGCCGTCAGGTCGCTATGGTCGATCCGGGCGTGGGCCTGCGCCGCCACCACCGGCTTGGCGCGATAGGCAATGCCAAGACCCGCCGCCTCGATCATGGCCAGATCATTGGCCCCGTCACCAATGGCGATGGCCGCCTCAAGACCAAGGCCCAATGAAGCGCTCTCTTCACGTAAGGCCGCAAGCTTGGCCTCCTTGCCCAAGATCGGTTCAGCAACCTCACCGGTCAGGCATCCGTCGGCTTCGATGAGACGGTTGGCCCGGTCGCCTGCAAAACCGGCAGCCTTGGCCACCCGGCTGGTAAAGAAGGTAAAGCCCCCTGACACCAACAGGCACTTGGCCCCTGCCGCCGTCATGGTGCCGATCAGGGTCTTGGCCCCGTCATTGAGGCGCACCCGCTGATCATAGCAGTCCTGCAAGGCGCCCACCGGCAGGCCCTTGAGCATGCCGACGCGTTCCCGCAAAGCTGATTCAAAGTTCAGTTCCCCGCGCATGGCCCGCTCGGTGATGGCCGAGACCGCCTCCTTTACGCCGGCAAAATCAGCAAGCTCATCGAGGCACTCACAGCCGATGATGGTGGAGTCCATATCGGCAATCAGCAGACGCTTGCGCCGCCCCGCCTGAGGCTGAACACAGACATCCACCGGCAGGTTAGCTAGATGATGGTCCATCTGTTGACGCAAGGCACCGACATCGCCCTTGGCCAGCGAAAGGTCGATGGCCCCCGGCCCAAGCAGGGTTCGCGTGGCAATCGGCATCAGCCCTTCAACAAGGCGAGCGGCCTCTTCAGCGGCGGCGGGATCGGGCGAAACGAGGGTCAGGGCGATGGTCATAGGGCCGAGGTAAACCGCCCTTGAACGCGGATCAAGACCAAGCCTTTCAGCGGCCCTTTCATTGGCAGGCCGTTTCATGGTTTTGTTGCCGCCATGACGCCCAAGAAACTGCCGCCCATCACCCTGATCGCTGGCCCCACCGCCAGTGGAAAATCTGCCTTGGCCATCGCGCTGGCAGCGCAGACCGGCGCGGAAATCATCAATGCCGACGCCCAACAGATCTATGGCGACCTGCCCATCCTGACGGCGGCGCCCTCGCCACAGGATCTGGGGACCGCGCCGCACCATCTTTTCGGTGTGGCCGAAGCCACCGAAGTCTGGTCCGTCGGCCATTGGCTGCGCGCGGCCTGCGCCAAGATCGCACAAATCCAAGCCCATGGTCGGCCCGTGATCCTTGTCGGCGGCACAGGGCTCTATTTTCGCGCCCTGACCGAAGGCCTTGCCGATATTCCGGCAGTGTCCGTTGCGGACCGCGACCAGATCGAAGCGCGGTATGATGCTGAGGGCGAGGCCACCTTTCGACAGGCTCTGTCAGCCCAAGACCCCGCCGCCGAAACAAGGATCGAACAGGGCGACCGCCAGCGTTTGATCCGCGCCCTGAGTGTGGCTGAGACCAGTGGCCGGTCCTTAAGCGACTGGCAGGCTGACACAGTGCCTGCACTGGCCGGGCAAGACTGGACGGGCGTGGTGATGGAGACGGACCGAGCCCTTCTTTATGAGCGCTGCGACGCGCGGCTGGTCTCTATGGTCGAGGCCGGGGTGCTGGACGAGGTCGCCGCCCTCGCCGCGCGGGGTCTGGACCCCAAACTTCCGGCCTTAAAGGCCGTCGGATATCGCGAGTTGGCAGCCCATCTTCGCGGGGAAGTGAGCCTGCCCGAGGCGCTCGACGCGGCCCAACGCGAGACACGGCGCTATGCCAAGCGGCAACTGACCTGGTTTCGCAATCAAACCCCCGGCTGGATGAGGCTCACCACACCGAACCCCAATACCGCCTTGAGGCAGTTTTTTGCGCAAACAGCCGCCTTGACCCCCGACACGTAGCGTGGCATCAGTTTAATCTGTAGTTTCGGAGAAAACTCGTGCTCGCAAACGCGAACGTACTTAGCAAGCGGCCGCCCTCGGTTTGATCTTCTGATCAAGCCGTAGACGGTCGCGTATCCAATGGGCCCCTCGAGGGCCTTTTTCTTTGACCAAACCCCTGTAAATTCCGCCTCCTCCTCTTTCGTGTGATCCCATGACCAAAGCCGCCGCCAAAATTGAGACCCAGACAGCCCAAGCCTCGCGCGCCATGACTGGCGCAGAGATGGTGGTTCGAGCGCTTGTCGATCAAGGGGTAGACACCCTGTTCGGCTATCCGGGCGGCGCGATCTTGCCGATCTATGACGCGCTGTTCCATGAGCCCCGCCTGCAGCATGTTCTGGTCCGTCACGAGCAGGGCGCAACCCATGCCGCCGAAGGCTATGCGCGCTCGTCGGGCAAGCCGGGCGTGGTTCTGGTCACATCGGGTCCGGGCGCGACGAACGCGGTGACCGGCATTGTCGACGCCCTGATGGACTCCATCCCCTTGGTGGTCATTACCGGGCAGGTTCCAACCCACCTGATCGGCTCGGACGCGTTCCAAGAGTGCGACACGGTCGGCATTACCCGCTCCTGCACCAAGCATAACTATCTGGTGAAGCGCACGTCGGACCTGCCGCGCATCCTGCACGAGGCCTTCCACATCGCCACCAGCGGCCGCCCCGGCCCCGTGGTCATCGACATCCCCAAGGATGTTCAGTTCGGCACCGCCGACTATTACGGCCCCGACGAGGTCGCCTTCAGCCATGCCTACAACCCCCAGACCAAGGGCGATGCGCAGCGCATTGCCGATGCGGTCGAACTGATCGCCAAGGCCAAGCGGCCGGTCTTCTATACGGGCGGCGGCGTGATCAATGCGGGACCAGAGGCCAGCGAACTCTTGCGCGAACTGGTGGCCCTGACCGGCGCGCCCATCACCTCGACCCTTATGGGCCTAGGCTCCTTCCCCGCCGCTGACCCTCAGTGGCTGGGCATGTTGGGAATGCACGGAACCTTTGAAGCCAACAATGCGATGCATGATTGCGATGTGATGATCGCGCTCGGCTCGCGCTTTGATGACCGGGTGACCGGGCGTCTGGACGCTTTCTCGCCGGGTTCCAAAAAGATCCACGTCGATATTGACCCCTCCTCGATCAACAAGACCGTCCGCGTCGATATCGGCATTGTCGGTGATGTCGGGTCGGTCATGCGCGACATGATCGCGGTCTGGAAGGCCAAGGGTTACAAGCCCAATGCTGAGGCCCAGTCTAGCTGGTGGGACCAGATCAAGGCGTGGCGCGCGCGTGATTGCTTGGCCTACCGCCCCTCGGACAATGAGATCAAACCGCAATATGCCATCGAGCGGCTCTATGCCCTGACCAAGGACCGGGATGCCTACATCACCACCGAGGTCGGCCAGCACCAGATGTGGGCCGCGCAATATTACCGCTTTGAAGAGCCTAATCGCTGGATGACCTCTGGGGGTCTCGGCACCATGGGCTATGGCCTACCCGCCGCCGTGGGCGTGCAATTGGCCCATCCGGGTTCACTGGTCATCGATATTGCCGGTGAAGCCTCAATCCAGATGACCATGCAGGAGATCTCGACCGCCATTCAGTACCGACTGCCGATCAAGATCTTCATCCTCAACAATGAATGGATGGGCATGGTCCGCCAGTGGCAACAACTGCTGCATGGCGAGCGCTATAGCCAGTCCTATTCCGAAAGCCTGCCGGACTTCGTCAAGCTGGCCGAAGCCTACGGCGCCGTCGGCATCCGGGCCTCAACGCCGCAGGAACTGGACGCCAAGATCATTGAGATGATCGACAGCCCCCATCCGGTGATCTTCGATTGCCGCGTGAGCAAGCTGGAGAACTGCTTCCCCATGATCCCCTCAGGCAAGGCGCATAACGAGATGATCTTGGCCGATATGGGCGTGGATATGAACACCGCCATCGACGCTAAGGGCCGGGGTCTGGTCTAGCCTTCATCCCCATGATCGACACAATCTGCTTCCACCGTCCAGTTGGACCTCGGAAGTCGCACTGAACGGAAATGAGAACGCAAATGCCTGCTGACCAACCCGGCTCCGCCTATTTTCTCGATCATCTGGATGTCGCCGAGCAGCGCGCCACCTTCGCGGTAATCGTCGCCAATGAGCCCGGTGTCCTGCACCGCGTGGTCGGCCTGTTCGCAGCCCGAGGCTACAATATTGAGAGCCTGACGGTCGCCGAAACCGACCGCCGCGCCCATACCTCGCGCATCACCATCGTCACTTCCGGCACGGTCGAGACCCTCGCCCAGATCCGCGCCCAGCTCGAAAAGATGGTCGCGACCTTGGAAGTGCAAGATGTCAGCCGCGATCCTTTGGGCGTCGAGCGCGAACTGGCTCTGGTTAA
>Ga0214921_10005441_pt1 | contig 18012 bp, 16 predicted proteins | sample LL1505_MetaG_FD_177992 | JGI IMG/M metagenome (GOLD analysis project Ga0214921, IMG submission 177992) | Freshwater microbial communities from Lake Lanier, Atlanta, Georgia, United States - LL-1505 | ecosystem: Environmental > Aquatic > Freshwater > Lake | place: USA: Georgia | collected...
TAACCAAATCTACTCCCAATACAAAGCGATACTCATTTTTAATCCATCTATTCAGGTCGCCACCCTGACCACACGCTAACTCTACAATTGAGCCCTTTTTAGCGGGTTTAGAATAAAGGAACTCTTTCACCCCGTGATTATGGAATACCAACATATGATGCGATAACCTTGCTTCTTTTTGCATTGTTCGCGAATAATAGATATCGTTCGCATTTAACTCCGCAACATCCATATTATTTATAATCTTTTCATTCCCTATAATATTATTCTGAGAAATTGGATTATGTATAGACCGCCATATATTACAAGCGACACTAAAGTCATTTAGCGTTTTTGATAATACACCTTGCCTATATATACGCGTCTTATCTTCTCTTACCCTCATAGGTTTCCAGCGCATCGATGGGTTTGCTTCGCTTTCATCATAATTAAATTCAACAATAATTTCATCTTCAATCTTATCGCCATTCTCGCATCTAATCTCTTTATTGGCTTGCATCTTTATCAATGACCTTTCAATCCCCTTTTCATAGTAATACTCGGGCATAAACAATCTGCACGTATATTTTTCTCGCTCCTTTATATCATTCCTAAACAGGTTAAACTTGTAAATATAGTTAAATGCATCTTTCATCGTATAGTTTTCTATCTGCGATGCATTATACCCTACATATAATTTAAACTCGGTATAATTAATGGTGTCGATTGTAATCTTATCACCCTTCTTTACTAGAAAGTCTATGCTGTTTTGCTCAGGTGGTTTCCATTTGAATACTTTGTCCCACCCTAGTTTTTCCGTAATAGGCTCCGCTTTATTCGCGTAATTAGAGTAAACCGCTAGTTTTGCTGGTGTAAATATCAAACCATCTATTTCATATGGATATATGATGTTCGTAAGGATGTTTTTACAATCATTCAATATATCTTTAGAATATAGGTGCTCTTTTACAATGTAATCCATCGCAAATTCACTTTTACTTTTTAAGAGTTTTTCAGTAGCCAGTAAATAATCATATCTACCACGCGAATTCTCGGAAGAAGCAGCGCCGCTAGCCATTAAAGGAAGTTGCGTGATTTTCTTCCCGTTATAATAATACATATCAAACGACGCATAAAGCCCTACGGCGGCATTGTCCCTCCGCTTACTACAAGCGATATACTCGCCATCTATGAGGGAATTATATAGTTCGCTAGGGCTTTTAATACCCGTATCTATAACTTGATGAGTATTATTTATTAAATATACACCGCCTGTACCATTAATATACATTAATAGCCGCTCACCATCCGCTTTCTCGGTTGCAGTATATTCTGATAATATGCTTGTGATACCATAGCCATTTTCGTAGTCGCTCGGGTTTAACATATTCGCTTGTTCCAATGTGAAAGGCTTGGGTGTTAATAAGGGCGGCTTAGTTTCGTCGTATCTTCTCGTAAAGATATCAGGCTTAACGAGCCTTCCATACTCCTTTATAACTTCTAATTGCTGATTTTTAGAAATTATAAAGGTATTTAGATGTAATGCCTGCTCCATTTTAATAATCGCTGGTAGTATATTATCTTTATCAGTATTTGTTATATCTATATAGAACTCATATTGCTGCGTTTTATTGATAATCTTGGATTTATTCAAAGTCATATGATACTCTTTGCCAGTCGCTTCATAATAATCGAGGTCGTGTGATTTACAAATATTTACAATGTATTTAATGTTTGTTGCTGTATCCGTATAGGTAATGCATTTATTCACTTTAAAGTATTTTTGCATATTATCCCAATTGACTATGGGGTTCTTCTCGGTGTCTATCTTGCTTTTTTTGGTATTTAAAAATATTAAAGTGGAATCGAATAAAGTATTCACAACATTTTTAGATACAAGCCTATGATTATACCAGTTAATGTATCTTTCATCATCCTTGAAATTATTATTATTGCAATAATACAATATTTTCTTAGCGCTCTTAATTGTTAATAAGTAATCGTTAGAATATGCATTTAATATCTGAGGCTCCTTTTCTTCTACGTATCCCTCGCTACTCATTATATTTACAAAGTTATAATAGTTATCTTCATACCATAATGCAGAATTCTCGAGTTTAATAATGTTTTCCATATTTTCCTCTCCGTTCAATGATATATTCTCTATAATTTGGAAGATAGCATCATCTTTTGATATTTCCATATTATTATATATATTATCTAATAAATATAGATATTATAGATTTATATATCAGTTTTTTATATAAATAAAAAAAATGATATATTCATATAGATAAATTAGATTATTGAAATGTCTAAAATGTTTATGCCTATCAAATTTAATACTACAATTATATTGATGCCCAATGAATTAAATAAGAGCTTCGAAGATACGATTTTGCAGAAAATCAAATCCACGCTTGAAAATAGTTGCAGTAAGCACGGGTATATCAAGAAAGATAGCATAAAAGTAATTAAAAGGTCGCCTGGCTATATTAAAGAGGCGCATTTTAATGGTAATATTGCATATGATTTAAATTGCATAGCGGAAATATGTAATCCAGCGCAAGACTCTATAGTTAAATGCGTTGTTAAGGCAAAAAACAATCTTGGATTACTCGCGATAGGCAAATACGAAGATATGGCTATTTTAGAAGTAATAATTCCTAAGATTACTTCGGGGATACTATCGGACGTTAATATAGACAGCATTAATATTGGTGAAGAAATCAATGTAATTGTGTGTGGTAAAAAATTCACCTTGTATGACAAGATGATTTCTATAATAGGGCGGATTATTAAAGATAAAAAAGATGATGACATTAGCGTAATTGAAGAGGATGAAGATGATAGCCCGTCAATCGACGACGAAGAAGAAGATAACCTGTCTTTTGCAGATGATGATTTGATTGATGATAATGATGTATATGAAGAAGATGATGACGAAGAAACTGATAATGTGCGAAGTATTCTAATTGATGATGAAGAAGATAGCAAACCACTTAAAGGCGGTGAGTTTAATATCTTTGAAAACGATGAAGAAGAAGAAGAAGATTTAGATGAAGAATTGGATGAACTAGATGAAGACGATGCATTAGATGAAGAGTTTGACGACACTGGTTCATATGGGGGCGAAGATTATGAATAATAATAGATAGTAGATAATTACTATATAAAAAAATATACCTTATTGTTATTTAAATTGAATAAAATGAATAAAATGGAATTATGTAAAACAATACAGGCAAACGTTTCTAAATTAACAGACAACGAGAACTTAGAATTATTTAAAATAATATTAGATACAAACGCTAACTATACTAAGAATAATAATGGTATTTTTTTAAATCTCAATTGGATAGACGAAGAACTACTTTTAAAAATAAATAGTTATATTTCCTTCTGCATCAAATCGCAAAATGAAATATCAAAATATGAATTGATGAAAACGCTGCTTAATGAAAGCATAAATGCAAAGGAACAGAAAATTGATGACGAACTTCTTACTACAGGAAATAGCGATTACATTGCTACAACCAATATCAATGGCATTAGCAGCGTTGACGGCGTTAGCGGCAATGATATTGCAGAGAGTTGCGATAGGGTTGTTAGCGACGACTTAAATACCGCTAACAATGATAATAATCTTATTAATGGGGCTACGAGCAATATAGTTAATCAAAAGCAGAAGTTTTCATCAAGCATGAAATTTTATTTATTAAAAAAGAAGTTTATGAAGCAAAGTATAACCTATCCCGCGTGTATAGACAATGACTTAACATATGAAGATTATTTAATTACATAAAAAAATGATATATATATTATATTAAATATATTATACAATATACTCAAATGATAGACGTGCTTTATAATAAATTAGCAGCAACAAATGATGCTTCTCTTGTGGAATGGAAAGATGTAAATGAAAGTATATTCAACAAACACGCTCAGTATTCACAGCATTCGCAGCATTCGCATTATAATACTGCGAATGCTGCGAATGCTGTGAATACTGCGAATACTGCGATAGTGGTAAATGTTAATATCGAAGAGCCTCCTCCAGTAGTATTAATAAATCCTGATAAGGAAGTAAAACTGCAGCAAGTATCCTTGCAAACGCCTAAAAGTAAAAAGAAAGATAAGGATACTACAATTAAACCACTTGATATTATTATTAGCGAAACATCATCCTTTAATAATTCCACTGCATACGTAAAAGATGCTATCGTTGCATTGATATCGAAAGAGGAATTTGCAAAGATATTTGGGGCTACAAAATGCGCCGAGATGATGTCTGGTGTAGTAAATAACAGATGGAATAAATCGACTGCATTATTTATATCATTCTTGCTAGACAAAGAGATTTGTTATAATGATAAGGTTATCTTATATAACAAGGAGAAAAACAAGGGAAAGATAACTATTGCTAAGAATGTATAAGAAATGCTAGTATTTATTATTCATATTATTTTTTTATATTTTATATTATAATAATGCAAGGAAATACCATAGTAAAGAAAAAGTTTATGCCAGTTTTACAAGTAATTGATGAGTTGCTATTAGAACAACGGAAACAATTAGAGGCTGAAAGATATAATTTAATGCTATCTAAAAGAGCAATGATGTTGGAAAATAATTATTGGATGGCATACTTGGGAGCAGTATGATGTATTTACATCTTAGGTTTATACATTGGGAAAAGAACAAGTTTATTTTTATTAAGTAATATGTTTGCAATATAACTACATAGTATTTTCTTATTTTTCATCTTCACCTTTTTAGCGGCTGCATTAGTGGGCATTAGTTGTTCAATAAATACATTGTGTTCTTCTTCATTAAAAGTCTCGCAAACTCGCCCTGTCTTCTTGCCATCCCCCGTAGAGAATAATTTTAATATATATTTATTCTTAGAGCGAACTATAATACCCCACGCAGTTTTTTCATCAGTCATATCTTGCGGTATATACACGTTATTATTAATGCGATTACTGAAATATTCTTGAATGCTTTTTGAAGCGGGTCCTACATTTTGCTCGGTATTCGTAGTCGTATTAAAGAGTTTGATGTTTTTCCTTATTCGCGTTTTTTGTATCTCATCAATATGCTTTAAGTATTCTGTATAATTTTTATATTTTTTAACAAGTTTTTTATCATTCTCATTGTATTGAATGTATGTGTTGTCATCTTCGCTGTTTTCATTAAACATATTAATGTATCCTATATATTCATTGGTGTTCTCGATATACGATGGTATATCTTCGCTTTTTATTAATATACCTTGTCTATACAAGCATTCGCATATAAACTGAATATTCCTATCAAATTCATCATTCGCTTGTGAAGGATATGATTTTAAAATATAACTTATTAATGTTTTAAACTCAGCCGCATTAATTTTTAAATAAAGTGATATAGTAGTCTTATTAATATCTTTTTCATCGATATCTAACTTGCCTATCATTTTAAGCAATGCCTTTTTATTTTCTTCTAGTTTTGCTTTCTTAACCTTCTTTATTTTACTGGCATTACTAGCATTACTAGCATTACTAGCATTACTAGCATTACTAGCATTACTAGCATTACTTGCGATACTTGCTGCATTGCTTGAACGGCTTGAGCGGCTTGAACGTCCAATAGTTTTTATTAATATATCATTATTATACCTGATGATTTTGTGAGCCTTTTCAGTTTCTATATTGTTTATCAGTAATCCATTTTTATATCTTGTAATATACTTATTATTAATTAATATGTTAGGGTATATTATATTTTTAATAGCATACATTAATATATCATCGTCAATATCATCACCCATATTATGTTTTAATGTTTCAAAATCAATATACTTGTATTTATTGTCGCTATCGCTGCTATCGCTGCTATCGCTTCCGATATTAATTATATTCTTAATAGCCGTTTTAATACTCGCTAACAGATGCTTATAGATTTCACTACGAAACCCGCTAGACTTTATTTTAATATCCGCGCTCATAGGGCATTTAGGCTCATTTATTTCTTCGTCACCAAAATTGTATTTAATGAGGGCACCTTGAGATGTTTCAATATTAACATTATCTAGCTTAAAAAGCGACTTAGGGAAATAATTAATATTTTTCATTAAATGGCAATCTATTGCGTTATCCATAATAATTTTATCAATTTTCTTACTTTCAATATATTTCCTCGTTGATATTCGGAACGCATTAATATCTATGCTCTCACGTGTATTATCATCATTGACACTTGCGTGCATAAATACAGATACATTGCGGTCTTCTATCTTAAGCCGATTATGCCTACAATTACGAATACCGCGACCAATAATTTGGTCAGACCTGTTAAAATGATACCAAGGCTCTATTAAATGAATTTCGCGCGTATTATAAAAACTCAGACCTTCGCTGGCAACAGGTGTTATAAGGATAACCTTTATCTTCGCCCCGTTATAATTGTCGTCGCTATTAATTATTTTGATTAAATCATCTATTTTAGTATTTCCCATATATTCCTTTTTATCGCTCGTTAGGATACAATATTTAGGGGTCGCTATACCATCATATATAGGCTTATCGCTAACAATCTCGGCATTTTTCAATATATTATTAGTGCCTTCGCGCATATATCCTAAGTGTTCTAGGGATATTGCTATAGGGATTATTCCAGATAGTAGAAATCGTGAATAGATTACAACAATCCCCTTAGAATTACGAATAAAATCGCAAACATTTAAAAACTTCCCTGAATATTTCCCTAGATGTTCATTGTCCTTGTCTGGCATTAGAGCATTTTTATATTTATCTACATATTTTAATTCGATTGGGTCTGTATCTTTAGTTTTACTAAAAAAATTATGAAAACCCTTGATGCCTATATCATTGTCAAATACAATATTCATAGGTTGTAGTAATTTCATATTATTGTTTTGCTTTGCATCTTCATCGTCGTCATCATCATCGACATCCACGTCGTCGTCGCTAATATCTAATTTCTCGAGCTTGTCTATTATCTTCTTTTGTGCTTCTCCTAATTTTGATATTACAATGTCTTCATCTATATTTTGAAACCATTTGAGATTTTCTTTGCTAATTAATTTATTATTAAGGTCTTTTGTAGGGGCGCTTTCTAATACCTTAATACCGCTGTTGCTCGGATTTAATTTTAAAGCAAACGTAAAAGGGTTCTTGCCTTTCAAGTAAGAAATATATGTGTTAGATAATTTTTTGAGAAGGTCAATAACATTAGCATCCTCAATATTAAAGGTCTTGTTATTAAATACCTTCTTATTATCATTGATAATCTTAAATCGCTTATCATTTATAATTAATAATTTTAAAAGCTCTAAAATATCTCTAGGTTCATTATACATAGGCGTAGCAGATAATAATATTAGTCTGTTATTTACGCCTTTTTCCAAACATTTCATTAAAGCCAGATAGGTATTCTTTATTTTTTTATTTGTGCTCCTAATATTATGCGCCTCATCTATTATAATAACCTTGTTTTCTACAATCTTATTACTATAATTATCATTAATATACTTGGCAAACCTGTCATATGTAAAGATATCATAGCGGGTTTTTAATATTGCCTTCAGTTCGGTTTTAAGTTTTTCTCGATACTCTTTAATCCCTTTGTTATTATTGTATAGATTATCTTTGTTAAATGTCGATTTATAAATATTTAATAATTTAATATAATTGTGGTCAGTGCATTGATTGGACAGATTTTCAAATATATCAAAGTCATCTATATTAAATACTTGCGACTTGAAACTATTCTTTAAGGATTGGGGCATAATTACCCAAATCATTGGTTCAGAAGTTGTTTGAGAACTCAGCAGTGCCTCTGATATTGTAATTGCGGAGCAAGTCTTCCCAATGCCAACTCCGTGATATAGCAGAATACTTCTATAAGGTGTTCTATATGATATATATTGACTAACAAAATGCTGATACAACATTTTATCAAACTTTCCACAAAACTTATTAGATACCTCGTCAAACTCTTTCACATTATTAATTACAGGAAACTCTGGTATTTTGTGAATTAGGAACTCTTTATTATTTGCTATTTTTATAGTAAATTCTGGATCATCTAAATCAGGATAATATAATTCAAAAGGTTTGCTCGAAGATGAATATTTTGAAGATATCGGAGATATCGGAGATTTTGAAGGTATTGGAGATTTTGAAGATTTTGAAGATATCGGAGATATCGGAGATTTTAAAGGTATCGGAGATAGCGGTTTGCGAGGAGACAATGCTTTCTTAATAGCAACGTTCTTTGCAGGTCTCCCTTTTTTACCATTATTTGCACTTGGTATTTTATCGCATTTGCCCGTTAAAGTATTTCTTATTGTTCCTACCTTGCATATATTAACACACCTTCCTGTTAATGGATTTATCTCTTTTCCATCAGGACAAGATTTTGTGGCGGCCACCTTAGCCACCTTAGCCGCGTTTGCACCTCTTTTTATCATTAATATCCCTTCTATTTAGATTAAAGAAGATTTATATCAATCAATGCTTCAGTAATAATAGTGTGGGCTTTCTTGAAGATTTCAATCCTCTCGATATTGTGATATTTAATATGCGACAATACCTCAGCATACGTAAGCCATTTAATGTCTCTAACTTCCCTTACTTGCTCTAGACAATTATTATCCAAATATATTTTAGATTTTTCCTTAACAATTTTTGCGATATAATAAACGTGTTTATAGAGGATGTTATTAGTGCCGAAGAATATTTCTTGAAATGGATATATATTCTTGATTATTTGAATGTCGTCTTTGTATAATTGAGTTTCTTCGCAGAATTCTCTTACTGCACAATCTATATCGCTCTCGCGTATTTTCTTGCGACCTTTTGGAAATCCCCACTCTTGCTCTAAATAATTACATTTTACCTTGCTAGACTTTAATATATTTATAAAATTTATATTATTAATTACATAGTCAAACTTCGATTTAGACTCAACATATTCTTTCGTATGCTTGAAAACATTTTGAGATGTTTGGCACCACGTATAATTCCAGATAGTTTCAAAGGTGTTTTCTAATATCATCGTCTTTTCATTATCCGTCATATAATCAACCAGTTGTTTAATATAACTAATATCATTCTGATTATATTTTCCTCTAACAAACTCCATAAATGATAGGCTATCTTTACGCTGTATCATAATATACTTGATTTCCCCATTTTCAATTTTATAGCAGATAATACCAAAACTCATAATAGGATGCAAGCAATCCTTGTATAGATGCCCGTTGATACCACAATTCCTACATATCTGCGGTCTGAAATATCCAGTGCGCTTAGCATCATCATCTTTTTTTTTCATAATTATAAATTAAAACATTATAATATAATATTGATGATTTCTTAAATATATTTGTAATAGAATAGATATATATGACTACTACAACAATTGAAAACTTCCCAAGCCTACGAGATTATACTAGAAGAGCTTCAATTTCTCGAAATGGCATAATAATAAACGTGGCAGATTTTGTTTATGAATGGAAGAACGACGACGACCCATACGATTATTTTATATTGAAGGATGGTGATAGTTATTACTCATTAAATTATAATATAATTACTTATTTATTATTAAACCACAAGCAATTGTTTCTAAACTATTTTACAAAATCCGAGTTTTTAGAGTTTGTAAAGAATGGTAATATGTTTTATGAAAATAATAATAAAGTTAAAGATTTTGAAAAATATATGAAAAAAAATAAAAGAAATATCAATGGTTTTATTCTAGGGCAACTTAAAAATATACAAATATTAAGCAATGCTTTAATGAGGAAACTTCCTAGATGTGATGCGGTTTTTGATATACCTCGTTATAGTAGAGGGAGAAGACAAGAACGCGAAGAAACCCTAGTTCTATATCGAGGGTTTAATTACCAGCGATATAGAAAGATGCTGCCAAATATATATATAGACCAAGTAATTACAACTGAAACATTTTTATCAACATCGATACAAGAACTAATTGCAATTAAATATATATTTGATTATGATAAAGATGTTGATAAACATATTCTATGGAAAATAATTATAAATGAGGACAAATTTGATATATTTAATTATACATTTATTTCAGAACGTTTTAATATCAAAGATGACTTACCGACCCTTTTGGCTAATCAGAATATTGAATGCGAGTTCTTATTAAATATGGGGGCTCTTCTAAAATGTATAGATATCAATGTTATCTATGATTTTCAGGGCTATTCTATGACTGGCTATAATATTCCCGCCAAACAATACACAGAATATACATTTGAATTTTTAGGTTGGAATTTAGAATATATAGAAAGGGTTAATAGAAATATGAGCAGATATATAGAATACCTAAAATAGACTGAACTTATCTATATTTGAAGCATCATTAGGTGCTACATTATCATTCATACGAGGGGCATTATGGGTTGATGGCAGCTGCATAGGCAAATTCATAGTATTAAAGGCGCTATCAAGAGGTGATAAGTTGTCCATAGTATCAAACCCAGTATAGCTACCTCTTACTCCGTTGCTGTTGCCACCACCGAAGTCTTCGCGTGGTGAAGGATGCATATGTTGGGATTGTTGAGGGATAGGATATTGTGTTTTGGGCGGCACGGGAGGCTGATATTGTTGCACTGGAGGGGATTGCTGCTGTTGCTGCTGTTGCTCTTTTATTTCAGGGCGGTTATTATTAGTTTGCTTATCTTGCTCATAGGACTTCATTATATTCTTAGCATAAGTATTGGCATTCGCGTTATCAACATTGTTGGTTGCGATATCTTCAGTTATACGCTCGTTCGCTAGGTCATAGTTAGACATAGATATGAATAAAGAGATTATAATCATTATGCAATAAATTATAATCATTATTGCTAATACCCACGCTAGAAGCCAGCACCACCAGCGTGTATTATAGTTTCCGCCAGTAACGATGCAAGTTAGTTCGAATAAAGACATCAATATCGAGGGGACTGAAATTATTATAATAAATACAACAAACATCAGTCTTTGCTCAATAGGTATTTTGCTACTGGTGAAAAGGATTGATAAACATATTATCAATATAGTAATGAATAGAGCGATACCCGCATATCTTGATTGTTCAGAGCCTAGAAATACATCACTCAAATTTGTAGTAGTAGTAGCAGCAGGCATATTATATATATATTCTAATATGATAGAAAGAAAAATAAAAAATGATAATCATATAAATATATATTTGTAGTAATAATATAAATATGGGAATTCCTTATTATTTTTATTCGCTTACGCAAAAATACAATAACATCTTATCAAACAATAAACCGACCCATTTGGATATTTATTGTATAGATTTCAATGGTATTATACATAATGTTGCGCAAGATATCATAAGGAAATACAACGACGCAACCGAAGGACGTGCCGACAACAATACTATAGAAGCCGAGATTATTGAAGGCGTATGGGATAGAATTAAGTATTATATTGAAAATTACAAGGCGAACAAATATGTTATTTGCGCGGATGGCGTAGCCCCTTTGGCAAAGATGTTCCAGCAAAGAAAGCGCAGATACTTGAATATTTATAGGAATACTTTGGACAATGTTAATATTGTTTGGGACACGAATGCGATTACTCCAGGCACCTCGTTTATGGATAAATTAAATACCTATATTAGCAAGAAGGTTATTGAAGAGCATTATAGCGATAAGGTTATTTACTGCGGTAGTAATGAATGTGGCGAAGGAGAGCACAAAATATTCAAAATGATTAAGGATGCTCCCATAGATGACCAAATAATAATTCACGGGCTTGACGCAGACCTAATCATATTATCTCTTATGTCCCATAAGGAAAACATATATTTAATGAGAGAAGTTAAGGAATTGCATACGAACAAGACAATCTATAATTATTTAAATGTCAGAGAATTGCGCAAAGCAATACTATGCGAATTGAAAACAAACTGGGATTTTAACTTTGATACACCAGCAAATGACTGCGATTTGATAGAAACCTATTGCACCGCTTGCACTATATTAGGCAACGACTTTATTCCACATTTATTAACAATCGAATTAAAAAATAATGGTATAGACAATCTATTATCGGCTACGAAGAGGTCTATTAAAGTTAATGGGTTATTAGTTAATAATGGAGTAATAAATCACAATTGCCTCATTGATATCTTCAAGGATTTGGCGAATACCGAAGATGATGATATACATACTATATGCGAAAGATATATTAAGAAAAAGATACCAGATAACAAAAACGTAGCCAGTGATTATTATGGGTTAAAAAACAAAGACCCGTTAATCAATACAATTTATAATAGCCCCAATAAATGGCGGCAAGAATATTATAGGGTCATATTTGATAATAATATATCAATCGATTCCACAATTATGTTCAACGCCTGTAATAACTATATTAAAGGTATATATTGGGTATATTCATACTATAAAGGACGCGACATTGATTGTGAATGGTATTACCCTTATAATTACCCGCCAACAATCAAAGATATCCTAAATCATTCAATAGCGAATGAAATCCCCGCAATGAATACTGATAATGATTTTGTTCAGCCATATATTCAGTTATTAATAGTATTGCCTAAATACAGCGTTAAATTACTTCCTAAAAAATATCAGCGGTATATGCTTGATATTTATGGGGGGCTATTTCATATGTATCCCGTAAAGTATAATATCCAATCATTCCTTAAAACGCAGTTATGGGAATGCTCACCAATACTCCCGTTAATTAACCTAAATTATATTAGACGGGTTATAGAATTAGAAGGTAAATACTAAAGGATATCCTTGTCATTAGTATTATTAGTAGCATTATCATTCTTCGTGGTAGCCTTAATTCTATTTTCGAATATATCTATATATTTCCTATGTATTTCAAAACCTATACTTTTTCTATTCAACTTGAAAGCAGATATCAAAGTTGTTCCCGAACCAACAAAAGGGTCTAAAATCAAATCACCACAGAATGAATAATATTTTACTAGGTTATCGACCAATAATTCTGGATAAGGCGCTGGATGTTTAGATTTTGTCTCTGGGTTTATTTTCCATACATTAGTTCTTTCATACCCGTCTGCTACCTTACTATTTAATGAGGTAATCGCATCATATCCTCTAACAACCTTATCTATCAAGAATTTTGAAGGTTTTTGAAATATAAAGATGTATTCATTGATAATGTTTGGTTTATATGCTACAGGTTGTCTATGTTGGAAAAAGCCACCATTTCTATTTTTTGCAGCACCTTCAGGTTTTAGCCAGATAATATCTTCGATAAATTTCCAGCCAATCTCTTCCATCAAAGGCACAAAATGAAATGCCAAAGGTATCCTCTTGCTTTCGCTATTTCTATTTTCCCTTTGAACTAATATATTACTTATATTCACACAGCACATCCTCCCATTCTCAGTAATTTCATATATTAGCGTAAATACAATTTTAAGCGTATCTAGATATTCCTTATAATCCTTATAGGCTACATAGTCTTTCGCATTGTAATATGGAGGTGATGTAATTGTTAAATGTATTTTCTTGTTATCATTCTTCATTGCAGTTAATCCCTTTATGCAACACGTATTGATTACCTCATATTCATCAGTAATTACCTTGTATATAGTTGATGGGTCGTTATCATCTTCGCCTTTATCACAACTATATTTAGCCATCTTTGCGTTGTTATAGTTTTATATTATAACTCTTGTAATCTAGTAATTTATTAAATCATTTTTTTATAGAATTAGAAAGTAAATACTGAGAATAAATAATAAATAAACTAGTATATAATAGATATAAATACAAATATAGATAGATAATGCAATCATCTGCTAGGAAGTCTTCTTCTTCTTCTTCTTCATCATCATCTCGCAAGGCAGCAAAGCAACCCTTAAAATCAAGAACTTCAACTATAACGCTTTATAATATTAACGACGACGTTTTACAAATTATGCTTCAAAGGCTTACTATCAAGCAACTTTTAGAAATTTATAAAACAAATACTGCTTTTTCAGATAAAGGAATAGTGTTAGAAATGGAGGTCGTAGATTTAAGCAACTTAAAAATTACTAAGAAGATACTTGATTTTCTAGATAAGGTTTTAGATAAATCAAAAATTAAAAAGTTAATATTAAATAATACTGGATTTGATATAAAAACTTCTGGGCAATTCTCAGGTAATACTAAAATATTTGAAAATCTTAAAGAGTTGCAAATAAAAGACACGGCAATAGATGAAAAGGCTAATTATTTTCTTAAAAAATATTTGAACATTGAAGATATTAAAGAAATCAAAACATTAAAAATTAGGAGGTTAATATTAGATAATATAACATTTGCCACCGACGAAGATTATGAAGAATTTAACACTAATCTAGGATACTATCAAAATGTCGAGGAGTTAATAATAAGTAATTTTAATTCTGTAGAAAGTAGAGGTTATGATGTAAATGGTATTAATTATTTTACCGAATTAATAGAACAAATAAGAGATTTAATAAACCTTAAAAAACTTCGAATAAATCATACAGATATTATTGTAGAAACTGACTGGGATGAAAACAAGAATTTTGTTGATGAATTTTTGATAACTTTAGGCGAATTAGAAAATCTTCAATATTTGAAACTTTATAAAAATAATATATCTAAACATCAATTAGATGAGATAGAAGATAGACTTAAAGATAGATTTTACAAACGTAAAAATGTGTGGCTTATCAGAAGGGATCGCTCATAATATGGAATAAAATGTCCCGATTTGCAAGTATTTTTATAAAATTTGATTAAGATTATTTGTTTCTTAATTAAGAACCAGCGAAGAAAGCAAAAGACCGCCAAACAACCAGAAAGCGAAGCAGCAAAAGCAGCGAAGCAGCGAAGCAGATACGAAGATGACCAATGAAATTAACTACGAACTTATTAGCGAAGTATTATTTGCAAATGATGCGGCTTTCAGCAATATTGATATCAAGGAGGCAAAGATAATCACGTATCTTTGCAAAGCCGCAAGTTCAAACTTAAATATCAAATTATGCTTTGACCGAGTTAAAGCACGGGATTATTTTGATAAGATATTTGATATAATATTTAATTATATAACGTATAAAAATAAAACTGCGTATTTGAAGAGGGAAGAACTTCTTGAAACTGATAGCAGAGATTATGGTATTACTTCGCAACTTGATGAGATTACAGAGGGCTTAAAGAAGGAGAATATAAATGTCCTAGAAGGTTTTAGAGAACTCATTGTTCTCGAGTTCAAAGAGTTTATTTATAATTATGAAAATTGCAGAGACGCATTTGATGATATACAATATAATTTAGATTATTGTATCCAATACAACCTCGTTGTTAATTATTTCGGATACTATGAATATTACGAAACACATACTTATAATCCAATGCATTTTATGATAACACCAGATAGTCTCTACGACTTCGTAGGTGGCGCAAGCAGCGAAAGCAGCGAAAGCAGTGTAAGCGTGTAAATAGTATATATATTTGTATATATAAATTGCTTTATATTTTATATTTTTTATAATTCTTTTTTATCTAAATAATATAGAGTTGTTAGAGGAAGTTCTATGTCTATGTTCAAGGATATATCGCGTTTCAATAATACAAATGATTATTTACCTATATTAACTGCTGTTCTCATTGTTGATATCATAGGTATTATTTTGTCGAATGCTGATATAATAAAAAGTAAGTTTTTAAAGTCTTGGTATCAACGATTTCTTTTGTCAGCAGTTTTAGCAGACGTTCTAGTAATATTTATAGGTGTTATCGTTGTTAGGGCAATATATCCATATATATTTGACAAGTTTTCAATCATTAATTTTATATTATTAATGGTTGTTATACAAGTAATTCACGACATACTATTCTATATAATGCTTACCTTAATTCCTAGAGGGTCAAATCAAATGATAGATATCTTTAAGGATTTTGCAGATGAAGTATCGTATCACGTGATTATAGGCGATAGTATAATGGTTATATCAGTAGGTTTGATTGCATCATACCTTGCAAATTTCGACGCAAATACTAATATAATTATATTTGCAGTATTACTATATTTATTGCAGTATCTGCTGTATAACTAAATATCAGTTTTATTTCTAAAAATTGATTGATATATATAATCTTTTTATATTATAAAGTATCTACATTGGAACATAATGTATGAGTGCGTAATGGCTGAGAATATTCACGAAAGCATCTATGATTTATGTGAAAGCATCTATGATAATATGTGCTATTGTGAAAGCAATTTTAATAACAACCACCTATTATTGATTGAAGATTTAATCAATTTTATAGATGATAGGATTAATTCAATCTCAAAATATGATATGAATAATATTTTAATATGGTATGATATTGATAGAGCAGTTATTGAGTATAATAATTATTATCTATTAACCCATATTGATGTTAATAACTTCTCAAAATCTCTTCTAACATTTCTAGTCATACTATCATTTAGAGTAGAAGAACACCTCTGAGAATATATATTAAGCGATATTATCATATGCTATGATAACATATTCTTCACCATCTATACTATCGGTATTTGTATTATCTGCGATAGGTTCCTTATAATCCTTAGTATCATCCTTAGTATCATCATTAATATCAAAAGTGTTTAATTCTATTATATTTTCTGCTACAATATCATTGTGGGTTTTATTATTTATTTTATCAATAACACCAATGTTATTTATATTAACATAATTGTTATTTATTTTTATTAATTTAACACCTTTTTTCGTTTTATAAATTTGAAATTCTTTATCGTAATACATAAATTTTTCATTCGTCAAAGTTTTCTGGGATCCCATAACTATATTGAATATTTATTTTACAATAATATACATTCAAAATTATTATGGTAGTAAAAAATTTAGCATTACTTAAAATATACAGAGGAGATAACTCAGATAACTAGGATAACTCAGATAAATATAAACTATATTCTCGTGGTAAATATTTATGTAAATATAAAAAATTATGATTAAAAATATAAAAATTGATAGGTATCCCTAACTTATATAAAGATTAAACAAGTAATATAATACAACAATGAACGTCCTCCTCCCTAAGAATTTCAATGTTGACAGGGTCAAGTATTCGGAACTCAAGGTAATGAAATCAGGTGCAAAATCAATCTATATTAACTACAATGGTGCAAAAGTTAATATCCAAACACCTATTCTCAGCATTCCCTATGGTGTTAATGATAATATGCAGTTTATTAAGAAAGATGAAGGTAGGAAGGACGAGGAGCGCAAGTATGATATTACATTGTCATTCAAAGGAATGGATGAAAATCCCAGGATTAAGGTATTTCACGATAAAATGAAAGAGTTGGAGCAGAAGGTTATTGATGACGCGTTTGCTAATCGCCTTGTATGGTTCAAGAATAACTTTAGCGGAAACAAGGATGTAGTATCTAATATGTTTACCCCAATTGTAAAGCACGATAAGGATAAGATTACTGGAGAATATGCCAATAAATATCCTCCTACTTTGAAGGCGAAAATTCCTTATAATTCGCTTGATAATAAGTTTGATTTCGATTGCTATGATATGGATAACAATGAAACCAACTTTCACGATATTCTGGCAAATCTCAAAGGCGGAAAGGCGCAGTTTATTATTCAGCTGAGTGGTATTTGGTTCTCTGCTGGAATGTTTGGGTGCAGTTGGAAGATTGTATCTGCTAAGTTTCAGCAATTAAATACATCAAAACTGACCTTTGTTGTAGATAGCGATGATGAATTGAACAATGTAGATGAGGATGATGATGACATTTCAGTAGATAATGATGTAATCGCAAAGATTTCTCAAAAATCTAGTGCTGCGAATGCTGTATCAGATAAGAAAACTCTTGTTGAGAAGCAGCCTGTTGCGGTAGCCGCTCCTGCAACTCTAAAGCCTGTTCAAAAAGTTATTCCACAAGAGGAAGAAGATGATGAAGACGACGATGATGA